>Ga0210057_1009361_pt1 | contig 11347 bp, 7 predicted proteins | sample CryGeyCG2114_010_2_FD_183968 | JGI IMG/M metagenome (GOLD analysis project Ga0210057, IMG submission 183968) | Groundwater microbial communities from aquifer - Crystal Geyser CG10_big_fil_rev_8/21/14_0.10 (SPAdes) (version 2) | ecosystem: Environmental > Aquatic > Deep subsurface > Groundwater ...
AGAGAGATAATTATTGGAAATATTTTAGGTGATGGTTGTATTGAATTTAGTGGTTTCTGGGGAAGTAGATTACAGATTAAACAAGCAAAGAAATATAAAGATTATGTATTTTGGTTATATAGGGAACTAAATAATTTATGTAAATCAAGTCCTAAGCAGAAAAAAGATACGGATCAGTGGTATTTTAGTACCCGTCATCTAAATGAATTAACTGATTTATATAAGTTGTTTTATCCTAGAGGTAAAAAGAAAATACCCAATAATATTTCTGATTTACTTACTTCTGATCTATCTCTAGCAATTTGGTATATGGATGATGGATGTCTGGATTATCGGCCTAAAGATCATTACGCCTTTATACTAAATACCGATGGCTTTTCTTTTAGAGACGTGTTTCAATTAAGAAAAGTCCTAAACAACAATTTCGGTATAAAATCAACCGTCCAAAACTCGGTGTGTAGAGGTAAAAATTATCCTAGATTATATATAGGAGCGAGAGGCCGAGATAGATTCTTAAGATTAGTTAGGTCTTATATATTAAATTGTTTTTCTCATAAATTACCTCCAATCATTATAGTTTGACTCCTCAGAGACTGATCCCTATATGCTTTATTTATTATAGGGTGAGATAGTGGGTGCCAGATATTCTGGATTAAAACTACTATCATACGCCAAGAGTCCTTTAGGCAAAGAGAACTTCGTTCTCTTTTTAACCTTCGTTTCCATAAATGGAAACTCGCTTTATAAGGATTGTGATATAGTCCAAGGTAATACAAATTATTACTAAAAGGCCAGCAGTAGCGGCAATACGAGTGCCCCAAGCGTTATCCGGATTTATTGGGCGTAAAGAGTCTGTAGGCGGTCTAGAAAGTCTCTGGTTAAATCCTTAGGGCTCAACCTTAAGAATGCCGGAGAAACTACTAGACTAGAGGGCGTTAGAGGCTGGTGGAACGGTCGGTGTAGGGGTGAAATCCGTTGATATCGACCAGAATACTCAAAGCGAAGGCATCCAGCTGGGGCGACCCTGACGCTGAGAGACGAAAGCGTAGGTAGCGACAAGGATTAGATACCCTTTTAGTCTACGCTGTAAACGATGGACACTGGCTATCTGAAGTGTCGACCCTTCAGGTGGCGAAGCAAACGCGTTAAGTGTCCCGCCTGGGAAGTACGGCGGCAACGCTAAAACTCAAAGGAATAGACGGGGATTCACACAAGCGGTGGACCATGTGGCTTAATTCGATAACAAGCGAGGAACCTTACCAGGACTTGACAGGCTAGTGAAATTCCGATGAAAGTTGGAACTACCCACAAGGACACTAGCCCAGGTGTTGCATGGTTGATACCTTGATTAAGGTATACGACCCACTAAGGAGTAATCTTTAGTGAAACCCTTCGATAATACTCAGGATTGCCTGATCTTGTCGAAGGCAAAACCAGCTCATAACGGTGAACCCCTAATTCTTTAGTGATATAATTAAAGAATGGGTAATACCGTGGGAAGTACGAGTACTAATTTTTGTAACTTCTTTTCAAACGAGAAAGATGCTTATATTCTTGGTTTTTGGTGTGCTGATAGTTATTGGTGGTCAAGTTCAATTGGATTAAGTAATACAGATCCTGATTTAATTAGCAGATTTAGAAAGTTTTTAAAGATACATTTCCCAGAAGAGAGAATTAAATTTACCGGTAATCATTTATTCGTAAATAGCCGACCATTGTTGAGAGAATTTAGAACCGCCAAAAAGAACTTGAAAAATTTAAAGGAAACCAAAGTTATCCAAGCATATATTGCTGGGCGTTTCGATGGCGATGGGTCAATTGATAAAAACTTACGAAATGATTGCCGGATTGTTTACGGAAGGAAAAATGAGGCTAAAGAAGATAAAGAGTTTCTTAAAAGAATTGGTATTAACAACACAAAAATCTATTACTATCGGTCAGCAAAAACCTTCTGTTTATATACTTCTCGTTACGAAGCAAATAAATTTTTAGAAAGTATTTTACCTTATTCAGTAAAGTTGCAAAAATTAGTACTCGTACCCCGTAGAGACTTAACTCTCGCAAAGGTTAAGAGAGTTTAATGGGAGCAAAACTTCCATTACACGCTGGTTCCGTTTTAATACGGAAAATGGTATAGTCCATACCATAAGTAATTATGGAGGAATATGGTCGTCAGCATGTACCTTGAGGCGCTCCCTTAAATGGGTTAACATGCGCAACCCCTATTCCGCGTTATAAGTGTCGCGGAAAACTGCCCGGGATAACTGGGAGGAAGGTGGGGATGACGCCAAATCAGCACGACCCTTTGATGCCCTGGGCTGCACACGTGGTATAATGGGACCGACAATGAGTTGCAAAGGCGCAAGTCGGAGCTAATCTCATCAAACGGTCTCTCAGTTCGGATTGAGGTCTGCAATTCGACCTCATGAAGCCGGAATCGCTAGTAATCGCGTATCAGCCACGGCGCGATGAATATGTTTCTGAATCTTGTACTCACAGATAAACGCGCCCGGCAGGCATATAAACTAAGAAGTTTAAATCTTCTCTTCCGTTATCAGAACGGAACGTAGTTGAAAGATAGCCATTTTGAGTGATCAAAATGGTGAAGGATCTGAAAACAAATGGTAGCCCAAATTACAAAAAGTTGACCGATCCATGACAGGGTGGTGAGCATGGAGAAGGTTATTTTATTAAACTTGATTTGGGATGTCAGGAATAGTTTATATGTTGACCCGGGGAGATCTGACGTGGTAAAATGAAACTGACGCCGCGTCAGAAGTCAGCTGGATCATAGTACCGAGCACATAAAAACTTATGTGCTTCGGGAAGGATCCTCTCTAATGCAATGTTGAATCTTAATTACATCGTTGGTTTAGTAGACGGAGAAGGAAGCTTTACTGTATATGTTCGAAATCCTGATTTAAAGAAGAATGTTATAAGAAGAGTTAAAGCTGAACCGAGATTTTATTTAAAGCTTGTAGAGAAAGATAAAGACATTCTTTATGAGCTGAAAAAATTCTTTGGTTGTGGCAATGTATATTTTCAGCGAGATAGACGGAAGAATCATCAAGATTGTTATCGTTATGAAGTTGCTAATCGTAAGGATTTAGAAAGAATCATTATTCCTTTCTTTAAAAAGAATCAGCTGAAATTAGCTTCAAAAAGAAAGGACTTCGAAATTTTCTGTGACATAATGAAAAGAATGAAGAAAGGAGAACATTTGACCGAATTAGGATTAAGAAAAATATACAAATTAAAACAAAAAATGCATTAGAGCTCGCCGTATGCGGGAAATCCGCACGTACGGTGGGAACGTCAACTCTGAGTTTCCAGAGAACATTCGCCCGTCACATTAGGGGAGCCGGCAGTAGTCGAAATCCCTCGCAAGAGGGCCTAAGCTAAGGTCGGTAACAAGAATGAAGTCGTAACAAGGCATGGGTAGCGGAAGCTGTCCATGGATCACTACATTTCTAATTTTTTTAAATTAGAAAAATAGTGTCGACTGAAATTGAAAAGCGAGAATTCTCTTTTTAATTTTAAGGTGTTGGCCAATGTACCTTAAAGGTTGGCTTCGGGACAACTTCAAGCAACTGATATTGAGTTTACGAAATATCAGGTGAAAGATTATTTGTTTAAATAATCGCACAACCGATATCAAAGATAGAGGTTGAGAGATTATCCATTAGGATAATCGAACAACTGATATTGAAAACAGAGGTTACGAAATTATCGACTAAAATAATTGAGCAACTGACAAGAAACATAAACGCAGATAGCATCTGCGTTTATGTTTTTATGGTAAAATAAAAGCGGAGGTCTGACTTCCGTTATTGAAACCCAATACATTCAAGTAAAACTGGAAACACCGACAAAACTTCATGCTAAATAGGACACAAAGCTTTTTCTGGTTGAATAAAAATTAAAAAAACCACCAATAAAAATAAAGTGGTTTTTTAGTTTGCTGAATTTTTTAACCTAGATGCACTTTGTCTTTTGATTCAATCTTTCGCAAAAAAAGCTCAATATCTTCTGGTTTGTAAATTCGGTAATTGTTAAGGGGATTACGGAGCGCTTTTAATTTACCGGATTTATCCCAATTTCGGAGAGTTAAAGCAGTAATCCCTAATATTTTAGCTGCTTCTTTAATTGTAAGATATCTTTTTCCTGGAGGTATATTTATATGCTGTAATGGCATATTATTAAGGTTTATTAATCTTATTGTTATAAAACATTAATAAACTTTATTACTTTATTTTACTTTATCAAAAAGACTTGTCAACCCCCGTGATCTCTATTAGCGGCAGAAGATATTTATATTGTGCATTTTCCAAGAGCGTACACAGGAGAAATACTCGAGTTAAGCTCGTTTTTTTTGAAGTCTGTGAGGAGATTGGGGTAAGGAAGCCTATCCTGTATGGTTAAGAGAAACGGCAGGAGATTCAGCTTCTATATTTAGAGTTATCCACAAACTTGACAGCTATTTTTGTGTTAGAATAATTAAAGAGCCATCGTAAGAAAAAATTTTAGTTTTAGAGAAAGGCGGTTTTGGTTGAGGATAGATATTATTATGTTACAATAATATAAAAAAGGTAGAAATAAACTACTTCCCTTTTTTGTAAAGGTCAAAAGCAAAAGTCGAAAACAATTAATAATTAATAAAAATAAAAAAGCATGAATCCTATAACATTACTTCAGAAAACAAATCCGAAAACAAGAATAATTGTTTTGATGATATTGATTTTAATTTTAAGCTCAGTGGTGGGTGGATTAATTTGGAGGCTTACGACTGGCAAGCTGGCGAAAAAGGAAACCCAAGTTACCGAAGAAGACATTCTTTTCAAGGGCAAGCCAACCGTTGTTTTTGAAATGGGTCAAATTGCGAGATTAGGTTCACTGGAGATTACTGTCTATAACGCAAAGGAATCGTCTTACCTGTCGCTTGACTTAGATGAAAACTATCAAAGGATCACTAAAAGCTATCTTGCTGTTCAGATAAAAGTTTTTAATCCCTCTAATGATCAAACTGAAAACTTACTGATTGGCTTAATCGATGATCGCGGCAATAAATATAATCTGGATCCCGGGGTTTCATCATATATTCCCGACCTGAGAGAGTTTGGTAGAAATATGAATATTTATCCAAGAATTATCCAGGAAGGATATATTTTCTTCTCTAATCTGGATGAGGGAGGAAAAGAGGTTCAGTTGATTTTTGCCATCGCTTCAACAAAAGAAAAAATCGCTTTCAAGGTCGAAAGATAATTTGTTAAAAAATATGAAGAAAAAAATCATTATTATTGGTGTAGTAATCATTGTTGTGTTGGCAGTGGCAATATTTTACTTTTTGTTCACTGGCAAAGGAATTAAAAAAGAAACTATTGTTCCATTAACTACCAATTACGATATTAGCCAAGATTATTGCGGAAAGGCACTTGATGTACATTACTGTAATTGCGCCTTTCAAGGAGAAGATTGTGAGACAATCGGTCTTTCAGATAAGGACGCGGCCTATCGCTTGGTAACCGCCGGTTTTGAAAAATGGGTCATTGAAAAGAAAAAGGAAGAATGCTCTGAAAGAGGCGGCCGCTGGGCAAACGACGTTTGTAAAAAATAGGTTCGTTTAAGCGCCTAAGAGTTTTTAAAAAATGGGAGGGAACAAAATCTTAAATAAAGACTCGTTAAGGATGCTTTTGATATCCGCCTTTTTCTTAAGCGGATTAACGCGTTTTATTTACGAAGTAGCTTGGATAAGGCCGCTCCAGCTTATTTTCGGTTCAACCATTTACGCGGTTTCCGCCATGCTGACTACTTTTATGGCGGGTTTTGTTTTAGGAGCATTTCTTTTCAGAAATATTGCCGACCGTACGAAGAACCCGGTTTTATTGTTTGCCGGATTGGAATTCGGTATTGGATTGTATGGTTTGATAATTTTTTCTTTGTTTAAAATATTGCCTTCAATTTATCTTTTTTTATTGGGGGCTCCCGGATTTCAGTTTTTTCAATTCGGACTGATTTTTATAATTTTAATTTTCCCGGCTACTTTATTCGGTGCAACTTGGCCGGTAATTCACAAAGCTTATGCCGAATTAAGTTTCATAGGAAGAGATTCCGGAAGATTGTATTCTTTTAATTCTTTGGGAAGCATGCTCGGAAGTCTTTCTGCCGGATTTTTATTAATTCCGGTTTTAGGAATTAGAAGCACATCACTCTTGGCTGTTTCTCTAAATTTTTTAATCTAAACGGAAAGCATGAAACTCAAAAATAAAAATCCTATCTTGCTTAAAAACATGGTCATCAAAAAAATAAAATCAATTTTTAAATCACGCAGAATGACCAGCGTTTTAATTTTGTCCTTCGGGTTCTTTGGTTTGACTGCCTTGATTTTTCAGGTTGTTTTTGCCAAGCAACTGGTTTTACTTTTTGGTTTAACTGCTCCGGCAATAGCCACAGTTTTGGCTGTTTATTTTTCAGGATTAGCCATCGGCAGTATTTTTATTGGAAGGTTGGTTGATAAATTCCAAAAAATGGCAGGACGAATCTATCTGCTCTCATTTTTGCTGACCGGAATTTATGGTGTTTCATTTCCTTTTCTTTTTCCCGTTTTGAACAAAATCATTTTGGCAATAAATTCAGTTTATTCTTTAAATTTCTCTGGTTTTAATTTCTTTGCTTTTATTTTATCGTTTTTGTTTTTAATCTTTCCAGCAATTTTGATTGGCGGGAGTTTTCCGGTGATTAGTAAAATCTTCATTCAGCAAAGCGAAGTTCTTGGTAAAAAAGTTTCTTTACTTTATTCCATCAACACTTTCGGCAGTGTTCTAGGAGCTGCTTTGGCCGGCTTTTGGTTGATTCCAGCTTTTGGAAACAATGCCACCATCATTTCAGCTTCTATTTTGAATTTACTGGTTGCCGGAGGGCTATTTGCGGCGCTTAAGCCATTTTCGCAATTTGGAGAGGTTCGACCTCCCGACGAGGAGGTCGAACCTCCTAACCTCAAAGGAATTCAGAACCCTATCTTTCTTTATGTTCTTTTTATCACCGGCTTTCTCGCCCTTGCCTTGGAAGTTTTATATACCAAAACCTTAATTCTTTTCGTTGGCAGTTCCACTTATGCTTTTTCCCTCATTCTCATCACCTTTTTGCTTGGAATTGCTCTCGGTAGTTGGGTGGCCTCATTATTTATTGACCGCTTACAGAAAGCAACCGCCTATTTCGGAATATTTTTAGGATTAATTGGTTTTTGGCTTTTTTTGACAATTAAGTTTTTTGAACAGCTCCCATTTTGGTATCTAAATATTTTTCAAACTTTTGGAACATCGGCAATTTTTAGCGGAGCGCAAGTTTTTTATATTATATTTTTCACTCAATTGGTTTTAACTTTCTGTATAATTTTTCCGGCGACATTTTTAATGGGTATAATTTTCCCTTTTGGAATAAAAATGGCAGGTCCGAATTTGAAAAAATTAGGAGAAGGAGTAGGAAAACTTTATTTTGTGAATACCCTTGGTGGCGTTTTGGGAAGTTTGATGGTTGGATTTTTGTTTTTACCTATCTTTGGATTTCAAAAAAATCTACTTTTCATTATGACAGTTTATTTTATCTTGGGGGTATTCTTTATTTTGAGAGAAAATTTAGTAGATAAGCCAATAAAAATAATCATAGTTGGTTTTTTGATTTTTTGGAATATTTTTGCAATACTTTCTCCTTCTTGGGCCAAACAAATTTTATCATCCGGCGTATTTATTTATGCTCCGGAATATTTAAGTTTTAAAGAAAGAATTGGCCAAAACTGGCAAGAATTTCTTCAGAAGGGTATGCTTAGCGATCAACTTCTCTTTTATAAAGAAGGACTTTCTCAGATAGCGGTGATAAAAAGAGGGAATGATATTTTTTTAAGAATTAATGGAAAAACCGATGCTTCAAATAGTGGGGGCGATTTAGAACATGAAGTTTTAACCGGCGCTCTTCCTTTAATTCTTCATCAAAATCCGAAAGATGTATTAATGATTGGTTTGGGCTCGGGAATTTCTTTGGGAGCAGTCACTCAATTTGATGAAACAGAAAAGATTGAAATGGTTGAAATAGATCCAGCAGTTGTTGAGGCGGCTCAATATTTCAAAGACGATAATCACGATGCCTTAAACAATTCTAAAGCAAAAATAGTTTTAGCCGACGGCCGAAATTATCTTTATTTAACTGATAAAAAATACGACGTTATCTCTTCCCAGCCGTCTAACATTTGGGTTTCTGGCAATGCCCTTCTTTTTACCAAGGAATATTATGAGCTAGCAAAAAAACACCTGAAAGAAAATGGTTTAATGTTTCAATGGGTTCAGCTTTATGGTTTGCGGGTGGAAGATTTAAAAACAGTTTTAAAAACCTTCAGCGAAGTTTTTCCCAACACTTATATTTTTAGCAACGTCAATGATACGGATTTGTTTTTGGTTGGAACATTAAATGATGAAACAATTTTGGATTTTAAAGAAGCTGAAAGAAAGCTTCAAAATAAAAAAATTCAAGAGGAGCTAACTCGTATTTCTATTAATGATCCCTATGAGTTTTTATCATTTTTCGTTGCTACTAATAGAGAAATTGAAAAAATGACCAGCGATTCTGAAGTACATTCCGACAATAGGCCGTTTCTCGAATTTTCAGCTCCCAAAACAGTTTATCAATTAGTAGATGAAAGATCTTCTGAAACTATTTTGAAGTTGCGGGAAGAAGTTTTTTCAAAATTATACTCAAATAACAATGAAAATTATCTCAAAATTTTTAAAGGGTTAAATTTTGAGGATAAGGAAAAATTAAAAAATTATTTATTATTCCGCCAAAGAATTATTCCGGTTATTTTAGCTTTAAGGGAAGGAGACTTGGATAAGGCGCTGGAATTTTACAAAGAAGCTCAAAAAACCGAGGTTTTTAATGCTCTTTTATACAAACGACTAATTAATGCTTGTATGACAAAGGCTGAGTTTATAGAACTTCAGCAAGGCAAAGAGGTAGCAGAAAAAGTCTGGTCAAAGTGTGACGAAGTCCTTATGAATGAAATCAAAGCTCAATAAATTAAAAAATTTATGATTCAGGAAAAGTCAAAAGAAATAAAAAAGAATAGCAGCAGAGAAAAAGTTTTTTCTGCAATTTTGTCATTTATTAAAACAAAGAAAAAAATCTTTCGCAAAGAGAATTTTGTATTTTTGAGTCTGACTGGCTTTTTCACTTTAATCGCTTTGTTTTTTGTCTTCAGAATTTTTTTGCCAGCTTCAGCAACTGGAACTTTTTCTGACGACTTTACCACCATTGATTCCTGCGATGCGACCTATCCCGGCAGCTGGACAGCAATCGGAGGAACTGTAAAGGCTAACGACGTCGATATTAGAGTTGAAGGAACTCAAAGTTATGATCTTTATATTACTGCCAATACTGCTGCTGCTTATTATAAAAATTATTCTGCAATGGATTTGACTAACAAACAATTTTGGTTTTCTTGGGCAATTGGCAGTACCAAAATCCGCGATGGCTTTACTTATTTTAAATTGCGTTTGGCTGACCAAAATTTTTCCGGCACTGCTGATCCGCCTGCCACCACTGGCAATTGGTCAGAATGGAATATTTGTAATTCTCAAACCGAATGCCAGCAAAATTTAAAAGCCGGCTGGAATCATTTTAAAGTTTATATGACTCAACCAAGCACTGCTAGCAGCACTTTAAATTTGAGTGCCGTGCTTGGGGTGGCGGTAAGAGCTTATAATACTGTGGGTGTTTCTAAGACCGGTCTTTTGAATATGGATTTTTATCGCTACGGCACCAAGTTATCTTTTACCGGCGGCAGTGAAAGTAGCCCGGTAACCTTTAATGATATTGTTACTTATAGCAATGATACTACTTACGGTGCTGGCTTAAGGAATATCGGCGTGGTTGAAGCCGAGGGAGATTATATAAAAGTGAAAAGTCCAATTGTGGTTGGTGACGCAACTAGCACTACTTATTTTTCTGACCAAAATCGCTACATTGTGATGGATATGGCCAATTCTGATGATAAGATTAATTTTGTTCTTAAATCAAACAGTACCTCCACCTTCGGCTCTTATGAAGGCGGATTTGCTCTTTCTGGCAACACCATTGTTTATCAGGGCGGCGATAAAAGATCAATACCATTTAGATTCCCTGACACGGCTACACCCTTGCCCAACTTATATCTTTATGCATCAAAGATTTTTCGTGCTGATAACGTCTATTTTGGCGAATCAACCAGTCAAGCAATAGGCGCTGGTGAAGTTATTGGCAGCGAAATAGATACTGCCTCAACTACCTATATTTATTCACCGGCGGTTAATTTTAAAGATGTAAATATTCATCACAATACTACCTCAACCAACGCTTTAGAAATCCGCGTTCAGCCAAATACTCCCTATGAAAACATCCGTATTTTTGCAACCCAAAACGATAGCTTATCATTTCCTAGTGCTGGAACTTATACCATCTGGAATACAACTATAAGCAACAGCGCTGATAAGGATATTACCATTGACGACGCCGACGTTGTCAATATGGTAAATTCTTCTTTTGATAATACTAAAGTCGCTTATGTCAATGATGCCAACGGCTGGGTTCTAAATAAACAATATACTTTTAATGTCACAGTTAAAGATTCAGTGGGTGCTCCTATCAGTGGCGCTTCAGTAACTTTAAAAGATAAAGATAGTATCACAGTTTTTGCAACAACCACTGGCTCGGAGGGAAAAATAACCCAGCAAATAGTCACTGCCTATAAAATTGCCCATGCCACCAGTTCGGCAACCACTACCATTACTAATTACAATAATTTTTCTTTAACCGCGACCTCAACCGGAAAAATTGATGTCAGCCAGACAGTAATTATCAATTCCGCTCAAGATATCACGATCGTTATGGCTTCGGAATGCGATCCTGACGGTACCAACCCCACTTATCCAATGTCATATTCCAGCAGCACCAACCAATTTGTTGTCTGGGGAGATACTGGAACCGGCACTAACTGTGGTATTTATGGCAATGCTACTTGCACTGCCATGGGTTATTCTTCTTCCACAGCCATTACCTTTAGCCAAATCAGGCAATTTGCCAAAGCAGCTTACGGCGAATGCGCAGTGAAAAACCCAGCTGCTGGTACCTATGCCGTTTTAGCTAAATTAGATATTGGCAACAACAGCACCACCACCTATGTTAAAACCACTGGTGAATCAATTGACTTTGGAAACCAATTAAGAGTCCAAAATAACGCCACCTTAATATCCGGTCTCCTAACTGCCGCAGGCTCTCCTTACGCTGGTTCCTCATTATCCAACTCTGGCCAAAACGCTACTGCAAC
>Ga0210057_1009363_pt1 | contig 11345 bp, 8 predicted proteins | sample CryGeyCG2114_010_2_FD_183968 | JGI IMG/M metagenome (GOLD analysis project Ga0210057, IMG submission 183968) | Groundwater microbial communities from aquifer - Crystal Geyser CG10_big_fil_rev_8/21/14_0.10 (SPAdes) (version 2) | ecosystem: Environmental > Aquatic > Deep subsurface > Groundwater ...
GGCGAAGAGCATAATCAATACTATTATCTTCTTTGGCCGAAACTAGAAAATCGCTTGACATGAATAATTTTATATTTACGATACTTAACTTTAGATAACTACTGGGTAAATTGTCCACTGGGTTTCCCCATTCTTACCCCAGATAGCATATTTACCTAATTTGACTTGATTTATAATTTAGAGAGTGGATGATCTTGACCTGAACAATCACCACCCCACAGACTCTGCTAGAAATTACATTCCGCAACCCCTTGTTCTAACAGGATTATTAATAGCTTGACAAAACCAAATCAATATGCTAGTATCTGAGCTAGAATAGTTGTTTTAAATCTGGGGGTACCGGGAATTGATCTTAGTTCTAAAGGACGGTCTGGTTTCGACGAGACCCATCCTCGGGTTAATTCTAACCTCTTTTGAGCCTTTTTTAAAAGAGTTTTTTTACTCCCGTTCGGGGGTAACCCCCAGATTTAAAACAACTACCAACTTATACTGCCGGTTATTCGCTCTATCTCTTTGAAACTGGTAATCCCGGCCAACACTTTTAATATTCCATCATCCTGCATCGTAACCATCCCTTGAGCTTTGACCAATTCACCCAAGCTTGCTTCTGACACTTCTTTCAAGATTGCCCTCTCAAAATCAGGTCCTGCCTCTAAAAATTCAAAAATTCCGATTCGACCTTTATAACCAAGGTGATTACAGTCATCGCAATCTCCGGGTTCATATGTTTCAAAATTATCTAATTTACTCACATCAACTCTAGAAGGCAAATTACCCAGGAAGTGTTTGATTTTTTCTTTTTCGTTTTCAGAAAGAGATACTTTATGCCGACATTTCAGACACAATTTACGAACCAATCGTTGAGCAATTATCAAATTAACCGCCGGTCCGATTACTGATGCTTTCGCGCCTAATTCAACTAATCTCGGCACAGCTCCAATAGCATCATTGGTGTGGAGCGTTGAGAAAACAACGTGTCCGGTAAGAGCCGCTTGCATGGCGATCTCGGCAGTATCTTTATCTCTTATCTCTCCAACCAAAATAACATCTGGATCCTGCCGGACAATTGCCCTCAATCCCTTGCTGAAAGTATATTCGGCGCCAGAATCGACTTGGGTCTGCTCGATTCCTTCTACTTGATACTCAATAGGATCTTCAATGGTTATAATTTTTTTCTCTGGAGTAACTAGTGTTCGCAAAAATGAATAAAGAGTGGTTGTTTTTCCGGAACCGGTTGGGCCGGTGTTCAAGACAAGGCCATTAGGTCGCCTCAACTCGATCTCAACAATTTTTAGATCATCGTCCCTTAGTCCAAGATCCTTTAAATTAACATTAATGGAATCCGGATCAAGAATCCTCATTACCACTGTCTCGCCAAACCTTGAGGGAATAATAGAAACCCTAACCTCGACACTTTTTTGAGTTAGTTCAATAGTAAACCGGCCATCCTGGGGCTCTCCCCGAACATTAATTTTCAAGCCCGAAAGAAGTTTAATGCGAGAGATTAAATTACCGTACTTCTCTTCGGGAAAATCAGTTACCGCATCGTGAAGGAGGCCATCTATTCGAAGCCGAACTCTAGCAAATTCCTCTTCAGCCTCGAAGTGAATATCAGAAGCCCCGCTAGTCAGTCCTCCCGCCAAAATCATTTCCATCAGACTGGAAGTTGTTGTTTGGCTAAAATTAATAGCCGCCATCTCTTCGCGAAATTCTTTTAACCCCGACCAGCGTTCGATAAACCCCTCAAACCTTTTTTCATCAATACCAACTTTGCCGGTAATTTCTTCACCCTCTTCGGGCACAAATTCATAAAATTTCCAGGCCTGCTTCAATCCACTAAGAGAAGAAACAAAAATTTTAACTTTATATCTATTTTTCTCTAGATCACTGACTATTTCCCTAGTCTCGCTGCTATTAGGATCGACAACAACCAAGGCAACGAGATTTACATTTATTTCAATGGTGGCCACAGAGGCCTTTTTGGCTTTTTCTTCCGGAATAAGCTTAAGCGCCTCGAGAGAAACCGGTTCCTTTCTGAGATCCACATAGGGCAATCCAGCCTCGCCAGCTACCTTTTTAGCAAATCTTTCCTCCCCCTCACGCCGGAGATCAGCTAACTTATTCTTGAGAGACTGCCCATCCTGGTTAGCCATTGAATATAATGTAAACTATGACCGTCTAAGATTCAATAATTAAACCTCCCCATAAATAAATTCCATTATCGAACAGTCCAGATGACCAATTTTTACGTTCGGTCTTTTCAAGACAGAGTATTTACTTTAAAATACAACCTGCTGGATCCATGGTAATTTTAAAAATCCAGCGTTCATTAAAATAAAATTAAATATATGTCCAATTTATATAAAAATATTGTCTGGGCGATAATCGCCATGATAATGATATCGCTAATCTTTTCTGTCGTCCTAGAGAACAACCAAGGATCAGAAACGGCGAGCATCAATGAGATTGTTCAAAAGATAAAAGCTGGGGAAGTAAGTAGGATAGCGGTCAACGGCAATAATCTTGAGGTAACTTTGAAAGACGAGACTCAAGTAGTTTCCAAAAAAGAATCCGAGACTGGACTCACTGAAACGCTACTCAACTTATCCGTTACTCCCAAAGACCTCGAAGGTATAGATATATCAATAGAAGACCAATCGGGTTGGCAATTCTGGGCTGGCATAATAATACCAACGGTCTTGCCGCTTGTAATTATTATCGGAATATTTTGGCTAATGATGAGACAGGCCAAAAGTGGTGTTAATCAAGCTTTTAGTTTTGGCCGATCCAACGTACGACTATCAAATTTCGCCAAAGAGAAAGTAACCTTCAAAGATGTTGCCGGATCAAAAGAAGCTAAGGAGGAATTAATTGAAATAGTTGAATTCCTGAAAAGCCCGAAAAAATTCCTTGATCTGGGGGCAAAAATTCCAAGGGGGGTTCTCTTGGTGGGGCTACCAGGAACAGGAAAAACCCTCTTGGCTAGAGCAGTGGCCGGAGAAGCCAATGTTCCATTTTTTAATATATCAGCTTCTGAGTTTGTTGAAATGTTTGTCGGAGTTGGTGCCTCAAGAACACGAGACTCCTTCAACACCGCCAAAAAAGCTGCTCCATCAATTCTTTTTATTGACGAAATTGACGCGGTGGGACGCCAACGAGGAGCTGGTCTGGGTGGTGGCAACGACGAAAGAGAGCAAACCCTAAACCAAATCCTAGTTGAACTAGACGGCTTTGACCGAAACACCAGAGTGATCGTATTAGCCGCCACGAATAGACCAGACGTTCTTGATCCCGCCCTGCTTCGCCCTGGCCGATTCGACCGACGAGTTATTCTTGACCTACCTGACATAAGCGATCGAGAGGCAATTCTCAAGATTCATAGTGAGGGGAAAGCTATCGACAAGGATGTTGATCTCAGAAAAATAGCTACCAGAACTCCTGGTTTTTCCGGTGCCGATTTGGCCAACCTCCTTAATGAGGCGGCGATTCTGGCTGCTAGGCAAAATAAGAAATCAATTAATCAATCGGATATATACGATTCAATTGAAAAAGTATTACTGGGTCCGGAACGACGAAGTCGAACTGTTCCTGATAAAGAAAGGGAAATTACAGCCTATCATGAAGGAGGCCACGCCCTGGTTGCCGCCTCCCTGGAAGATGCCGATCCGGTTCACAAAATATCAATTATCAGCCGAGGTCAAGCCGGCGGCTACACAATGAAACTTCCAATTGAGGAGCGTCGATTAAAAACAAAATCCCAGTTTATGAGCGACCTAGCAGTTATGTTGGCCGGTCTTACTGCGGAAGATATTAAGTTTGGCGACGTTTCAACCGGCGCCTCAAGTGATCTCAAAGAAGCAACCACCCTGGCTCATCGAATGATTACTAAATATGGAATGAGCGAGAAATTAGGGCCGATAACTTACGGAAAATCAGAGGAATTAGTGTTCTTGGGGAGAGAAATAGCAACCGAAAAAAACTATTCAGAAAAGATAGCAGAGCAAATAGATAAAGAAATCCACGCTTTTATTGATCGGGCTCATAACGTCGCCAAGAAAATCCTAACCTCAAATAGAAAGGCTCTCAAAAAAATAGCTGACACCTTAATTGAGAAAGAATCTCTTGAGCAAGACGAATTCTACGAACTTCTTCGACCGTTTAAAATAAAATCGATTAAAGCGTAGTCAATTTGTCGGCCCGCCTGGATTCGAACCAGGGACCCCCCGGATATAAGCCGGATGCTCTAACCGCTGAGCTACGGGCCGAAATTATGAGTTTACTTTATCAACTCGTCGAATTTTTTAATTGCCTTATCGGCAGCAACATTCATTTCGTTTATCGCTTGAATCTCTTCGTTTATCTTACTGATAATAACTGGTACCTGGTCGCCATCTGAAAAATCTCCGGTAAATCGATGACGCAGAACTTCTAAAAGTTGTCCGAGGTAGGTGCTGTAATTTACCAGTCGACTTATCAGGGCAAGTCGATTGCTAATCGATTCAAATGCAAGCTGTCTCGCTTCGGTGGATTTTATCCCCGAGAGAGAATTGGTCATATTCTCCAGCGACCGCGATAGATCAATCGCCTTTTCTCTAATTTGCCACCCGGTATGAACAGTTTGGGTGATGACATCAATCGCCGCCGTAAAATCACCTTTTTTATCTAAAGAATTAATGAGTTTGAGGTCGTCAACCGATTGCGATGAAAGATCAACAATATCTCTAGCAATTAAAGCACCGTTCATTCTGGCTTCAGAAAATTCATTAGGAACACTGACGTCAGATGACCTCGCCAGAACAACCACAAGATAGCCACCGATCACCAACAGGGCAAAAAATAAAATAACCTTCTTTCTTCTCGAAAAATCAATCATTGCCTATATTGTTTTTATCAAATTTGTGTAGCATAATCAAGGCACCAACTAGGCGAGAGTAGCACAGTGGCAGTGCATCTGCCTTCCAAGCAGAAGACGCGGGTTCAATTCCCGTCTCTCGCTCCGGGCCCTACCCCGTCCACAACTCACGTCTTAACTTTAAAGAAATTTTTCTTGCCAATTTTTAGGATCTCTCCGCCTCGAAAAGACACCGTTTCGTTGGGATCGTTTTTAACAACATCATTAACCCCAACTCCGCCCTGGACTATAACCCTTCTGGCCTCACTCTTGCTTTTAATAATTCCGGAACTTATAACCAAATCAACCACGGACATTTTCTTGGCTGATAGTTTTAAGCCAGGGATATTGCTGGGTACCTCTTTCTTGGAGAAAATCTGGTCAAATTTTTTTCTGGCTTTTTCGGCTTTTTTATCTCCATGATAGGTCTTAACTACTTCAACTCCGAGATAAGATTTGAATTCTTTGGGAGATAATTCCTTACTCAGAGTTTTTATTTTTTCCTCAGTTAAGTCGGTGACTAATAAAAAATATTTATTAACCAACGAGTCGGGGATGGACATAATTTTACCGTACATATCGTCCGGTCCCTCGCCAAGACCAATATAATTTCCATAACTTTTACTCATCTTTTTTTTGCCGTCAGTCCCCTCGAGAAGAGAGGTTGTGATAACGTCCTGCTGGGGCAATCCGAAGTGACGCTGAACCTTCCGCCCCATAAGTAAATTAAAAATTTGATCCGATCCCCCTATCTCAACATCTGCCTCAAGTTCAACCGAGTCATATCCCTGGAACAGAGCGTAGAGCGCCTCCAGCAAACTGACATCCTTGCCGGCCTCAATCCGTTTCCGAAAATCAGCTCGACGAAGAATTTGCTGGATACTGCCCATACTAGCCAACTCAACAAATTTTCGAGAGCTTTCTTTTTCAAACCATTGGCTGTTATAAAAAATCTTGGCCCTAGAAATATCAAAAACCTTACCAGCTTGATCAAGATAGCGTTTCATGTTCCTATTTACCTCACTCAGTGAAAGGGGGGGGCGGGAATTCTCTCGTCCAGAAGGGTCTCCTATCCGAGCAGTAAAATCACCAATGACAAGAGCTATTTTGCATCCCAGATCTTGAAAATCTCTTAATTTCTTCAACAAAACTGCATGTCCCAAATGGAGATCGGGAGCGGTCGGATCAATGCCCAATTTAATAGTAAGTTTCTTACTCTCGAGAAGGGCGTCTCTTAAATGATTTCTCACTACCACCTCTTCTATTCCTCGACTAAGAATACTTTCAATTTTTTTTTCTCTCGAAATCATGGATTTTATTCATTCTAGCATAAAAAATAGTGGAGAATGCCCTGCTGTTGACAATTTCTAGTATAGGTGATAAATTTGTCTTTGGAACTTTTCATAAATCACGCAACACTATCAAGAGAGGAATCAGGGATGACGAAGGAAAGCGGTCAAGTCGGGGTAGAAAAAAGCGGTCAAGACCAACGTCCGCGCCACGAAATCGGGAGAATGATATATCCTCACGGCATTGCGGTCATAGGATTTGCCAGCGAAGAACGGAGTGATTATGCGGCCGATGGTTGGGTCGAAGCCGAGAGACTGGGATCTCTTGATGAGGCTTTCCCAATCATGCAGGATCTTCTGATGAAAGGCACGCCGGTGCATCTGGGAAACTTTGGCGGAGCCCCTGGGGGAAATGACGCCCTCTTCGGCGGAACTCCGAAGAAGACTCCCCACTTCAGAATTGATTTCCTCGTGGAAGCGGACAATGGTCTCCGGGGGGCGGCTGAAATATTCATCCATGAACCCCTGGTTGATGCGATCGACTTTATCGACGATGAGTTGGAAGACAAGTTGGGGAGTAATCGATTACAACTGGTTTCGACTAGGGTGGTTAGCACCCAAACCGGCAAGGTTATCTACGATCCCAACGCGTCGGCACTCGCTGAAAAAAAGCAAGCGAAACCCCTATTAGTCATTAAATTCACTCCTAAAAGACCGGGTGAAGGAGGTGATAAAGTGAGATAGCGTTCGTCGATTAGTTGGTAAGACGTTCTGTGATTTTCGAATCCACTCAATGTTGCGTTGCTAAAAGGCTGGGACCTAACGTTCCGGTCTTTTTTAATACAATAACATTATTTTATCGGCTATTTTTTATAATTTGATCAATTAAGCCGTACTCCTTGGCTTCATCTGGCTCCATATAAAAATCTCTATCAGTATCTCTTTCGATTCGAGCCACCGGTTTCCCGGTGTGCTTGGCTAAAATCTTATTGATTTTATCTTTTATCTTTATTATGTGCTTGGCGGTTATCTCAACCTCAATTGCCTGACCCTCAACCCCACCCATAACTTGATGGAGCAAAACTTCAGAATTAGGCAAAGCAAACCTTTTCCCCTTCTTACCGGCCGCCAGAAGAACCGCGCCCATTGAAGCCGCCATACCAACACACATTGTTTGAACATCTGGTCGAACATACTGCATCGTGTCATAAATTGCCAAACCGGCCGTAACCGAACCGCCAGGACTATTTAGATACAATTTAATATCTTTTTTGGAATCTTCGTGCTCTAAAAACAAAAGTTGCGCGATAACGGTGTTGGCAACCGCATCGGTAACCGGTCCACCCAAAAATATAATTCTCTCTTTAAGAAGACGAGAATATATGTCGTACGCTCTTTCCCCTCGTTGAGTTTTTTCTATTACGGTTGGAATTAAGTTCATATTAGTAAGTTTAGATTTAAGAATTAAAATTTAAAATATAATTTACGACCTAAATTTACAAAAACGGAATCAGAAGCAAAGCGACAATATTGATCACCTTTATCAACGGATTGATAGCTGGTCCAGCCGTGTCCTTATAGGGATCACCGACCGTATCACCAGTAATAGCTGCCTTGTGGGCCTCAGATCCCTTGCCTCCAAAATTTCCCTCTTCGATATATTTCTTTGCGTTGTCCCAGGCCGCTCCTCCGGAAGTCATCGAGATAGCAACAAATAATCCGGAAACAATCGCGCCGATCAGAAATCCCCCAACTGCCTTAACGCCAAGAATAAAACCAACAGCGACAACTGCTACAACAGGTAAAAGGGCCGGGACAATCATGGCCCTCAGGGCAGACTTAGTAACAATATCAACTGCTCGACTATATTCCGGCTTCGCCTTTCCCTCCATTATCCCGGCAATTTCTCTAAATTGCCTCCTTATCTCTTCAACAATAGAGCCAGCCGCCCGACCAACCGCCCTCATTGCGATTGAGCTAAAAAGATAGGGAATCGAAGCGCCCAGGAAAAGCCCGACTAATACTTTGGGATCCTCTAATTTAAATATTACTGTTTCAAATTCATGAGCAAATTCTCCAAACAAAACCAACGCCGCCAAGCCCGCTGAGGCAATGGCGTACCCTTTAGTAACGGCTTTGGTCGTGTTGCCAACAGCATCAAGGGCATCGGTTGATTCTCGAACATTTTCCGGAGCGCCAGTCATCTCGGCAATTCCACCAGCGTTGTCCGTGATCGGACCGAAAGAATCGATGGCAACAATTATTCCGGCAACAGAGAGCATCGCCGTCGCCGAGATCGCAATTCCATAAAGACCGGCAAAAGCGTACGAGCTAATTATCCCGGCCGCAATAATGATAATGGGCAAAAATGTTGCCTCGGTTCCAACTGAGAGTCCCATAATTATATTTGTTCCGTGCCCTGACTGAGAGGCATCAGCAATACTTTTTACGGGACGATATTTTTTAGCAGTGTAATAATCAGTCACCCAAACCATAAATACAGTTACCAAAAGCCCAACCAAGCTAGCTAGAAAAATATTTATTCGATTATCCGGGAAATATACTCCGGCCGCCCAGTAAAACAAGATGGCCGCAATCACCAATGCCACCGCCAACCCCCTGTAGAGAGCACCCATTATTGATTTTCTCCGGCCGATCTTTACGAAAAAACTTCCAATAATAGAGGCAAATATAGCTAGTCCCCCTAGAACCAGGGGGAAATAGATTTGGCTTGCCGGTAAAGCCAAGCCGATCAGGATTGCTGCCGTAATGGTTACAGCGTAAGTTTCGAAAAGGTCGGCTGCCATTCCGGCACAATCGCCAACGTTGTCTCCAACATTATCGGCAATAACTCCGGGATTTCTGGGATCATCTTCCGGAATTCCTGCTTCCACCTTGCCAACCAAATCAGTCCCAACATCAGCGGCCTTAGTGAAAATACCACCCCCCAATCGGGCGAAAATAGATATTAACGAACTTCCAAAAGCCAAACCAATAAGAGCCTGGGTGTCATTGAAAATAAGTAAAAACAAGGCCACCGAAAGAAGACCGAGGCCAACAACTAAAAAACCAGTCACTGATCCACCTAAAAATGCCACCCGAAACGCTTTGCCCAATCCGTCTTCGGCGGCTTTAGTTGTCCGGGAATTAGTATCAACGGCAGTCATCATGCCTAAATAGCCGGCAAGAACTGAGGCAACAGCGCCAATCATAAATCCCAAAGCCGCCTTGGCACCCAGGGCAAAGAATAATATTACTGCAATAACAACCGCTACAATAGCAACGGTTTTATTTTGCCTTTTAAGATAAGTTTTCGATCCAATTTTTATCGCGTCCCTGATTGCCAGCATCTCTGGGCTTCCAGGGGGATATTTTTTAATGAAAAAAATAAGAGCAACACCAAAGATAATTGAAACCAGCGATGCCACTAAAGCAAAAGTTAATCCCATGTTGATTATCTAACAACAAAAATAATTAATTTTCAACTAACTTATAATTTATTATCTTCGTCAGGACTGGGTTCAACCCCGGATCCCGCTGAATCAATATCGGCCTTCTCCTCGGTTTCTGATTCTAATTCTAACGGACTAGAATTATCCGCCATCTCTTCTTCGGTAATTAATTCATCAGCATCGTGATCTATCTGTCCCGGAGAACTGGCCACCCCCCCCTCTTGGACTTCTTCTGGCCGAGTCTGAGACCGAACATCGATTTTCCAACCGGTCAGCCGCGCTGCCAGACGAACATTTTGCCCTCCGCGACCTATCGCCAAACTGAGCTGGTCTTCCGGGACAAAAACTCGAGCCTCTCGCTTTGGGAGAACCTCAACGGAGGCTACCTTCGCCGGGGATAGGGCGTTAGCGATAAACTCTTCCGGATCGTCAGACCATTCGGCAATATCGATCTTTTCGTTTCCTAGCTCATTGTTTACAACCATCACCCTCGTTCCTCGCTGGCCGACTAGGGCTCCGACCGGATCAACTCCATCAACATGGGAAGTCACCGCTAATTTTGTCCGACTACCTGGTTCTCGGGTAATTGCCTTTATCTCAATGGCACCTTCGGCTAACTCCGGCACTTCCGCTTCAAAAAGCTTAGTTACAAATTTCGGATGAGAGCGAGACAAAATAATACCTGGCAATCGAGTATCTTCCTGAACGGCTAAAACCAAAAACCTCAGTCTCTCTCCGGCTCGATAATGTTCCCCGGGAACCGACTCATTAGAGAACATGACTCCCGCCGCTCGACCAAGATCAATATAAACATGCCCTCTTTCAAAACGCTGGACGGTGCCGCTTACTATCTGTCCTTCCTTATCTCGCCATTCACTAAGAATTGACTCACGCTCCGAATTTCTAAGTTTTTGAAATACAACCTGCTTGGCAGCCTGGGCGGCAATCCGGCCAAAATCATCGTGGGCCTCAAGGGGAAAAGTAAGCTCGTCGCCAACCTCTGCATCGGCTTTTATTTTTTTTGCCTCTTCTAAAGTAATATGTCGATCTGGGTTATACCTAGGCAATCTCGGTTCTTCGGAATTTTCTTCGATTTTTCTAATTCTATCTTTTTCGTCCCCATCTTCATCTAGATCTTCGGATTCATCAACAAACCGAACAGCGCTCTCGTCCACAACTGTTTTAACCTGCCAAAATTTTGCTTCCCCAGTCTTTGAATCAAGCTTGGATCGAATAATTTCTCCCCGACGTTCATATTCTTTCTTATAGGCCGCAGCTATGGACGACTCAATAGCCTCCATAACCTGATCGGCCGAAATACCTTTTTCTTCGGCTATTTGCTCAAGAATCTTTTTAAAATTTTTATAATCAAACATGTTTGACTCCCACTTATTATTAAATAAAGCCCGCGGCGCGGACTTTATTCAGACAAGTGTATGCTATACCTATAAAGATTTTTTGTCAACCCCATTGAGGGTCTTTCGCTTCCAGGGGAGATCAACCTTAAAAAAATCGTACCCACAGAAACATTGACAAAATATGGAAATAGGTATATAATCTAGGCTAGAAACTTGAATATCAAAACCAAGGAGAGAGAAAGTGAGAAGGAAGATTATTCTCGTCGTCACCGTGATCGCTTTGGCAGTTTCCGTCAAGAGTGGCGAGGCCGGTATTTTCAAGAGTATCGGCAACGCCGTAATCTCGGTCGGCAAG
>Ga0210057_1009365_pt1 | contig 11344 bp, 21 predicted proteins | sample CryGeyCG2114_010_2_FD_183968 | JGI IMG/M metagenome (GOLD analysis project Ga0210057, IMG submission 183968) | Groundwater microbial communities from aquifer - Crystal Geyser CG10_big_fil_rev_8/21/14_0.10 (SPAdes) (version 2) | ecosystem: Environmental > Aquatic > Deep subsurface > Groundwater ...
GCGACCAAACAAGCAGAACCAACTTTACTTGAGCCAATTATGAAACTTGAGGTGACCACTCCTGAAGAATTTATGGGAACAGTTATAGGGGACCTATCTTCTCGCCGAGCCCAAATTTTGGGTTCAGAGACAAGAGGGACGGCCAGAGTGATTACCGCCTTGGTTCCTTTAGCGGAAATTCCTGGTTATGCGACCACTTTGCGTTCCTTAACTCAAGGCCGAGCCTCCTATTACATGGAACCATCTCATTACGAAGAAGTCCCCAAAAATATTCAAGAACAGCTACTTGCCAAAAGGTCTTGACCCCGTCTAATCTTAGCACTCGCCTTTTCAATTCTATTCGAATACGGCTCGTGCTGCGATTTTAACGGGGTCAGCGCCCCGCACCAACGCCCCTTGCGGGTGTGGACGTAGACCTCAACGCAAGGTAAGTTTGGTGCTGGGGCTTGACAGAAGTAAAATAAATCTGTAAAATACAAAAAAGAATTGAGGTTTAAACCTCTTTTTTAAGTCAAAAATATGCCTGAAGAAAAAAAACAAAAATTTGAAAGAACCAAGCCCCATCTAAACATTGGGACAATTGGTCACGTTGACCACGGAAAAACCACCTTAACTGCGGCTATCACCCATGTTCTGGCAAAGCAGTCCGGAAACAAAACCAAAGCCCTGGATTTCTATGATATTGATAATGCTCCAGAAGAAAAAGAACGGGGGGTAACTATCAATATCCACCACTCCGAATACGAAACAGACAAGCGCCATTATGCCCACATCGACTGTCCGGGGCACGCAGATTTTGTCAAAAACATGATTACCGGAGCGGCCCAGATGGATGGAGCAATTTTGGTGGTTTCTGCTCCTGACGGACCAATGCCCCAAACTCGAGAACACATTCTCTTGGCTCGCCAGGTGAATGTTCCGGCGATTGTGGTTTTCTTGAATAAGGTTGATATGGTTGATGATCCAGAACTTTTGGATTTGGTTGAGATGGAAATTCGGGAACTTTTGACTAAATATCAATTTCCAGGCGACAAAGTTCCAATTATTCGTGGTTCAGCCTTAAAAGCCCTTGAGAAAGACCCCGAAGCAGAAAAAGCCATTTTGGAATTGATGAAGGCAGTTGATGAAAATATTCCTACTCCAACTCGTGATTTGGATAAACCATTTTTGATGCCGATTGAGGATGTTTTTTCAATTAAAGGTCGGGGAACAGTGGTGACCGGAAGAGTTGAGAGAGGAAAAGTAAAGTTAAATGATGAAATTGAGATTGTGGGAATAAGACCGACCAAGAAGACAGTTGTTACCGGAATCGAGATGTTTAGAAAATCCCTGGATGAGGGTCAAGCGGGAGATAATATTGGAATCCTGCTCCGGGGAATTGAAAAAGAGGATGTTGAGCGGGGTCAAGTTTTGGCCAAACCAGGAACAATTACTCCTCACACTGAATTTGAGGCAGAAGTTTATATTTTAACCAAAGAAGAGGGAGGAAGACATACACCTTTCTTTACCGGCTACCGACCCCAATTTTATATCAGAACAACTGATGTCACCGGAGAAACCACTTTGCCTTCGGGAGTTGAGATGGTTATGCCTGGAGACAATGCCAAAATGAAGGTAAAGTTAATTCAGCCAGTGGCTATGGAAGAGGGATTAAGATTTGCTATTCGTGAAGGTGGACATACGGTTGGGGCTGGAGTAATTTCAAAAGTTGTTGCTTAAAAATTGAAAATAAATGCTAAAGGGACGCATTAGGGTACGTTTAAAATCTTACGATCATCGAGTTATTGATGAAGCCGCTACCAAAATCTTGGAGGCGGCTCTTTCCTCCGGTGCCAAAATCTCCGGACCAATCCCACTTCCTACGGACAGAAAATTAATTGTCGTTACTACCTCTCCCCATACTGACAAAGATGCCCGAGAACATTTTGAAATTCTAATCCACAAGCGCTTAATTGATATTTTAGAGCCCACGGAAAAGACCATCGATTCTCTCCAGTACCTCGATTTACCTGCAGGGGTGGACATTGAGATTAAGATGTAACCCAAAATAGTTGCATTTTCCTCCATTTTTTTCTATAATATCCTCAAATCGAAATGGAGGTGATTTCACCCGATTAAGAAAAAATTTACGGATTGGCACAATTTTTAAAAAGGTGCCGCCGGCACCTTTTTTGGTGCCCGAAACAGAGAGATGATTAATTCAATATTAGGAATAAAATTGGGACAAATACAGAAATTTTTAAGCGATGGCCAGCGGATTCCGGTAACGGAAATTCAGGCTGGTCCTTGTTTCGTGGTTGAGGTTAAACCTGGGGCGGTTCAGCTTGGATTTGGCGAAAGAAAAGAAAAGAAAACCTTAAAACCAATTTTGGGACATATAAAAAAAGCGGGGTTAAAAGTTATTCCCCGCTTTTTGCGAGAAGTCTCGGCTAATCAGGAAGAAGAAAGTAGCAATCTGAAAGTTGGAGACGAGATAAAGGTGGGAGATATTTTCAAACCTGGAGATATTGTTGACGTCACGGGTACCTCCAAAGGCAAAGGTTTTACCGGAGTGGTCAAAAGATGGGGATTTGCCGGAGGACCGCGAACTCATGGTCAATCAGATAGAGAACGGGCTCCAGGCTCAATTGGTTCAACCACTACTCCGGGAAGAGTTTTAAAAGGGAAGAAAATGGCGGGAAGGGCTGGCGGAGAAAAAGTGACGATTAAAAATTTGAAAGTGATTGAGGTTAACCCAGAAAAAAATTTACTTTTAGTTAAAGGTTTAGTTCCTGGGGCCAAAAATGGATTTTTGATGATTAAGAAAACCGGAAACACAGAGGAAAATAAAGGAGAATAAATATGATTTATGCCGAAGTAATCAGTTTATCAGGAACAAAAAAACCTAAAATCTCCCTGCCCGCAAAGATTTTTGGGGCGAAACCAAACCCGGCTCTTATGGCGCAAGCGGTGCGAGTTTTTCTTTCAAATCAAAGAGAAGCCCGAGCAAAAACTAAAACCAGAAGCGAGGTCAAGCGTTCCAAAGCCAAGTGGTACCGCCAAAAAGGAACTGGAAGGGCGCGGCATGGGGCGCGGTCTGCTCCAATTTTTGTTGGCGGTGGCCGGGCTCATGGTCCAACTGGGGAGCAAAATTACGAAAAAGCGATGCCTAAAAAAATGGGCCGAGCAGCCCTTATTTCTGCTCTTTCAAGTAGAGCCCGCGATAAAGAAATAATTATAGTTGATGGGCTTGAGAAGATAAAAAAGACAAAAGAAATGGCAAAAATTTTGAAAGAAGTGACTGGGCCCTTTCTTTTAATTCTGTCTGGAAAACTTGAGAATGTGATTTTGGCAACCAGAAATATCCCTAGTTTAGCACTTATTCAGGCAAAATCTTTAAACGCTTATGAAGTTTTAAAAGCAGGAAAAATTTTGATAACAAGAGAAGCAATTAAAACGTTGGAGGCGAAATGGACCAAGGATTAATCTTAAAAAAACCAATAATTTCGGAAAAATCACTTGAAGCTTCGGGTCTTCGAGAATACACCTTTATGGTAGATAAAAAAGCCAGAAAGCGAGAAATTGCCAAGGCAGTTGAAGAAGTTTTTGGGGTTAAGGTAGAGAAAGTTAAGACGATGATTGTTAAAGGAAAAACCAGGCGCGCTATGCGAACCAGAAAAAGATATCGGCTGGCTGATTTTAAAAAAGCCATTGTCAGAGTCGCTGAAGGGCAAAAAATTGATATTTTTGAAACAGGAAGCCAGCCTTCGCCAAAGGCTTCGGCCGGTAAAGAGGAGAAAAAATGATAACTAAAGTCAAGCCTGAAAAATCTTTAATTAGAATTCTTAAAAAGAAGGCCGGCAGGGACTCAGCTGGAAAGGTAGCGGTTCGTCATCAAGCCGGCAGGGAAAAAAGATACATGCGTGAGGTTGACTTTAAGAGAGAAAAAATTGGAGTGCCAGCCCAGGTTTTGGCCTTTGAATATGACCCAAATAGAAGCGCTAATTTGGCTCTTTTAAACTATCAAGATGGAGAAAAACGCTACATTTTGGCTCCCGAAGGACTAAAGGTTGGGGATGAGGTAGTTTCAGGTAGCGAGGTTGAAGTAAAAATTGGCAATCACCTGCCTTTGGCGAAAATTCCTATTGGAACTCCAATTCACAATTTTGAGCTTACTCCGGGGAAAGGTGGGCAGATTATAAGGTCTGCGGGCAGCTTCGCCACAATCTTGGCTAAAGAGGAAGAATTTGCCGTGGTTAAACTTCCTTCTGGGGAGACGAGAAAAATTCCCATTTCTTGTTATGCCACCATTGGTCAGGTTAGCGGTCTTTCCTGGAAGACCAGGAAACTTGGCAAAGCCGGAAGGAAAAGGCATATGGGAATAAAACCAACAGTTCGAGGAACAGCTCAAAATCCGCACTCACATCCTCATGGAGGCGGAGAAGGAAGATCAGGAATTGGTATGCCCTCACCAAAATCTCCCTGGGGAAAACCAACTCTGGGAAAAAAGACGAGAAAGAAGAAAAAATATTCAGATAAATGGATAATTAAGAGAAGGAGGTAAAAATGGCTCGTTCATCTAAAAAAGGTCCATACGTAGACCCTAAATTACTAAAAAAAGTTCAGGCGGCTAAAACCAAAGATTTAAGAGAGCCAATTAAGACTTGGGCAAGGGCGAGCCAAATTCCACCCGAGTTTGTTGGCCAGAAATTTTTGGTTCATACAGGTAGAGATTTTAAAGAAATTTTTGTGACCGAGGCGATGGTTGGGCACAGACTTGGTGAATTTGCTCCAACCCGAACTTTTCGAGGCCATGGTCAAGTTGTTAAGAGAATTTTGGAGAAAACGTGATGGAAATATTGGCTAAATCAAGTTTTGTTAGGGCAAGCCCGCAAAAACTGCGCCTCGTCGCAGAAAAAATTTGTGGCCAGAAGGCAAAATTGGCTCTAACTTTTCTTTCTCAAGCAGGAAAAAAAGGGAAAGTTCTTAAGGAGACTCTAAAACAGGGAATAGCCAACGCCAAAAACAATTTTAATCTTGCCGAGGAGGATTTAAAAATTAAAGAAATCCAAATTAACGAAGGACCCATATATAAAAGATGGCAACCAGTCTCAAGGGGCCAGGCTCACCCAATTAAAAAAAGAACCAGTCATATTATGATTGTTTTGGAAGCACCGGAAAAAGTGGAGAAAGGTAAAAAAAGTGGGGCAAAAAGTTAATCCAATTGGTTTCAGGCTCGGAATAATAAAATCCTGGCAGTCAACCTGGTTTGCCGGCAAAAGAGAGTATCCTAAAAATTTGCTTGAGGACCTAAAAATCCGGAAGTTTTTATTTGAAAAATTAAAATTAGCCGGAATAGTCGGGGTGAACATTGATCGGTTAATCCATAAAATGAAAATTACCATTCATGTTTCAAGGCCCGGGGTAGTTATTGGTCGGGGAGGTTCGGGGCTTGAGGAACTAAAAAAAATGATAATCCTCCTCGTTTCTTTACCTGAACCTGAAAAAAATGTTCAAATTGAGGTAGTTGAGGTTTCTGACCCTGAACTTTCCGCTATTTTGGTTGCCACCCGGATTGCCAGCGAACTTGAAAGACGTTTTCCTCACCGAAGGGTGGTCAAAAAGACTATCGAAAGAGTGATGAGTGCTGGGGCAAAAGGGATAAAAATTGTTCTTTCTGGCCGAATAGCTGGAGCAGAGATTTCCCGCCGAGAAAGATTCGCTAAAGGAAAACTTCCTTTAAGCACTATTAGGGCAAATATTGATTTTGCCAAAATCGCCGCCTTGACCCGGTCTGGATATATTGGGGTTAAGGTTTGGATATATAAGTAAAACTTGAAAGCTTTGCTTATAAAGGAGAGTAATGCTTCAACCAAAAAAACAAAAATATAAAAAACAATTTCGAAGAAGGAAACTTTTGTCCTTAGCCCAAAAAGGCTCAGAACTTGCCTTTGGTGAATTTGGTCTAAAGGCGGTTTCAAGAGGAATACTTAGCGAGAAGCAGATTGAGGCAGCCCGCCGGGCCATTTCTTTTTTCACTCGCAAAGGGGGAAAGATTTGGATTCGAGTTTTTCCCGACAAGCCAATTACCAAAAAGCCCGCGGGAATGGGGATGGGTTCAGGCAAAGGGGAGGTTGTCGGCTTTGTCATTCCGGTTTCGGCCGGAAGGATAATTTTTGAAGTTTCCGGTATTCCCCTTGGGGAAGCAAAAAAAGCCCTAGATAGAGCCGCTGACAAACTTCCTCTGAAAACTCGTTTTGTCAGCAAAAATCTATGATTATGAAAAGAAAAGAGATAAAAGCATTACATGAAAAGACCAAAGAGGAGCTAGAAAAAATACTTGAAGAAGCAAGGCTCTCTTTAGTCAAACTAAGAACAGACTTGGCGAGCGGAAAAACTAAAAATGTTAAAGCCCTGGCCCGAAAAAGAGATGAGATAGCCCAAATTTTAACTATAATTAAAGAAAAAGAAATTTTAAAGGAGGAAAAATGAAAGAATTTAAAGGTAAAGTTGTTTCCGCCAAAATGGCAAAAACAGCCACTGTTTTGGTTGTTCGGCAAAAAATTCACCCTTTATATAAAAAGAGAATTAGGGTTGGGAAAAAATATCATGTTCATGATGACCTTGGTGTCAAAAAGGGCGACCAGGTTAAATTTGTGGAAACGCGACCAATTTCAAAAACAAAGAGGTGGAAGATAGTTGAGGTGGACAAAAAATGATACAACTACGATCTGTTCTTGTTCCAGCTGACAACACTGGTGCTAAAAAATTAAAAGTGATTCAGACAAAAAGGCGTTTTGCCAAAATTGGTGATGTGGTTACTTGCGTGGTTGATCAGGCAGACCCAAGTGGAGTAGTTTCCGACTCACAAATTGTCAAAGCCCTTTTGGTCAGAACAAAAAAAGAATTCAAAAGATTAGATGGCTCCTATGTTCGTTTTGATGATAACGCCGCGGTTTTAGTTGATAAGGATAGAAATCCGCTGGGTTCAAGAATTTTTGGACCAGTAGCCAGAGAAGTCAAAGAAAAAGGATTTTCAAAAATTGCCTCTTTGGCAGAGGAGTTGGTATGAAAATAAGCAAAGCTTGTTTCTCGCCAAGGCTCAAAATTAAAAAAGGCGATAAGGTAAAAATTACTACCGGAAAAGATAAAGATAGACAGGGAACTATTGAAAAGATTTTTCTCAAAAAAGGAAAAATTTTGGTTTCTGGGATAAATATTTATAAAAAGCACGCCCGGGCTCAAAAAGGAGGTCAGGCTGGAGGAATAGTCGATATTGTTGTTCCAATATCCTCTTCATCGGTAGTTTTAATTTGCCCAAAATGTGGAAAACCAGCTAAAGTTGGATTCAAGATTTTAAAAGACGGCCCACCTTCGCCTGGGCTTCGGCGGGTAAACAAGGTAAGGATTTGCAAAAAATGCCAAGAGGTGATTTAAAAATGGAGAAAGAAAATATTTTGACAAAGCCTAGAGTTTTAAAAGTAGTTGTTAACGTGGGGATAAAAGAGGCCCCTCGCGATGAAGCGATACTTACCAAGGTTTCAGAGGAATTGGCAAAAATAACCGGGCAGCGACCAAAAGTTTGTCGGGCCAAAAAATCAATTGCCGGTTTTAAACTTGTAAAAGGGGCACCAATTGGTTTGATGGTGACTTTACGAGGAAAGAAAATGGCAGATTTCTTGAGAAAACTTTTTTCTATCGTTTTGCCGAGGGTTCGAGATTTTCGCGGGCTTTCAAGTAGAGGTTTTGATGGAGGGGGAAATTATACAATTGGAATAAAGGAGCATTCGGTTTTTCCCGAAGCAGAATTTTCAAAAACTGAAAAAATATTTGGTCTTGAAATAACAATTGTCACAAACAGCAAAAAGGATGAAGAAGGGAAAGTTTTACTTGAATCTTTAGGTGCACCATTTAGAAAGGGAGAGTAAATGGCCAAAAAATCCAAAATAATCAAACAAAAAAATTTAAAAAAATTAAAATACAAGATTCGATTTCGAAATCGCTGTGCCCTCTGTGGTCGACCAAGGGGCTATTTGCGGCTTTTTGGACTCTGTCGACTTTGTTTTAGAGAACTTGCTCATAAAGGAGAATTGCCAGGGGTAAAAAAGGCCTCCTGGTAGAAAACTATGACCGATAGAGTTTCTGACATGTTAATAAGAATAAAAAATGCCTATTTGGCAAGAGGAAAGATTGTTGAACTTCCCTATTTTAGTTTAGGAGAAAAATTGGCAAAAATTTTGGTTCGGGAAGGTTTTTTAGCAAAAGTAGAAGTTGAAAAACCGAAAGAGAAAAAATTTAAAATCTTAAATATTGAGTTGGCTTACAAAAATAAAAAGCCTGCTATGGCGGGAGTGAAAATTATTTCAAAGCCCGGGATTAGGGTTTATCTTAAAGCCAAAAAGTTAAAAGAATTATCGAGGGGGCTTGGGATAAGTATTATCTCTACCTCCTTGGGACTCGTGACTGACAAGGAGGCTAGAAAGAAAAATTTAGGCGGAGAAGTTATTTGTAAGATTTGGTAAAGGAAAAATTGTGTCAAAAATCGGGAAAAAACCAATAGAAATTCCCCAAGAAGTAACCGTTGAGGCGAGAGACGGAGAAATTTTTGTGGCTGGACCAAAGGATTCACTATCCCAAAAGTTGCCCTCGGAGATAAAGGTTGAGATTGAGGGAAATCAAATTTTGGTTTCTCAAAAAACCAAGTCAAGAGCGGCCAAAACCCTTCAAGGAACAATTCGCAATCTTCTTGCTAACATGATTAAAGGAGTAAAAGAAGGTTGGTCAAAAACCTTAGAGGTTGAAGGAACAGGTTTCCGAGCAGTTCTTTCTGGAGAAAGACTTTCCTTGTCTTTGGGTTTTTCTCATCCAATTGAGGTTGTTCCACCTCCGGGAATTTCTTTTTCTGTCTCGGAGAAAAAAATCCAAGTTTTAGGAGCAGATAAAGCTTTGGTTGGACGGGTGGCCGCCAGGATTAGGGGAATTAAACCCCCAGATTCCTATAAAGGAAAAGGAATTCGCTACGAAGGAGAAACAGTAAAACTTAAACCTGGAAAGCAAGTTAAGGTTGGAATTGCTGGAATTGGCGTTCCAGCGAAAGGAGAAAGCCGGTGAAAAGGAAACTCGTGAGACTCTCAGTTTTTCGTTCAAATAAATATATTTATGGGCAGATAATTGATGATGAAAAAGGTGAGACTCTGGTGGCGGTTTCTGACCTAAGTAACCTAGGTGACCTAAGCAAGAGCGATAGAGCCAGAGAGGTTGGGAAAATGCTAGCGGAGAAGGCGCTCAAGAAGGGGATTAAGAAAGTCCATTTTGACCGAGGAAAATTTAAATATCATGGCCGAGTTAAGGCCTTAGCCGAAGGCGCTAAAGAAGGAGGTTTAGAATTCTAATGATGGTCCAAAAACCAAAAATTTCCCAAGAAGTAAAAACCGAAGAAGAGTTCGAAGAGAAAGTAGTTCAGGTAAATAGGGTTTCTAAAAAAACAAAAGGAGGAAATAGAATTGCCTTTTCGGTTTTGGTAGTGGTTGGGGACAAAAAGGGAAAGGTTGGTGTTGGTTTAGGTAGGGCTCCTGATGTTTCAGCGGCAGTTTTAAAAGGAACAAATTACGCTAAAAAACATTTAATCTCTGTTTCCCTCAAAGGTACAACTATTCCCCACCAAATTTTTGTTAAACTAGGAGCAGCCAAAGTTTTGCTTAAACCTGCCCCAAAAGGTTCAGGAGTGATTGCCGGCGGGGCGGTCCGTTCCGTTGTTGAGGCGGCCGGAATTAAAGATATTGTTTCCAAAATTTTAGGAACTCGAAATCAGGTTTCAAATGTTTATGCCACTTTTGAAGCCCTGAAAAGGTTACAAAGCCATGAAACTAGAAAAACTCCCTAAAATTAAAACGAAAAAGAAGAAACGAATTGGCCGAGGAATCGGTTCTGGTAAGGGTGGTCACACCGTCGGCCGGGGCGCCAAAGGCCAGAAGGCTCGAGGAAAAGTGCCTCTTCTTTTTGAGGGAACAAAAATTAAAAAATCTCTTCTTAAAAGACTGCCCTTACTTAGGGGTAAAGGCAAATTTAAACCGGTTTCAAAGAAGTCAATTGTGGTTAACCTTAAATACTTAAATCTTTTTTCTCCAAAAGAAGAAGTAACGGTTAAGACCTTGAGCGAGAAAGGAATAATAAAACTTGAAGATGGGAAAGCATTAGGTGTTAAAATTTTAGGTGAGGGAAAACTTAATATTCCTCTAAAAGTTTTACTTCCCTGCTCAAAGGGGGCAAAGAAAAAAATAGAGGAAGCAGGGGGAAAGGTAGAATGAATAAAATTTTAGAAATTTTAACAACTGCTTTTAAAATTCCAGATCTTCGAAAGAAACTCCTTTTCACTGCCGGAATTTTTGTCATTTTCAGGCTGGCGGCCCACATTCCTGTTCCTGGAGTTGATCTTGCCTCTTTGCGAGCACTTTTTGAGAGAAGTCAGTTTTTGGGACTTTTAGATATCTTCTCTGGCGGTACTCTGGCAAATTTCTCGGTTATGGCTTTAGGGCTTAATCCTTATATTAACGCCTCGATTATTTTTCAACTTTTAACTATGGTTTTTCCTCGCCTTGAGGAGCTTTCAAAAGAAGGAGAATATGGCCGGGAGAAAATTAATCAATATACCAGAATTTTGACTGTTCCTCTGGCCGCTCTTCAGGCTTTGGGAATGTATGCACTTTTGAAAAATCAAGGAATAATGGGAAGCCTTTTTCCCCTTCAGATTTTCTCGATGGTGGTAACAATGACTTGCGGAACAATTTTTTTGATGTGGCTCGGAGAACTTATTTCAGAAGAAGGGATTGGCAATGGGATTTCTCTTCTTATTTTTGCCGGAATTGTTGGTCGATTTCCGGTGGCTTTAGGTCAGACCTTGGCCACTTTTGAGGCGCAAAACTTTTTTAATATTTTAGTTTTCTGTGTCATGGCGGTTTTGGTTATTGGCGCAATCACGGTGGTTAATGAAGCCTCGCGCCAAATTCGGGTTGAATATGCTAAAAGAATAAGGGGTGGCCGAATGTACGGTGGTCAAAGTACCTATTTACCCTTACGGGTTAACCAAGCCGGGGTGATTCCCATTATTTTTGCCATCTCTTTAGTTTTGCTTCCCTCAATGTTTGGCAGATTTTTAGAGCAAGTTCCAAACCCGACTATTTCCGCAGTTGCTCGTTCATTGGCTACTTTCTTTAATCCAGGAAGTCTTATTTACAATCTTACCTACTTTTTCCTGGTAGTTGGTTTTACCTATTTTTACACCGCGGTTATTTTTAATCCGACAAAAATTGCTGACGAGATTAAAAAATATGGAGGGTTTATTCCGGGAATTCGTCCTGGACCGCCA
>Ga0210057_1009366_pt1 | contig 11344 bp, 10 predicted proteins | sample CryGeyCG2114_010_2_FD_183968 | JGI IMG/M metagenome (GOLD analysis project Ga0210057, IMG submission 183968) | Groundwater microbial communities from aquifer - Crystal Geyser CG10_big_fil_rev_8/21/14_0.10 (SPAdes) (version 2) | ecosystem: Environmental > Aquatic > Deep subsurface > Groundwater ...
AAGACTTTTGCTTTCTTTAATACCCGAGGCGCGAGTCGGCTGAAGTTCGGCGACTGAATCACACGATCAAGGCCGATCGCGGCGCCGACGCCGAGGGCCGGCTTCTTGACCCCAAGCGCACGGGCGAGGTAATCGTAACGACCGCCACCTGCGAGGGCGAAGCCTGTGGCCGGCGGCATTTCACTCCCGGTAGCGAGCTCTGACTCTGATGGCTGAAACGGTGGCGTGAAGCTTGATACTTCGAAAACCGTGCGAGTGTAATAATCCAAGCCACGCACTAAATTATTATTAATCGTATAAGTGATTGACATCGCCTCGAGATATTCCAGCACTTCCTTAAAATGTTGTTTGCAAGGTGAGCAAAGGTAGCTAATCGCATTCGGCGCACTCTTCTTCAATTCTTGGCATTTCGGGTTTTTGCAATCGAGGAGACGAAGTGGATTAAACTTCAATCGTTCGCGGCAATCAGCGCAAATATTGCGGCTATTTTTCTTATAATAATTTGATAATTCACGGCGGAAAATGGGTCGGCAATCGTTGTCGCCAATGCTGTTAATTTCTAAAACCGGGTTCGTTAAACCCGCCTCCTTCAAAATAATTAAAACGAGTCGAATCACCATCGCGTCCGCGATGCTTTTACCTGTGCCAATAATTTCGAGATCAAATTGACGCAATTCACGATAACGACCGCGCTGGGGGCTGTCGTGGCGGAAGAGTGGTCCCGAGGCGTAGAGCATCACTGGTTGTGGCTCGGCTTGGAGTCCGTGCTCGAAGTAGGCGCGCATAATGGGAGCGGTGTATTCGGGGCGGAGCGCAAGCCGGTCGCCGCCCTTGGTACGGAGAGTATAAAGCTCTTTCTCCACGATGTCGGTCGACGCCCCGAGTCCTGATTGGAATAAGTCTTCATACTCAAGAATTGGCGTATCAATCGGCCGAAAACCGTAATAGATCGCCGTTTCGACGGCTTTCTCGATTAACCCTTGATAGAGATAATATTCGTCACCAATTAAATCACGCATGCCCTTTACGGTTTGCAATTTAAATTCTGGTTTTTTCGATCCGCCAATTTTTTTGGTCATAATTTTATTCCTGCGGCCGGCAAATATGCGAGGCGGTTAAAAGGGAAAAGACGAAACAACACGCGGCCCTTAATCAAACTTTTCTTAACTGGACCCCAGGCGCGCGAATCGAGACTCATTAATCGGTTGTCGCCGAGGACGAAGTATTCGTCCGGACCGAGAGTATAAGTTTTATTGTTCGTCGTTACCGTCTCGCCCGGGAGATTAATAATCCGTTTGATGAAAAATTTGGACGGATCTTTCGGGTAACGAAACACAATCACCTCATCTCGGCGCGGTTCGCGTAGCAGGTAACTTAATTCGTCAATGATTAAATATTCACCATTATCGAACGAAGGCACCATCGAGAGACCGGAAACGATAAAGGGCTGGGCCACATAGGCGCGGATCGGCACCACGATGAGTAAGGTGATAATCACGAAGCGAATGATTTCCCACAACGTGCTTTTCCACGCTGGCTTTTCTATCATACCGCCCTAGTGTAGTATAAAAATCATCGTGGCTCAAGTAATGTTCATTGCGGGTTTGGGCAATCCGGGCGAAGAATACAAAGGCACGCGGCACAATGTGGGTGTGGCGATGCTCGCGACCTTCGCCGATCATGTGACGGAGAAAGTGAAAAAGAAAATCATCTGGCTTTGGCCGACGACTTTTATGAATAAATCAGGTGAAGCAGTGGCGAAAGTGGTGAAAAATAAAAAAGCGGCGGTGAACCTAGTCGTCATTCATGATGATCTTGATTTGCCACTCGGAAAATTTAAAATTTCTTTTGGCCGCGGTTCGGGTGGCCATCGCGGTGTGGAGTCAATTATTAAGAAACTAAAAACCAAAGATTTTATTCGCTTGCGAGTGGGGATTGCCGCAACCGCGCCAAGTGGTAAGTTGAAAAAGCCGGTCGGGGAGAAGGCGGTAATCGATTTCATTTTAGGCAAATTTAAACCTCCAGAAGAATTGAAGCTCAAAAAACTAATGCCGAAGCTAGTAGAAGCTTTAGAAGCTCTTTCAACCGACGGTTTGCACGGTTTGCAATCGGCAATGAATCGGTTTAATTAATTCAAGGCGTTAATTTAAGGCGAGGCCTTGCTTCCCAAGTCTTAAGGCCTCGCCTTTTGGCCAGTCTTAAGGCCTCGCCTTCACATTCCCCGATGTTCTTTTATATGCTAGAATAAAAGTGTTGTTGATTATCAACTAAATACTCACAATTATGCTTAAAAAATACTTATTCTTGAGTCTATTAGTTTTGTCGCTTTTAGTTAGCCCACTTATAATCAATGCCCAGACGCCAAGTGACGTCGCGGGTTATATTGCCGAACTGCGACGGCAAATCGCCGTACTACAAGAGCAATTGGCGCGATTGCAAGGTAATCAATCTGGTGGGTGGTGCCATAATTTCAATAAAAATTTGGGGGTAGGTATAAATACCGCAAGTAACAAAGCATCGGACGATGTATGGCTTCTACACATTGCCTTGAAAAAAGAAGGTTTTTCAGTCGATGCTGATTCAAGTAGTTACAGCGAAAATACTACTGCCACTGTCTCCGCTTTTCAATTAAAATACAAAAACGAAATTTTGACACCGAATGGTCTCGCTAACCCAACCGGCTATGTCGGCCCCGCGACGCGCGCGAAGTTGAATCAGTTGTATGGATGCGGTCGCGTAATTTCGGGTAATCGCCCGCCGATCATCTCTGGCGTTTCCGGCCCGACGACACTCAATGTCAATCAAACCGCCACTTGGACGGTCGAGGCGAGCGATCCGGAAAATGGAACGCTTAATTATTCCGTCACTTGGGGTGATGAGGCTAGAGCTGGCACGATTGCCAGCTCGCCCACGAACCCGGCAGTTCAACAGACAGCGACCTTTACTCACTCCTACGAACGCGCTGGCACTTACAATCCAATTTTTGTAGTAACGGATAACTCGGGCCAATCCGCGCGCACGAGTTTAAGCATCACGGTGGGGCAGACTACCAATCGAAACATCACCGTCCTCACCCCCAACGGCGGTGAGCAGTGGGTGGCGAATTCGACTCAAGCCATCACTTGGCGCTATAACGGCGCGACGAGTGGTGCTAGCGCACCGAAAGTGGATTTGTATCTTGATCCAGAACTGTGTGTCATTACCTTATCTACCTCATGTCCAGAGGTTCTTCGTCATCCATACGTCCTTGACCGCGACATCCCCGTTCTCTCCATTTACAATTGGATTGTGGCTACTGACATCGATAATAGAACATTACCATCAGGTAGTTACAAAGTCCGAATCTGTGAAGCCGGCTCGCAAACAAATTGCGACTCGAGCGACAATTATTTTACGATTGCGGGAGGGGTTGCCGAAGTGTGTATTAATTCTACGCTTAATTCATTCACTGGTCCCAACAATATTAAGAGAGGTAGTATCATTGTTTCTTTTAACGACGGAGTATCCTTGGGACAAGCTCAAACCACCATCTCTGGTTACGGCCTAACTAGCGTGTATCGTGGTTCTGACTGGCCAGCTCATGAATGGCTTCTTGTCTATGTTCCCAATGGAGAAGAAGCCAAATGGGTTTGCACTCTTAAGGGAGCAACTGGTGTTCAGTCAACGGAACTAAACGGGATCATTAATTATAATTAAATAACGATTGCATCAAGGCCTCGCCCTACCATACGAAGTTTGCTTTTTGGAACGACAGCAGGTATTCTGTGGGTTATGAATCTTAAATTAGCAAGCAAAATTAGTAAAAGGATCAAGGTCGCGTCTCGGGTACTTGGTGTGGAAGAAAATGAAATGATTGATCGAGCCATGCTTTTTTACTTGGAAAATGTAGAAAGTTCACTGGCGATGAGGAATGAATTTGACGCCTGGGAAAAGTTAAGCGATGAAGCGTGGGCTAAAATTAAAGACTGAATATTTTTAAATGAAAGCGGGAGAAATTTGGGTGGTTGAGTTGCCTTTGCTTGGTGGCCATGAACAACATGGCACTAGGCCGGTGATTGTTGCGGGTGACCCAACTCTCTCTGTAATTCTTGTTGTTCCCCTTACGACTAACCATAATTATTTGAAATTTCCTTACACAACTCCAATCAATTTTTCAATAACAAACGGGCTTGATAAAGATTAGGTAGTTTTAGTGTTTCAATTACGAGCAATTGATAAAAAAAGATTTAGAAACAAGATTGGTCAACTTTCATTAAGAGAAAACGAAATGATTAAAAGAATAATGGCAAAGTTACTTGGTTTAATGCATTAGCAAAACAAAAAAGGGGATCAGGAGGTTTAGGCGCACCGCACTGGCTGTTGGTCCCCACCGCCGCCAGCTCGTGTTTTGTGTTGCCCAGTACCACCCTGATCTCCCATACTCACTCCACCATGCCAGATCTGCCTTTACTTTGCAAGTTTTACCCCGCTAGCAGCTGGGCCCGTCACGGCCGGGGCAAGCGAAAAAAAGTCATTTTCTGAGTTTTAGGTTCAAAGAGGTTAATGGTGAAACCGTAAGTTTTTCCCAACTCTAGTTTCTGCCGGAGGTCAATCTCGTTAGTAAATTCGGAGATATGAATGAGACCGGCGACGCCTTCTTCGATTGAAACGAGCGCGCCGTGTTTATTAAATTTAATAACCACGCCGTTTACACGATCGCCTTTCTTATATTTCCCCGCCGCCTCCACCCACGGATTTGGTTTAAGGGCTTTGACGGAGAGAGAAATTTTACCATCCTTAATTTCAATAATTTTTGCTTCTACTTTATCACCGATGTGGAAATGGTCGCGCGGATTCTCCACGAGCGCCCAATCAATTTCGGAAATGTGGATCAACCCCTCAAAATTTTCTTCCAATTTCACAAACGCGCCGAAGTCAACGATGCCGGTGATTTCGCCAGTGACTACGTCACCGAGCGCATATTTATTGACCATTTCCTTTTGATCCTTCGACGAACCCTCGCTTTTTTCCGCTAAAATTAGCTTGCCTTCTTTAGAGTCAGTATCAATAATGAAAACCGAAAGTTTCTGCCCCACTAATTGCTTAAGTTCATCCATAATTTTACTGCGATCGCCGTCTGGTACTTTCGGATAGTGCTCGGCTTTTAATTGGGAAGCGGGGAGGAAACCATCCACGCCTTGCCAATCTAAAATTAAACCGCCTTTATTGGCATCTTTAACCGTGAGTTCAAAAATAGTTTTAATCTCCTGCGCCTTCTTGGCCTCGCTCCAAACAATTGCTTGTTTGGCTTCTTTGAGAGAAAGTTCAATGTAGCCATTCTCGCCTTCTGATTCAACCACTTTGGCAGTGATCGTTTCGCCGAGATTAATCGCTTTGATCACATCGCGAGCATTTAGATATTCGCGGCCAAAAATGATACCAGTACCAAACGGGGGCACATCCACGTAAAGGGCCATTTTACTTCGGCCGATGGCCGTCCCCTTCACAATCGCGCCCACTTCCGGCATATTAGCTGAGTTCTTCACTAGCTGTTCCATCGCGCCGAGTGGCGCGTCACTCACCACCGACGGTTTATCTTCAAGCATTGTTAACATAGCGAAGAGTATAACAAACTGGCAAAAAAAGTCTATTTTTGCTACAATAAACTGTAATGATTATCACTTATCACGGCGCAGGCATGGTTAAGGTTAGCCACGGGGACTTAGTGGCCGTTTTTAATCCAATCGGTCGCGATTCCATTCTGAAGCCAACCAAATTCGGCGCCGATCTCGTGCTCATTTCTTTGAACGATCCTCTTTATAACGGCGCGGAAGAAATGGTTTTTGGCGAACGACGACCGTTCGTGGTTGATAGTCCGGGCGAGTATGAACGGCTCGGCACCTTCATTCACGGTTACGCCTCGGCTGGTCCCGAGGGTAAAATTAATACCATTTATTCTCTCTCGGTTGATGGCAAGCGGCTCGTCCATCTCGGTGCGCTCGCGGACGCTGAGCTCGCGCCGGAAGTGAAAGCCGAACTCGCCACCCCCGACATCCTCTTCGTCCCGATTGAAGGTCTTGCGCGGGCTTATCAACTCGCCTCGGTTCTTAATCCGCGTTTAATTATCCCAATCAATTTTACCCCTGACCTGTTGAAAAAATTTATTAAAGAAGTCGGCGCGGAAGAAGTGAAGCCAATAGACAAGTTAGTGGTGAAGGGGAAAGATTTGGTTGGTAAAGAAGCTGAACTCGTGGTGCTGGAGGTGATTTAATAATCCCAACTTAATATGAGAAAGATTCTTGATTACATCGATGAGTTACGTCAAAGGCCGGAAGCGGCGCGACGCCGCGTGCTCGTCCTCGCCTCAAGCGGGATCACACTAGTAATTTTTTTCGTTTGGCTTTGGAATTTTAATTTTATTCGTCCCGATTTTGGTCAAATGGCGAAGCAGGTGGAATCGGTCAAGGCGCAAACGGCCGCGGTTGGTCTCTCCGAGGCTTTCGGACGATTAAAGAACGGTTGGCAAGTTTTGACGGAACGATTGAAAAATTAATTTTATGGCGGAAAAGAAAACAGAAAATCAAAGTCAAATCATTCCGGTTGAAATTGTGACCGAGATGAAGGAATCTTACCTCGACTATGCCATGTCGGTGATTGTGGCGCGCGCCTTGCCTGACGTGCGCGACGGTCTGAAGCCGGTGCATCGGCGAATTCTCTATGCCATGCATGACCTAGGCCTCACGGCTCAAGCCAAGTTCCGCAAATCCGCGCTCGTGGTTGGTGATGTGCTTGGTAAGTATCACCCGCACGGCGATGTCGCTTGCTACGACGCGCTTGTGCGCCTCGCCCAGAACTTCGCGATGCGCTACCCGCTCGTGATCGGTCAAGGTAACTTTGGCTCGGTGGACGGGGATTCGGCCGCCGCGATGCGTTACACCGAAGTTAAAATGTCGAATCTCGCCGGCGAACTCTTGCGCGACATCGACAAGGAGACGGTAGATTTCGTGCCGAATTACGATAGTACGCGTCAAGAACCAGCGCTTTTGCCCTCGGTCATTCCCAATTTGTTATTGATGGGTTCGGTTGGCATTGCGGTTGGTATGGCGACAAGAATTCCACCGCACAATTTAGGTGAAGTGATGGAAGCACTAATTCATCTCGCCGAACATAAAGACGCAACGACGGAAGATTTACTGCAAATTGTGAAGGGGCCCGACTTCCCCACCGGCGGACTCATTTTCAACGAACGCGATATTCATCACGCCGCGGCCTCTGGCCGCGGGGGGGTGGTGGTGCGTGGCGAAGCAGAAATTATTGAAAATCAAATCATCATTTCTTCGATTCCTTATCAGGTCAATAAAGCAGACTTGATTGTTCGAATGGCCGATCTTGTGCGCGACAAAGTGCTCGAAGGGATTAGGGATATTCGTGACGAATCGACGCGACTTGAAGATACGCGCGTCGTGATTGATTTGAAAAATGGCAGTCAACCGGAAAAGATTTTGAATGCGCTTTATAAACACACTGAGCTCGAAACAATTTTTCATTACAATATGCTGGCTTTGGTGGACGGAGTACCGAAACTGCTCTCGATCAAAACGATTCTCGAAGAGTTTGTGAATCATCGTCAAGTGGTGATTCGGCGCCGTTCCATTTATGACCTCCGCCGAGCCGAGGAACGGGAACACATTTTAATTGGTTTATCGCGCGCTCTTGATCAGATTGATGAAGTGATTCAAACGATTAAGAAATCGCGCGACGGGGCGGAAGCGAAGGAACGGTTGATGAAGCGTTTTGAATTTTCGGCCCTGCAGGCGGTGGCGATTCTTGAAATGAAACTGCAAAAGTTGGCTGGCCTCGAACGCCAGCAAATTGAAGATGAACTCAAGGCGGTGCAAGCGTTGATTAAAGAATTGAAGGCGCTCCTCGCTGATGAAAGTAAAATTCGCGCCATGATGAAGAAAGAATTTTTGGAAATTAAAAATAAATATGCCGACGAACGGCGGACGAAAATTATCCGCTACGGTGTTTCCGAAATTAAAACTGAAGATCTCGTGCCGGATAAAGAAAACATTTTAGTCCTGACGCGCGGTGGTTACATTAAGCGCACCGATCCGGCGGAATATCGCGCTCAACGTCGCGGTGGAGTTGGCGTGGTGGATTTGAATATTAAAGAAGAGGATTTTGTGTCCCTCTTCTTGACTGCGAGCACTCACGACGATCTCCTCTTCTTCACTGACCGTGGCAAAGTTTATCAAATGAAAATGTATGACACGCCAGAGGGGAAGCGCGCGACGCGCGGTAAATCAATTATGAACTTCCTCGCTTTGACCGAGGGCGAACGGGTGACTTCCGTGCTCGTAGCTCCCCGCCCCGCCTCGGCCGGGGCAACCGCCAAGGATAAAATTTTCTCGCTTCTCATGGTGACGAAATCCGGTCAATCCAAACGGGTGGCGATGGAAGCTTTCCGCGATGTGCGCCGGAGCGGGATCATCGCGATTGCGCTCGACTCGGGCGACGAACTCTTGTCGGCGGTGGTCACGGAGAAAGATGACGAGGGAATTCTCGCCACTTCAAGCGGGCAGGCGATTAGGTTTAAAGTTAATGGTATTCGCGAAATGGGTCGCGCGGCCGGCGGCGTGCGGGCGATTAAATTAAAGAAAAATGACGCGGTAGTAGGGCTTGGGGTGGTGCATCGCGAAGCGCGAGCGACGGGCACGTTCCTCGCTGTGTCCGCCAACGGTTTCGGCAAACGAACCAAATTGGTGGAATACAAAGTGCAGAAACGCGGCGGTTCGGGGATCAAAACGGCCAAAGTGACGGCGAAAACCGGCGCGCTGATTAAAGCGGAAGTGATTGTAAACGAAGCCGAGGAAATGGAAGTTTTGGCAATTTCTAAACACGGACAGGTGATTCGGACGAAACTTGATGAAATCCCAACCTTGGGTCGCGCCACGCAAGGCGTGCGCATTATGAAGCTCCGCCCGGGCGATTCACTCGCGTCGCTCACTTGTCTGTAATTTAAAAACTTGATAAAATATAAAATATAAATTATAAAAAGCAAACTGGCGATATGGAGTTGGGTTTTGCCGGTCCTAGGTCTAGGATTCAATTTTGTTTTTCTTCTTTCTAGCATCCACATCGCGTTATTGATTGGCCCGGTATTAGTGGTTTTAGTTTTTGGGTCTTTTGTGGTGGGTTTAATTTTGGGAATTATAGGTTTACGAAAAATAAATAAGAACCATGAATTATCTGGTAGAGCCCATGCAATAGTCGGAATTATTTTAAGTTCCTTGCTGTTTATTTATGGTATTTTTATGTTGCTTACGACTTAGATTAAGGCCCCGCCTTTTTGAGTGATTTTCTGTTAAGATATATGCGTGAAATTAAAGCAAAACAATGTTGCTTACATTGATGGCGCAAATTTATATAAAGGCGCGGAACAATTAGGTTGGAGTCTTGATTATCGCCGATTGCGCATTTGGCTTCGTGAGAAGTATGGAGTGCAACGAGCTTATTTATTTTTAGGATTAGTGCCAAGATATAAAAATCTCTACACTAATCTTCAAGAAAAAGGTTTCACCCTTATTTTCAAAGAAATAACTTATGACGGTAACGGTAAAATAAAGGGAAATTGTGACGCTGATATTGTGGTGCGCGCGATGAGAGATGCTTATGAGAATACTTTCAATAAGGCCGTGTTGGTTTCGAGTGATGGAGATTACGCCAGTCTGGTTTCTTTTTTGATAGAGAAAGAAAAAATGATGGTGGTGCTTTCTCCCTACGAGACCAAGAAGTGTTCCATCCTACTTAAAAGAACTGGTGCGTCAATCACCTATATTTCTGATCAAAGATCTATTTTGCAGATCCGATAAAGAAAAAGCCCCCGACGCGGACGGAACCGCATAAGGGTCTTTTTCGTGAGGATGCTCTATGTATAGCAAATTATGTATTGGAAGTCAAACTCATTTATCCACTTTCACTCTTTATGTTATAATAAAAGGGTATGGCATTTTCGGATCCAGCGAAAAATATTGAGCAGTTTAATTTAGTGGAAGGAATGACGGTGGTTGATTTCGGCGCCGGCAGTGGCGCCTATGCTCTGGCGCTGGCGCGCCGAATCGGCCGTTCGGGACGCGTTTATGCAATCGACGTGCAGAAAGAATTGCTCGCCCGCCTCGGGCGGGAAGCGAAAGCCGCTCACCTTAATCTCGAAGTGATTTGGTCTGATCTCGAGCGCGCCGGCGGCTCGAAGCTCGCCGATCGGTCGGTGGACTTCGTCCTTATCGCCAATCTCCTATTTCAAGTAACCGGTAAATACACCTTACTCTTGGAGGCGAAGCGGATCTTGCGGCCGGATGGCCGTTTGGCGATTATCGATTGGCAGGATTCTTTTAGCAATCTTGGCCCGACGCCACCGCAAATTGTTTTACCCGAAGAGGTGAAGACGATTGCGCTCCAAGCCGGTTTACAATTTCTGAAAGAATTTTCCGCCGGCGATCATCATTACGGTTTAATGTTCACCCGCGAAAAATAAGATGAAAAATTTAAGCACGTTCCATATCGCCCTCATTGCCCTCTTCATTATATTCCTCGTGGTGGGGACATTAATTTTCGCCGGTGTTTTACCCGGTTATCGTCAGAACCCGGGCGGCGTGGCGGGTGAGCTCACGATGTGGGGCGTCGTGCCAGAAAATTTATTCCAACCTATTCTCGAAAAGTTTAATCAAGAATACAAAAATTATTTCACCCTCCAGTATGTGGAGAAAAATGCGTCTACTTTAGAGCGCGAATTTGTGGAGGCGAAAGCGGATAATCAAGCCCCCGATCTCTTGCTCTTGCCGCATGAATTGAGTTTGACTCAGAGATCACGTCTCGCGCCTTTACTCCCCGATTTCCTATCCTTGCGTCAATTTCAAGACACCTTTATTGATGGCAGTGAATTACTCGTTGATCGCGAGGGGATTATCGCTTTGCCCCTCGCGGTCGATCCGATCGTAATGTATTACAATAAAAATCTTTTAGCCGAAGCCGGTCTCGCCACGCCACCGCAAACTTGGAGTGAATTTGTTTCAAAGACAAATGGTCTCTCAACGTTGGATAGTCGTCGGAACATCACGCGGAGTGCTGTTGCCCTCGGCGAAACGCGGAACATTCCTCACGCTAAAGATTTGCTCGCGATGCTTCTTTTGCAGGCGGGAAATTCGATTGTGAACAATAATTATGTGTCAGTGCTTAATCAAGCCACTGACACGACCGTTAAACCGGCCATCGCGGTGCTTGACTTCTACACGCAATTCGCCGATCCGGCGCGATCGAATTATGCTTGGAATCGTTCTTTACCTGAAGCGAGGCAATCTTTTAT
>Ga0210057_1009367_pt1 | contig 11343 bp, 12 predicted proteins | sample CryGeyCG2114_010_2_FD_183968 | JGI IMG/M metagenome (GOLD analysis project Ga0210057, IMG submission 183968) | Groundwater microbial communities from aquifer - Crystal Geyser CG10_big_fil_rev_8/21/14_0.10 (SPAdes) (version 2) | ecosystem: Environmental > Aquatic > Deep subsurface > Groundwater ...
GTTTAATAATTTAAATAAGAAATTCGCGCCCATGTTGTCGCAAGGCGTATGCAAACACATAAAACCCATGTTCAAAATTTTAGCTGCGTCCACTGATCGATGATGGTTTATTGGGGAAACGCCACGGCTGACTTCGGATATACGAGGTTTAAGCACGCTTTCAGCGATATTTATCGGAACTCCATATTGCGCCAAGACTTCTGCTTGTAAATCCATTACACTATGTAAATCAGCTAAAGCGGCGCCTTCAGGATGATGAGCTATTACTAAATCAATATCGCCTAATTTATCTGCCAATAATAATTCTCCAACTTCCATATCAACACCGACTAAAACTTTTTTTACTTGCTTCTCAGTATTATTTAAAACACGCGAATCAGAATAAGGGTTGGTTAACTTTTCCACGTCAAACTCTGCTTGTTGTTTTTCTGATAATTCTTTATATTGCTTTTTTATCCGCTCTAAATATTTATTTACTTTAGTTACGCCACGTAAATCATTTTTAATACCAAAGTCAATGGCAAGCTTGTAAATTTGTTGTATTGTCATATTTTCTTGCCCGCCTTAATGCGAAGCTTTGGGCGGGTTATTTTATAAATTTTTTTAATAATTTTTTCTGCCTCCTTTTCGCCCATTCAATCAATAGCCATAACGGCCATTCATAAAATTTTGGGATTATTTTTAACAGGGTAAAATCAATTAATACTAATTGATTGCTTTTGTTGTATTTATTATTTTTATCTAATGTTACTAATACGTTGCTTATTTCATTATTTTTACCCGCTTTTAAAAGTCCCTCCCGCCCGATAAAGTCCATTGATGTGTTCGTCTCTTTCAGCATTTTTTGATGACATTGCATCAAATCGTGGAATTGTTCATTAAGTTCTTTAATTCTTAAATCATCTTTATGTAAAAAACGGCACTTTATTTTTTTTTGGATTTCAATTGCTCTTTTACCTCCGTCCCATGCTAAGATATCTGTCTGTAATAAATATTTACTAAAATAATGTTTGCCAACTTGATAGTCCTGCATCTTTTTTTCTACCGCCTTTCTCCCGGATAGCCAAATATGCAAAGAAAATTTTATTACTTTATCTTTTTCATATTCATAAACAAGATGCTCTCCGCCCCAACCGATGAACTTACCTATTTTATTTTTGTCGTATGGTTTTTTCATAATGTGCAAAGGGGTCCATCCCCTATAGGAGATTAGGCCCCTAAACAAACTTATTTACTTTTTTTCAACTTTCAACTCCACCTCTTCTCCGTTAATTTTTACAACATCACCAGCACCAATTTTAATTTCATCACTTAAAGTATCTTTTTTGATATCTTCACTAAATGTTTCAAAAGCTTGCTTTATATCTTTAGAGTCTGTTTGATAATAAATCATCGCCCTATCTTGAATTGTAAGACCAGTGTTTTTACGCGCGTTATTAATCGCTCGCACCAATTCACGCTTAACACCTTCTTGTTTTAATTCGGGAGTAATTTTTGTATCTAATCCAACACTTAATTCACCTTCGCCTTTTTTAGCTTTTACAGACTTAACATTCAACTCGTCCTTAATTAAATCTTCATACTCGTTTCGTAATTCGTAATTCGTAATTCGTAATTCAGAAAGTGGTTGTCTAACTTTAATTCCCATTTCATCTCTTTTAGCCAAACCTAACTCAACAATTTTTCTAACAGTTTCCATTTCTTCTAAAATTCTATTCTCCATTGTCTTTTCATTATTTACTATCGTCGGCCAACTTTCCAAATGCACTGATTTATTTGCATCTTTAAAATTATTACCAGTAACTTTCTGCCAAATAGTTTCGGCAATAAAAGGCGTATATGGAGCCATCACTTTAGCTAAACTTTCTAATATAAATTTAGTAGTCATTAAAGCGTTGTTTTTGTCTTGTTCATCCTCTGATTTAAAACGATCGCGAGAACGGCGAATATACCAAGTTGATAAATCGTCTATAAAAACGGGGATTTCCCGTATTGCGTGCAAATCATAATTATCCATTTTTTCAGTTACTATTTTTTTAGTTTCTTCAAGCCGAGCAGTTATCCATTTATCTAAAACATTAACTAAATCTTCTTTTATTAAATCTCCCACCTTATTGCTATTTTTTCCCTCTCCCTCTGGGAGAGGGGTTAGGGGTGAGGGGGCAAACATCTTATAAAAAGTCAGTACATTTAATAAAACATTAAAAAATCTTGTTTGTTCAACCAAATCTTTCTCAGAAAAATTTAAATCCTCAGCTTTCATAACGGAAGCAGAGCAAAGATAGTATCGCAATTTATCAGCGCCATGCTTTTCCATAATTTCCATTGGATCTGGATAATTTTGCAGACGCTTTGCCATCTTCTTGCCGTCCTCGGCCAACACTATGCCATTTACAATTACATTTTTAAAAGCCGGTTTGTTTTTTATTGCAGTCGCAATTATATGCAAATAATAAAACCATGCGCGAGTTTGATCAGTGCCTTCGGCAATAAACTCTGCCGGAAAATTTTCTTCAAATTTTTTCTCATTTTCAAAAGGATAGTGCATTTGTGCATAAGGCATGGAACCGGATTCAAACCAGCAATCTAAAACATCTGGGATGCGTTTCATCGTGCCTCCACATTTTTCACACGGAAAAGTAATTTTATCTACTATATGTTTATGCAAATCATTTATTTTTTCTCCACTCAATTCTTCTAGCTCTGCCACCGAACCTATCACCTTTATTTCATCGCAGGTCTCCCCTCGCCCTTTGGGAGAGGGGTTGGGGGTGAGGGCGCATTTCCAAATAGGTATCACACTCGCCCAAAATCTTTGTCTGGAAATTGACCAATCCCGCGCGCCCTCAAGCCAATTACCAAAACGTCCTTCTTTAATATGTTTGGGGGTCCAATTTATTTCTTTAGCTAACTTTAATGCCTTATCTTTTATATCTGTAACTTTTACAAACCAAGATGAAGTAGCGTAATTTAATAACGGCGTATCGCAGCGCCAGCAATGCGGGTAGCTATGCTCGTATTTTTCTTTACTAAACAACAAATTTTTACGCGCTAAATATTTTATAATTTCCACGTCCGTTGCCTGTGGAGTTTCTTTGGGCTTCACTGTCCATTCAGCCCAATGAGAATCGGCATCTTGAAAAGTGCTCCACACAGAATCAATAAATTTTCCATCCATTTTAACATGTTGAATAACAGGTAAATTATATTCTTTGCTTAAATTTAAATCATCTTCACCAAACCCAGGCGCAATATGAACTATTCCCGTTCCCTCTTCTGTATTTACAAATTTTGCTGAATAAATTTTAAACGCATTTAAAAATTTTTCCTCTTCAGGAGCTTCTGTTATATATTCAGGAGCTGTATTTTTAATTAATTTAGCCATGGGCTGTTTAATTTCTGCCCCTATTTTATTTGGATCTGGTAACCCTCCATCAGAACGCCGTTGTCTAAATGCTTCTATAAATTCTGGAAAAAGCTGTTTATATTTTTTACCAACTAAATTTTTAATTTTTACTGGCCTCTCTAAAACATCAAATGAAGCACTAAAATTTTCATTATTTATTGATGCAGATCCGGTCAAACCAGATGTCTCCGACCACCCTAACGGAGTACCAAAAACTCTACTAATGGCACTTTCTAAAAGAATATATATTTCACCTTCTTTTGCGTTTATTTTATTAGAATAATTTATTTTGGTTATTTTAAGCTTTACATATGTTTCTTTATCGTTAATCGCCAAAGCCACATTTCCAATCAAAGTCCACGGTGTAGTTGTCCACGCTAAAACATAAGTGCCCGGCTCATCAACTAATTTAAACTTAACAACAGCCGACAAATCTTTAACTGTCTTATATCCTTCGGCTACTTCCATCTGCGATAGTGTCGTTTCACAGCGCGGACAAATATGCATTGATTTGTAACCTTCATAAATCAATCCTTTTTTGTATAACTGCGAAAAAACATGCCAAACACTTTCCATGTAATCTAAATCCATGGTTTTGTAAGCATTTTCCATATCAGCCCAACGACCCAAACGCCTAATAACTTTTTTCCATTCATCAACGTAAGTTAAAACTTTGGAACGACAAGTTTTATTAAATTTTTCTATACCCAATTCTTCAATATCTTTTTTGCTTTTAAAACCAAGCTCTTTTTCCACGATATTTTCAATTGGCAAACCATGACAATCCCAACCCCATTTTCTTTCTACTTTAAAACCTTTCATGGTCCAATATCTTGGCACCACGTCTTTCATAATACTTGCGACAACATGACCGTAGTGAGGAGTCCCAGTGGCAAATGGAGGGCCGTCATAAAAAACATACTCCTTAACTCCCCTCTCCTTGCCAAGGAGAGGGGCTGGGGGTGAGGTAACGCTTTTTTCAAATATTTTATTTTTATCCCAAAAATTCAAAACCTCCTCTTCCATCGCCGGAAAAGGATTTTTATTTTGTTGATTATTTTGCGTGTGCTTATTTTTTTCCATAGCTTTACTTTAGCGAAATTAAGGCTTTTTGTCAAAATAGAAAAATAAAAAAGGGAATTGTTAGGTTCCCTCTGTGTGGTTAAAAAATAATTATGATACCGGAGACACATTTCTTACGCACCAATTCACGTTTTCAAAAATTTTACCTCCACGCTTGCATTCCACACGTACACGCACAGATTTAGCGATAATCATAGGTGTTTGCGGTTCCAACGCCCATGACTGCACGACTCCCACATGGCCACTTCTTTCTTGTTTTACTGTCATCCCAGGTTTTAAATCTTGTATCTTCATGCTAAAACCTCCATCCTCTTTGTGTTGCAATTAATATTAGCTATTGTCTCCCACAGCTTATTAAGTAATCGTCGGGAAACTATAACCTTTTCTTCGGCATTTTTAACCGCTTCCAATAAATTGCTTTGGCTATTCTCCAAAGGATAGTGTTTGACTCATGGCTAGACTCCCTCTATTACAAAAATTGTAAAGATCAATTTTTATATTTTATCTAATTTAATACTCTGCCTTATTTTTTCCATTAGGTCAAGGTAAAACTCCAGGTTATTTAAAGAAGCTAATCGCGAGCCCAATACTTCATTAGTTTTAAATAAATGATACAAATACGCTTTTGAATATTCCTGCAACTCCAGCAGTTTAGAATCTTTATTAATCGGCGACATATCCTTTTTAAACTTCGCGTTATTTATATTTATTGTGTTATAGAATTTTTTTCGTAATTCGTAATTCGTAATTCGTAATTCTGAATTTTTCCACTGAAAAATTCTACCATGCCTTCCCTCTCTAGTTGGAATAACACAATCAAACATATCCCAGCCCATTTTTACACAAGCGACAATATCTTCCGGTAGACCAATACCTAAACCAAAACGCAAATTATCTTTTGGAATTAAGTCGGCAGTGTAGCTTAAAACTTCTCCTAAAAATTTTCCGTCCACGTCAACCGGCCTGGCTCCGTAGCCATAACCATCGAAACTCGTCTTTAACAATCCTTCGGCACAACTTTTCCGCATGGCCAAATTAGTTCCACCCTGAATAACGCCAAACAGTAATGGCCGACGCTGATGTTTTTTTGCTAATCGTTCGTATTCAACCCTGCATCGTTTAGCCCAAGCAATAGTTCTTTCAATTGATAATGCCATATCAGAATCGTTCAAATCATTTGGCGGACAATCATCTAGGCATACTATCATATCTGTTTTTAAACTAAACTGGATTTGAATGGATTTTTCCGGAGTTAAGTGATGAAGTGAACCATCTAATGGCGATTTAAAAATTACTTCTTTATCGGTAATTTTTCCTAATTTAGAATTTTTATGAATTAAAGAATACACCTGAAAGCCACCACTATCTGATAACAATGGCTTATCCCAATTCATAAATTCATGCACGCCTTTTGCTTTTTGCACTACCTGCATGCCTGGCTGTAAATACAAATGGTAGGTATTAACCACCAGAGCCGGCAACCCTAAATTATCTAAATCAACATTATTAAGCCCTTTTACCACCGCTCTAGTCGCATCTGGCATAAAAAAAGGCGTCTGAACTTTGCCGTGTTCAGTATTTACAACGCCCAACCGCGCCTTGGATATTTTTGAATTTTTGATTATTTTAAAATTATTCATAATGGTTAACATTTAACACCTAACACCTAACATTTTACAAGTCACTTTAACGGATTATTTAATAAAGATTTACGAAAAGCAGTTAGCTGATCCGACAAAATAGCGGCCTTGCTTAAATAATAATGATGTTCATTTATGTTTATGTAATTGTTATCTAAAGCGATATCTAAACAAGCAACAACTTCGTTCAAAGAAGTGTGTGAGTTATTAAGATAGTGAGCAAAATCTTTATCTGTTCCGCGATCACATCCTTCAGCTATGTTTAACATTATTGAATACGAGGCTCTCCATATTTGAGAGGTTAAACAATATTGTTCTTCTCTAGGAAACATCTGTTTGGTCAACATTCTTACTTCTTTATTAAACTGCCTAGCGTCCTTATAAACCTGAAAATTTCTAAATCTAAATTTCTTCAAAAAATTTTCCATAATTTTATAGTTAATTGTTCGTAGCCGTCAAGTGTCAAGGGTTAGGTGTTAGTAGTCAAGTGTTAAAGGTTAGGTGTTAGTAGTCAAGTGTTAAAGGTTAGATGTTAATTGTCAGGTGTTCAAAGAGTATTCGCACCCGCAATAATTCTGCCTATACAAATCCAATTCGCGCGATAATTTACAACTCTCGCTAAATCCCCCGTCTTTTTTCCAGTCGCTTTCCATATACTTAACATGATACTCGTTTGCCAGCTCTAAACCAATTCTATTAATTTTATCCGCATCCTTATGCGGGCTAATTGTTAAAGTTGTCGCAAAAATATCACAACTTAATTCTTTTGCCTTTTTGACCGCATCTTCCAATCTTATTCTGTAACAAATTTCACATCGAACGCCACCTTCAGGCTCAAGCGCCAAATGCCTTACTTGTTTGAGCCAATCTTGATGATTATACTCGCCTATTATTAGCTTTAAATTTTCCTGTCTGGTAATTTTAGCGATTTCCTCAAGCCTTTTTTTATATTCTTCTTCCGGCCAAATATTAGGATTATAAAAATAAAGGGTTAAATCGTAATCTTGCGCCAATTTTTTGCAGACATAAACTCCGCAACCAATGCAACAAATATGTAATAATAATTTTTTCTTGGACATAAGTTATTTTCCGCCCCTCTCCTTACCAAGGATAGGGGTTGGGGGTGAGGTTATAAGCATCGCATCGCCGTAAGAAAAAAACCGATACTTTTTATCTTGAGCAATTTTGTAAATTTTTTTAATTTCTCGCGTGCCGTTTTCAATTCCTTTATTTTGTAAAAATGCGGATACTAACATCAATAATGTTGACTTGGGTAAATGAAAATTAGTAATCATCATATCAACTATTTTAAACTTAAATCCTGGATAAATAAAAATATTTACCGCTTCATATATATTTTTAATGTTTGTTTGTTGTAAATTTTTAGCAACTGCTGATTCCAAAACTCTAACACTGGTAGTTCCAACCGCTACCACTCGCCGATTTTCTTTTTTCGCTTTAATAATATTTTTTATAACTTTTTTATCAACTTCTACAAACTCAGCGTGCATTTTATGCTTTTTAATATTATCAGTTTTTACCGGCTGAAAAGTGCCAAGCCCTACATGCAAAGTCACATACTCAATTTGCACTCCTTTATTTTTTAATTTTTTAAGCAACTCATTGGTAAAATGCAATCCGGCAGTCGGTGCAGCCACTGATCCTAATTTTTTATCATTCGCATAAACCGTCTGATATTTTTTCTTGTCCTCACTGCTTTTTTCATCTCTTTTTATATATGGAGGTAATGGTGTCAACCCGATTTCATCAATTATTTTTTGTAGCTGTTTTCCGCTTTTATTAAATTCAACGGTAAAAACTTCGTCCTGCCTGCCAATAACTTTTGCTTCTAAATTATTTTCAAAATATATCTTAAGATCTATTTTACTGCCTTTGACCTTTAATAAGCACTGTCGTGTTACGCTGCCCCCTCGCCCTGTGGGAGAGGGGGTCGGGGGTGAGGGCAATAAAAAAACCTCCGCTTTACCACCAGTTTGTTTTTTACCTAATAAACGAGCCGGCATAACTTTTGAATTGTTTAAAACCAAAACATCGCCAGCTTGCAAATAATCCACCAAATCCAAAAATTGGCAATGCTTTATTTTACTATTACTGGTATTGTAAACTAACAGCTTTGAGGTATCTCTTTTGTTTTTTGGCTTTTGTGCTATTAACTTCGTATTCAGTTTATAGTCAAAATCTTGTAATTTCATAGTACAAAAATAGCCCAATACAAACTTGGGCTAAAAAATAAATTTTATCATTTTTATTTAATCTTTAGAAATTGCGTTTACTGGACAAGCTCCGATCGCCTGCTCAACGCACTCGTTTGTTGAATTAGCATCTACGACCTCGGCTTTAAACTCCTCTTGATTGATTTTAAAAACTTTGTCGCAAATAGCTACGCAAGTGCCACAGCCAATGCAAGTTTCTTTATCTATTTTTATCATAAAATTTAAGATTATTTATTATGCATCATATTTAAGTCCGACTTTCTCACCATTAAATATTTTTTCTACATTACCTAATAATTCCTTAGGCGTCAAATCGGATTTAACGAAATATCCATTAGCGCCTAATTCAAACGCCTGATTAATATCTATTTCCTGATTTAAATTAGTTAAAGCATACATTGGAATATCTTTTGTTTTTTGATTATTTTTTAATTTTTTAATAACATCAAAACCATCAATTTTACCCCCGCCAAGCTTATTTTCTAGCATTAAATCAATCAACATTAAGTCCGGTTTTTCTTTTTCGGCTAAAGTAATACCATCTTCTCCAGTAGCCACCCCGATAAAATTATAACCGGCTGAATCAAACTTTATTTTATACATCTCCCGCAGTGTATCCTCATCCTCAACCATTATGATCTTTTTATTAACATTAACCATATGAATTTTTCCTTGTTTATAAGTAATAATAAATATTATTTTAACAGAAAAAACATAAAAATGCAAAGTGTGAAAAATAAAGGGTTGACATATTTTTTAATTATGCTATACTTTATTTAAATAAAGTACTTTAGTATAGTAAAGTACTGATATTAGCTAAATTATATATGAATTTAAAAGATAAAAATACAACCGAATTAATAAAAGTTATCTTAGCGCTAAAAAACGAAAGTGAAGTGCGTAAGTTTTTGCGTGATTTAATGACGGAAAGTGAAATAATTGAATTTTCCAAACGCTGGCAGGCTGTTCAGATGCTAGATAAAAATATTTCCTATTCTAAAATCGTTAAGGAAACCGGGCTTAGCTCAACTACTATAGCTCGTATTTCAAAGTGGCTTAAAAACGGCACCGGCGGTTATCGTTTAATGCTAAATAGGCTTCATCATCACAATCCTACCACTCTTACGAAGAAAGGATTGTAATTATAATTTTTTTATAAAAATATTAAAACTCAACCCCTTCTTTGTAAGGGGTTTTTCTTATGGAGAAAACTTTTGCTTGCGCGAAAGTTAAAAATGTTCTTTAAAAAGGAGAAGATAATGAATACCATTCAATCTATTAATGTAGGAATCGGCAACGGTAGTCTAGCGACATCGGTTTGCTGGCTATTAGAACAAGCTGGCATCACTTACGACCCCTGCTCACGCGCTATTTCACAAGAACCGAAAAATAGACTGGTGCAAAAAATATTTACCAGTCGTCCACAACATCTTACCGCTCTTTTGCGCGCCAGCATCGTTGACTGCGTGATTATGGGCGAAGATATGTTGGCGGAATACAGCGATCAATCGGAATTTATTGCTATTACAAGTATTCAACTGAGCAAAACCACGCGGACAACAAATACGCGCGTTATTAGCTTTGTTCGCACCGATTCAAACTACAAAGATATTAAAGACTTAAACGGTTGCGCTATTCTCAGTGAATATCCAAGGGTGACAAAACGTTGGCTTAAAAAAAATGGCGTTGTCGCACGAATAATACCGTCAACAGGCAGTACCGAAGGCATAATCGCCACCGGCGTTTATGATTGTGGTATCGGCGTTACTGAAACCGGCGCCAGTCTTGAAAAAAATAATCTGCGTAAATTAAAAATTATTATGGATGCACCGGTTGTTATCGCCACGCGGGCGGAACGTGCAAACGACGAACAAATCCAATGCTTCGCGCGCATGCTTGCTGGCGTTCACGTAGCGCAAAATTACGCGCTGTTAAAAATGAACGCGGAGAAAAAAAATTTGCCGATTCTTATCGCATTATTACCGGCGCTAAAATCACCAACCGTGCACGAACTCAGCAATAAAAACAGCGTCGCGGTTGAAACGATTGTAATGAAAAGCGATCTTACTTGGCTTATCGTAAAATTACAAAATGTCGGAGCCAGCGGAATTATCTGGCATAATATTAATGGCATCGTTGCCTAATTTAAGGAGCTAAAAATGTCAATAAATATTGAAGAAACTAAGAAGTTTAAACCGCAATTTCACCCCTCTCTAAATTATGACGGCACGCATGCGCCGGATCTGATTACTGTTATATTGCAAGACAATCCAAACGGCGCCGTGCTTTATGCTGCGACTATGGATAAAAAAGCTCTTGATTTAACACTTAAAACCATGCGTGTCCACCTTTATTCCCGTTCGGCAAAAAAGATGAGACGTAAAGGTCAGACCAGTGGCAACGAATTGGCGGTTATAGATATTTATGTAAACTGCAACCAAGATTGCCTGCTGATTAAAGTTAAACGACTAGATAAAAACGGTGGCGCCTGTCATACGAAAAATGAGATAGGCCAAAATCGCCCTTCCTGTTTTTATCGTGTTATTGGCAAAATTGTGGGCAAAACAACCGAATATGTTCTTCTCTAGCATAAAAAATAAAGCGAAGCTTAAAAAACTTCGCTTTTTAATATAATAAAGGAAAAAACTTGCTTTTTTTATAATAATAATTTAATCTATATCTATATGAATTATAAATTAAATACAAAACAAACTTGTTGCTGTCCTCTTGCCTATATTATCTCGAGAGCGCGTTGTTGTATTTAAATAATCACTTACTCGCATTATATAATTTACAAAAATCTCGGGAAACCGAGATTTTTTTATTTATTAAATATAATAATATGACTTATCAAAATATCTTAGAATTAATCGGCAATACGCCAATCGTAAAAATAAATTCACTAAACCATAACGTCAATATTTACGCTAAACTAGAGGGACAAAATCCGGGTGGTTCAGTTAAAGATAGGATTGCTCTG
>Ga0210057_1009369_pt1 | contig 11343 bp, 14 predicted proteins | sample CryGeyCG2114_010_2_FD_183968 | JGI IMG/M metagenome (GOLD analysis project Ga0210057, IMG submission 183968) | Groundwater microbial communities from aquifer - Crystal Geyser CG10_big_fil_rev_8/21/14_0.10 (SPAdes) (version 2) | ecosystem: Environmental > Aquatic > Deep subsurface > Groundwater ...
AAGACCGAAGATTGCTGTTGAGCATGATATTTTCGAACTTAGGGCTAAATGAGGGTAAAATAGGAACAAAATACACAAAAGGATTCGATTTTATCGTAAATTGGACGCCTAAGCTAAATTTCACTTTCGAACCGGCGAAAATGGAAGATTTTACGAACAAAACGGACGATTTCTCGCCCGTTTCGCCCGTTCAGATTACTAAGCTCCGGTGGTAGGATTCGAACCTACAACCCACTCCTTACACATTATCCTAAAATTACTTTTAGGGGTGGACTATATCTTTGCCCTGTCCTGAATTTATTGAAGGGTTTAGGCACCTCGGTATCTAGTCTCTACGGCGCTCCTCGCAAAGCGAAGTTCCCACGGTATTACCCATTTCAGGGTTTCACCGTTATCCCGAGATTATTCATCCCAAAGTTTCCTTTGGGAGCTGCGTAATGCCGGCCTCGATTTCTCTATGGCAATTTGCATAGACAAGAATACACTTATCTAATTCTTTTATAGTTATTTCCCAAAACCTCGTATATCCTTTATCTGCTATGCCAAAAGATTTTTGGCTATCAATATGATGAAGGTCTAATGCTCCCGGATATTTATTGTATCCACAAATTTGGCATTTGCCTCCTTTATATTGGACAGCAAGAAGTTTAATTTTTCGTCGCCGTTTTGCAACGGCTTTGATCAATTCTTCTTGCCGATCGGCATATTTTCTTTTTTCTGTCATATTATATTATATATGACATTTTAAAGAACTCTCACAGGGAGTCGCTCTACCGTTGAGCTACACCGGAATATGTTAGCTCTACTGCTTGATAATTTTCGCTGCGAAAATTATCAAGCAGTAGAGCTATTTCTATCTTACTAAATTTAAAAATATTTTCAAGTGTTTGTTTTTTTGTTAATATATATTTATTATGAAAATAATAAGAAGACGTTTCACGATAAAGAAAAGAGAGCAGACGAGAAAGTTTGTGGAAAGTAGAATAAGACATTTTAACAGTTTTTATAATTTTAAAATAAATCGCGTCTCAATAAAAAATCAGACATCAAGATGGGGGAGCTGTTCGTCAATGGGAAATCTTAATTTTAATTACAAAATTATTTATTTAAGGCCCCAGCTGGCAGATTATCTTATTGTTCACGAGCTTTGCCATTTGGGAGAATTAAATCATTCAAAGAGGTTTTGGAACTTGGTTGCGAAAACAATTCCTGATTATGTTAAAATTAATAAAGAATTAAGGCGGACGCCTGTAAAATTAATTTAACAATACCAAAAGATGGCAAAAGATTTTAGCCAATTGGCTACAGACGAATCAATAAACAAAGTCAGAGATGCTTTAATGCAAAATGGCGTTGAGGTTTTTGTTTCAGAAAATGGAGCAGAAGCCAAAGAAAAAGTTTTGCAGATTATCCCGGAAGGAGCCGAAACTATGAATATGACGTCAGTAACTTTGGAATCAATAGGAATTGCGAAAGAAATAAATGAATCAGGAAAATATAATTCCGTACGAAATAAGCTTATGTCTATGAACAGGGAAACTCAGGGCATTGAAATGCAGAAATTGGGAGCCGCGCCCGAATGGGCTATAGGCAGTGTGCACGCTGTTACAGAAGACGGAAAAGTTATGATTGCTTCTACCACTGGAAGCCAGTTGCCAGCCTACGCTTACGGGTCAGCGCATGTTATATGGGTTGTAGGGTCCCAAAAAATCGTGAAGAATTCAGACGAGGGAATGGAAAGGATTAAAGAATATGTTTTCCCTTTGGAAAATGAAAGGGCGGAAAAAGCATATGGCAGGGGCAGCAGTATCAATAAATTGCTTATTTTAAACAAAGAGGGGGCCACAGGCAGGATTACAATAATTATAGTCAAGGAAAAGCTGGGATTTTAAGGCCATATATGGCCGACACCATGCTTGAATAAGCGCCCTTCCGGGCGTTTTGCTTTGTTGCCAAAATTTTTTCTATTGCACAATTCTAAAAAATGATATATAATAAAATTTGATTTTTACCCGCCAAATTTTTAGGTTATATGGAAGAAATATCATTAAAAGCGCAGCAATTATTCAGCATAGGGAGTTTTGGCATAACAAACGGCTTGCTTTTGGCATTGTTGGCATCCTTAGTTTTAATAGTTTTTTCGCTGATTTTTAGGAGCAAAGTTAAAATGGTTCCCGGAAAAGTTCAGGGGGTTGTTGAAATGAGCATAGAAGGGCTTTTAGGGTTGATGAGCTCTGTTTTAGGCACAAGGGAGGCAGCTGAAAAATATCTGCCTTTAATTGCGACTATTTTTATTTTTATACTCACTTCAAACTGGCTAGGCATCCTTCCGGGAGTCGGGTCTTTTGTTTTTGAGAAGGGCCACGAGAGCGTGGCATTATTAAGGTCTCCTGCAGCTGATTTGAATTTTACATTAGCCCTGGCTATAATCGCGGTTTTCACGACTAATTTTTTCGGCATTGTTGTATTGGGGGTATTTGCGCATATTAAAAAATTCCTTAATTTTTCCAGCCCGATTAATTTTTTTGTGGGAATATTGGAATTTATATCAGAATTATCAAGAATAGTGTCATTTTCTTTCAGGTTATTTGGAAATGTTTTTGCCGGAGAAGTCTTGCTTACAATCATATTTTTCCTTTTGCCGTATGTGGCGCCCGTGCCTTTCTTAATGATGGAAATGTTCGTCGGATTCATACAGGCGTTTATTTTTTCAATACTGACTTTGGTATTTTTAGCTTCGCATATAGCGGTGACGGAACATTAATTTTATTAACAACAAAGGTCGCAGTTAAAAAATAAATTAAAAATTTTAAATAACAAATTTTAAATTTTAAATCAAATCTAAATGACTAAATGTTTTAAACATTTAAAAATTAGGTTTTTCATTTAAAATTTAGAATTTAAAATTAAAATTTCCGTAGTTATGGATATAGATACAGTGCGTTTATTGGCAACGGCCCTAACAATCGGAATCGGAGTAATCGCTCCGGCAATAGCTATAGGTATGATTGGTGTTGCGGGCTTGAACGGAATAAGCAGAAACCCGGAAGCAGCTTCTAAAATCCAGACAAACATGGTTTTAGCAATTGCTTTCGCAGAAGCTTTGGGTATTTATGCTTTGGTTGTAGCGCTTATCATTAAATTCACATAGTAAGAAGAGAGAATAATAAGATGAATGAATTCCTAAGCCAATTTGGAATAGACTGGAAGCTTTTTTTGAGCCAGCTCGTAAACTTTACCTTGATTTTGATTATCTTGACCGCTTTTGTTTACAAGCCGGTTTTGAAAATTATAAAAGAGAGAAACGCAAAGATAAAAGAAGGATTGGATAAAGCAAAGGAGGCGGGCATAAGATTGAAAGAAATTGATGATATAGGAAAAGCGAAAATAAAAGAGGCCGAGAATGCTTCAATCAACATAATAAAAGATACAGAGAAAAAGGCAAAATCTTTAGAGCTCCAATTGCAGAAAAGATCTGAAGAAAATCAGATAAAATTGCAAAAAGAATTGCAAATAAGCTTCCTAAAACAGCAGGAACAAGCGCATGAGCTTATTTTGAAAAATGCTGTTGAGCTGGTAAAGAAAACCATTGCAAAAACAGTTGAATTGAAGCCCGAAGCAATAGACGAAGCGCTTATTAAGAAGGCCGCCGAAAGCATAAAACATGAAACATAATAAAATAAAAATTTATGCCAAGGCGCTGGCCTCTGTGATTTATGATGGAAAGGTTGAAAACAGCAAGATTGTAAAAAATTTCACAAATCTTTTAATATCTTCGGGCTACGACAAAAAGTCAAAAGAGATTTTAGAGTTGGCCGAAAACATTCTTTTGGCAAAGCAGGGTAAGAGAAAAATTATTTTTGAAACAGCCAGAAAAATGACGTCCGAACAAAAGAAAATACTGGAAAAATTTGTCAAAGAAGGGGATGTTGTCAAAGAAAAAATAAACCCTGAATTAATAGCGGGTATAAAAATAATAATTAACGAGTCGCAGCAATTCGACGTTTCAATGCAAAACAAGCTGCAAAAAATCAGACCGTTCGATTAGCAATTTTTTCATAAGCGAAATTTTCAGATTTTACAGCAAAAATTTGGAATTGCGAGGAGGCATACTAACAAAGCAATATATGCCGATGAGCAATTATAAATTTACAGCCAAAATATGAAAATTGCAGTAGAAAAAGATTGCTGAGCGAGCGGTCCAAATATGTCAGAAGAAATAATTGAAAAAATTAAACAAGCCATTGAAGAGTATAAGGACACTTCTGAATGGGAGGAAATCGGCAGGGTGTTAGAGGTTGGGGATGGTATTTTGAAAATATCCGGCCTGACAAATGTACAGTCTCAGGAGGTTTTAGAGATTGAGATTAGTGGAGAGTTCACCTCCGCCAAGGCTTCGGTTAGCAAGGTTAAAGCTGTGGCTCTTAACCTTGAAGAAAATTCTGTGGGAGCTTTAATATTGGGTGAGGGTTCATCTATTAAATCAGGGCAGACAGTAAAAAGAACAAAGCAAATTCTTTCTATACTTGTCGGCGAACAATTATTGGGAAGAGTTATTGACCCATTGGGAAACCCTCTGGATGGCAAAGGCCCTATTTTTTCATCCGCTGACGCCAAGGCTTTGGCGGACAAGGAAAAAGACTCAAGCGCGCCTAAAATGATGTTTTTAGAAAATGATTCGCCAAATGTTTTAGCTCGTGAATCTGTAAATTATCCTCTGCACACGGGAATTAAAGCAATTGATTCTATGATACCAATCGGCCGAGGACAGAGAGAATTGATTATCGGCGACAGGGGAACCGGAAAAACTGCAATTGCCTTGGATACCATAATAAACCAAATTCAGGATAATTTTAAAAATCCTCCTGTCTGCATTTATGTTGTAATCGGGCAGAAAAAATCAAAAGTTGCAAAAATTGTTGAAACTTTAAAACAAAATAATGCGTTGGCCCACACAATCGTTGTTTTGGCAGGAGCATCAAGCCCGGCATCATTTTGGTATTTGGCTCCTTTCGCAGGATGCGCTGTGGGAGAATATTTCCGCGATAAAGGAAAAGACGCGGTTGTGATTTATGATGACTTATCAAAGCACGCATGGTCATACAGGCAGATTTCTTTGCTTTTAAGAAGGCCGCCTGGACGCGAAGCATATCCTGGAGATGTTTTTTATCTGCACTCAAGATTATTGGAAAGGGCAGCCAAGCTTTCAAAGAAAAAAGGCGGAGGCAGTTTGACTGCTTTGCCGATTATTGAAACACAGCTTGGCGATGTTACAGCTTATATTCCTACAAACGTAATTTCAATCACAGATGGGCAGATTTATTTGGAATCGGATTTGTTTTATCAGGGAGTAAGGCCGGCTGTCAACATTGGCTTGTCGGTTTCCCGAGTAGGCTCTTCAGCCCAGACAAAGGCAATGAAAAAAGTTGCCGGAAAATTAAGATTGGAGCTGGCACAGTTTCGCGAATTGCAGACATTCGTTCAGTTTGCTTCTGATGTTGACGAAGCAACAAAACAAAAAATCAGCAAAGGAAAAATTGTTACAGAAATTTTAAAACAGTCAGATTTAGCTCCAATTTCTTTTGAAAAGCAGGTTTTGGTTTTGTATGCTGCGTTAAATGATTACTTTAATAAATTTAATCCGGAAGAAATTCAGACGATTGAAAAAAAGTTTTTAGAATATGTTTCCGCCTTAGGCGGATCCGCCTCGGGCGGAGAAAATCTGCTTGAAAAAATAAAATCAGAAAGAGCAATAACCGACGAAACAGAAAAAGAGATTAAAAAGGTAATTGAATCTTTCATTGATAGTGTGAATTAATGGACAGAGATTAACCCGCCAAAAGTGTGTGTTTAAAACATTATTTCATATTAGTATATTAGTAAAAGATTAGTAAATTAGTAGCCTATGGAATCACCGCAAAACATTAAGAAACGTCTACGAAGCGTAGACAACATAAATAAAATCACCAAGGCCATGGAAATGGTGGCGGCTACCAAAATGCGTAAATCGCAGGAGATAACTTTGTCGTCCAGACCATACGCTTTTGCGGCATTAGATTTTTTGGCGACCGTATCAAACTTGGATCAAAAATTGCCAGAATTATTTACAAAAAGAAATGTTAAAAAAGTTTTATTCGTGCTTGTTTCTTCAGATAAGGGTTTGACCGGAGCATTTAACAGTTCGGTTTTCAGAAAGTTTGAACAGCATATGAAAAGGGACGAAGAAAAATATGCAGGCGAAGAAAAATTTTACGCGGCAGTTGGCGAAAAGGCCTTTAATTATTTGTTAAAAAAGAGATTAAATGTTGTTAAAAAATTTATGCAGGTAGGAGACTTTACAACCCCTGAACAAGTTAAACCCATAATAGATTTTATTGTGGAGGGATATTTGCGAGGCGGTGATGAAAAAAAATGGCCTGCTATCAACGCTTTCAGTTCAGCCGGCGCGGGCTGGGACAGAGTTGTTATTATTTCAACACATTTCAGGTCTGCTTTAAAACAGGAACCTCATATACGAAGAGTTTTACCGGTTGATTTTAACCACATAAAAGAAACAGTGCGGGCAATTATTCCCGAAAGAGGGAAGTTTGCTGATTTGATAAAAGAACAGCAGATAAGCTTTATTCCGGATGAAAAAAAATTAAACGAGTATTTAATTGAGCCGTCGGCTAAAGATGTTTTGGAAAAACTGGCAGAACATTTATTTTTTATACAAATATATCATTTGATTTTGGAAGCTAACGCGTCAGAGCATTCGGCTAGAAGAATGGCTATGAAAATAGCGTCAGATAACGCTTCAGACCTAGGCGTGGAATTAAACTTGCAATATAATAAATCCCGCCAGTCAAAGATAACGACAGAGATTTCGGAAATTTCTGCGGGAGCAGAGGCATTATTATAAAATTAAAAAATTAAAAATCAAAATTTAAAATTATGGGAAAAGGAAAAATTATACAAATTATAGGGCCGGTCATAGATGTTGAATTTCCGGAGGGCGCTAATTTGCCGGACATTTATAACGCCTTAAAAATTAAAGGGCCGAAAGGAGATGTTATTTTAGAGGTTGTAAAACACCTTGATTTAACAAAAGTAAAAACAATTTCTTTGCAATCAACAGATGGTTTGCAGAGAGGCACGGAAGTTGATGACACTGGAAAAATGATTGAAGTTCCTGTGGGACCCGAAGTTTTGGGAAATTTGTTTAATGTTGTCGGCGAACCTTTGAATAACCCTTCGACGGGCTCAGGGCGAGAACAGATAAAGTTTAAAAAACACTGGCCGATTCACAGGCTGTCTCCGGCATTTACGGAGCAGTCAACAAAAACAGAAGTTTTTGAAACAGGCATTAAAGTTGTCGATTTGATTGCCCCGTTTATTAAAGGAGGAAAAATCGGGCTGTTCGGCGGAGCAGGGGTAGGAAAAACGGTTTTTTTGCAGGAACTAATTAGAAACGTTGCAGAAGAATCTGGCGGAGTTTCGGTTTTTGCAGGCGTAGGAGAAAGAACAAGAGAAGGAAATGATTTGTATAGAGAAATGAATGAGTCTGGAGTTATAAATAAAACAGCGTTGGTTTTTGGGCAGATGAATGAAGTTCCGGGAGCAAGGGCAAGAGTTGCTTTGTCAGCTTTAACAATGGCAGAATATTTCAGGGACGAAGAAAAGAAAAATGTGCTTTTGTTTATTGACAATATTTTCAGATTTTCCCAGGCAGGTTCTGAAGTTTCAACTTTGTTGGGACGTATGCCTTCGGCGGTTGGATATCAGCCGACTTTAGCGCAGGAAATGGCTGAATTGCAGGAAAGGATTACTTCAACAAAAAACGGTTCAATTACATCTGTTCAGGCAATTTATGTTCCTGCTGATGATATTACAGACCCGGCACCGGCTACAACATTTTCCCACTTGGATTCAACAATTGTGCTTTCAAGGGCTTTAACAGAAATCGGAATTTATCCTGCGGTTGACCCATTGGCTTCAACATCAAGCGCCTTAGACCCTAAAATTATCGGAGAAAAGCATTATCAGGTAGCCAGAGACGTGCAGAAAGCTTTGCAGAAATACAAAGATTTGCAGGATATTATTGCTATTTTGGGAATGGAAGAATTATCAGATGAAGACAAAAAAACAGTTACAAGGGCGAGAAAAATACAGAGATTTTTATCCCAGCCATTTTTCGTGGCCGAAAATTTTACAGGTAGGCCCGGAAAGTTTGTTAAACTTGAAGACACAATCAGGGGATTTGCAGAAATTTTAGAAGGCAAGCACGATGATGTCCCTGAAGATAATTTTTATCTTAAAGGAGGAATTGAGGAAGTAATGCAATAAACCCCAATGACCAAACCCCAATGACCAAAAACGTTTTGGAATTTAGGTAATTAGGATTTGGTTGGGATTTGGACATTAGGATTTGGGATTTAGTTATGAAATTATCTATTTATTCTTTAAAAAATATTTTATTTCAGGGCGAAGCCTCGCTTTTGAATTGCAAAACAATAATGGGCGAAATAACTGTTTTAAATAATCATGAGCCCTTGATTACTGTTCTGTCGGCCGGAGTAATTAGGATAAAAGCCGCCTCGCCAGCGGGCGAGGCGAGCCTCGCCCAAAATGGGCGGGAACAATTTTTTCCGATAAAGTCAGGTTTTTTAGAGGTAAAATCGGATAATGAAGTGCGATGCATTATTGAACAGTAGTAACACTTGACAAAGCCACTTTAATTAAAAGTGGCTTTTTGGTAAAGTAAATAAATTTATAGTATGTACGTTCACAACATAGGGGATTCTAACTATGGGCTATAAACTATTCGACGAGGTTTGCGACAGGTTTAAAGTTCACCCATTCTGGGTGATTCGTGAGGCTTACCAGTATGACGACTCGGTGGGTTGGGAATTTAATGCTCTAGAACTTCAAAAACACTTCGGTGAATTTGAACAAATGCCGGAAGTAGTAGACGACTTTTGCCTGAGGGTTTTAGCTAATAAGATAGAGTTGTCAATCAACCCAGAAGCAAGATTCACAGTCATTTTTGGTTCCTGATAAAACTCTCATTAAGGAATAATAGGAATGGGTTATTATTGTTTATGTAAAGACTGTTGGATAAAACTGCGCAAAGTAAAACACAGATGCCTGTGCCAAACTTGGCGGACCAAAGGGCGGCTCAATAAAGGTTGCAAGAATCTATTAGTAACAACAGGTTGAATCCCATATCTCAGGGGAGCGCGTCAAAGCTCCCATTTTTTTATTTCCCTTTACATTTTTTTTGCACAAGGTAAAATGAAATAATATCTTACGCTTTAGATAATGAATAATTATATATCTATCTAAAACTCAGGATGATTTATTCGTTTAACTCATAAATCATGACATGGGAAACAATTTATAACTTTTTTGGAATCAAGGATTTTATTTATTTTATTTCTTCTTCCCAGATACAGGATATGCTTTTTCCAGTGAAGCTTGTTTTTGTTTTCTGCGCGATGTTTTTTTTGGCGTTCGTGATTTATTTTATGCTTAACTCTTCATGGCTGCGGTATAAGTTTTTGGAAGATGTTACAGAATTTTTTGTCTGGCAGGCTTATGGCCAAAAGCAGCTGCAGAAGCAATGGAACAGGATAAAGAAAAGGGCAGAGCCCGGAGCAGAATCTGATTATAAATTGGCAATTATTGATGCGGACGATTTACTGGCAGAAGTTTTAGATAGCGGAGGGTATGAGGGAAAAGATTTTGAGGAAACCATAAATAAGGCAGCAAGAATGATATCGCCCATATTAGATGACGTTATTAAAGCTCATCAGGTTAGAAATTCCATAGTTTACAATCCAGATTACAAGCTGGCCGTTGATCAGGCAAAGAAGGCTTTGGATACTTATGAATCTGCAATTAACAGTATTGGAATGGCATAGAAAGCATTCATTCAATTATCGGACGCTAAAAAGCACTTTTATAAGCGCTTTTTTTGTGATAATATTCAAATTGAATTAAAGCACCGGAGCTATCAGGAAAAGAATGGTCCCTATAGCCACTAAGCTTATAAGGATAATCCAAATGACTCTAAATATTGTTTTTTTCTTAATTTTTGGCATTTAATTATGATTATTAATTATTAGTTAATTATATGAATAGCAATTGCTATTCATATAATTGCGGCGTTCGGTCAGAATAAATAAAATATTTTATTTATTTTTTCCTCTCTTGTAATTATAATGGATTTTACCAAAAAAAGAAATAGTGATTTTTTTAACAAGGATTTACTTTTAAAAACGGGAGGCATAATAATTCTGTTGATTATTGTTTTTTTGGTTTTTAAAGACATTGAAATTTATCAGAGAAAAAAGCAGCTTAACGGCAAAATAACCTCTCTTCAAAAGCAGATTGAAGATTTAAAACAGAGCAGCCAGAACCTTAAAAATGAAATTGCCAATTCCAACAGCACCGATTATTTGGAAAAATTGGGATACGAGCAGTTCAACGAAACAAAGCCCGGAGAAAAAGAGCTTATTTTTATAATTCCTCAGGATAATAATCAAAACGCCCGCACGCCGAAAAATTTTTGGGATGTTTTTACTGGCTGGTTTTCAGGGGCTGTTGGTTGGATAAAAAATAAATTTTAGTATAATATATAATTCAATTGCGAGTGTGGTTCAATGGCAGAACGGTTCCTTCCTTTATTCAGCGCTAATTTTATGCGAGGTTAGTATAGTGGTAATATGCAACCTTCCCAAGGTTGAGATGCGGGTTCGATTCCCGTACCTCGCTAGTATATTTATGACTCCGCTCGAACCTACTTTATCAAAAATTTGTGAGAAAAACGGAAGATTACCGCTCGCGGAGTTTATCCCGCACCGAGCTTTGCTCTGGTGCGGGGCTCGCGGTATCCCCATCCCAGCGGCTCGCCGCCTGACGGCGGCCAAAGCCCGCAAAATTTCATTCCTTAATTGAAAAAAATTGCGCGCGCCCTCTAAAAAGAATTGAAAGAAATTTTGCGGGCTTTGCTTCATTGCTAACGCAAGGACGAGCCGCTTCCCACCCCACAGCCCGCCGAAGGCGGGCAGACAGGCGGGCAAAAATTCATTGGTGGGGATGACACTCACACCCCCTTTTCTTTAATGATGTTATTCATATCGTAAGGCCTCCATCGGGCTTTTAAGTGAAGCTTGGCGAGCGGGATAGAGTCCGAATACGAGTCCCACGAGTCCGGCTACACCGAGCCCCAAAACCGCGGCAAATATTGGGAATGTAAATTCCCACCCGAGCGCTAAAACTCTGCTCAATATCAGAGACGCAAGAAACGAAAAAGCGGCGCCAAGAATAATGCCGACAATTCCCCCCAAGGCCGTGAGCATC
>Ga0210057_1009370_pt1 | contig 11343 bp, 14 predicted proteins | sample CryGeyCG2114_010_2_FD_183968 | JGI IMG/M metagenome (GOLD analysis project Ga0210057, IMG submission 183968) | Groundwater microbial communities from aquifer - Crystal Geyser CG10_big_fil_rev_8/21/14_0.10 (SPAdes) (version 2) | ecosystem: Environmental > Aquatic > Deep subsurface > Groundwater ...
ACACTTCTTTTTAGTCGAGAAAGGCAAGAAAGATTTGGGGATTCTCGCTAAGAAGTTCGAACCTATAAAATGGCTTGATATATTAATGCAAAATGACCCTCCAGAAGTACTTCGTACACATTGGCTGGGGACGGTGGAGCTGGTTAGAACCTATAGAAATGCTTACCCTAGATGAGCAGTCAGCGTACCTAGAGGAACTCAAACAAACCTGGCTGGAGAAATGGTCACAATTTCGGACAACTGACTGGACCACAGAGCTGGAATATCCAGAGTACACAGCGAAGGAAGTAGGAAGATTCTTACGGATGTAAAATATCTGTATGGAAAGCTTATTTGTTGACGAGAATATTCAAGTTTTGGCCAAGGAGATCGCCGTTGAATTTGAAAATAGGAATATCTTTCCTTTGACAGAGTTTCCTCAATTTTTAAGGGTTGGCACTTCAGATCATTTTAGTAAGAGATGTCAAAGCTTGCAGACTCTCATTAAAAGACTTATTGGTGATAAACCATTCTTCGAGAAGCTTTTAGACCAAAATCAAGATCCTTGGATAAAGTCAGCTATCTGGTTCAGTACCAAGAATGGCGTTTACGACTTTGATATGATTGCCATGCATCTTTGTGCAGGAATTATTCAAAAGCACTTTCGAAAAATTGATGATCACGTTCAGCATCTCAATGACGACTCGCTTAACAAAAAACTGCAAATACCCACAAATAAAGACTTGTTGGTAGATTTATCTGATAAACGCATTCTTCTCAAGAACCATGGAATTATCTTTAATGGGAATGTTCTCATATATCCACACCAATTTTTCAGGAGATTTTACTCAGCTAATTTTGTAGGTATGCCGTCTTTGCTTAAAAAAGCTCAAGAACAAAAAGCTCGTGTTTATATTCGTCTAGACCCATTTAGAGAAACTCAACCAAACCGTTACCAAGAAATTATGGAGTTCGATTATTGGTATGGTCCTCGTTTTTCAGACTCACTGCTTACAGACAGCCATAAAAACGACAGGACACTACATACTAGTAGTGGATACTATTGTCTTAGCTATGATGTTAAATTTACTGCTTTCAGAACAAAAATGATGGACCATCTAATCAGAGAGTTTATGATAGAGGAATACTGTCCTTTATCGTTACCTTACGGAGAAAAATCTCCAGGAATAGGAGAGAGATTCTGTGTACAAAAATTCGCGCACTTTGCTTACGATCAAGATAAAAAATGTTTCACCCACCTGGATGGGGCTGTCAGAGTGTTTACTGTTTCTGAATATAAAACGATTTTTGAAACGATAGCTTCTGGATCAGATCCTGGTGACAAGATCGGCCACAGACATAAGATGTTCCTAGTGGAAGGTCAAATAAACACGGAGCTAGTAAAAGAATTGATAACGGAGTGGTTCAGATACAACCCACACATACAAGAGTATTTCTCTGGAAGCAATATTCCCCCGGCAATCTCTTACCAGGATTTTGAAAAACTACATAAGAATTAACATCAAATTAGAAATTCTGCTTGTTTTTTAGTCAAAAAGCTTAGGCGGATGCTCAACTTTAACTTCGCGAAAACCAGTACCTTTTCCTATTGATTCGAACTTTAACCAAGCACTCTGTTTACCCTCAAAGAATGCTTGGCAGTAGTCATCCGGAGAAATAGAAACAGTAATATACTTTGGAAGAAGTTGTACGAGTAGGATACTGCGCATTTTCTTAAGTTTTTCCTCATAGGTTAATGCTTTAAATTGTGTTGCCGATGCTAAGAAACCATTACCAGCAACAAATATGTGGGAAAGGGGTAACTTAATGTGCTGAATCTGATCGGCTAAGGATTTAAAATCAAGCAGCTCAAGATCTTGTGGCGACAGGAGACATACCAGTATTGTATTTGGTTCATAAGCCTTCTTGTCTAGTTTTTGTGTAATCGTATCAAAAAGAGATCCACCGAGGTATTCAACAATCTCTACCTCTCGACCGTGCATTATATTTCCGCTCAGATCTGCATCTTTGAGCGGTGTGGCTACCAGTCCGTCTGGAGGATCTTGTTTTAGTTTAGTGAACCACCACCCGTACTCCGTCGGTAGGTTGTGTTGCAAACACAAAGCAGTTAACGCCGTTGCATAAATTTCTTTGTTTCTCTTCATATTACGATGTTTCCATGCTTTTTGAAAATCAATCTTGTTTTCCTTTTGAAATTCAGACAACCGCTTCCAAAAACCATGATAACCCCAGCAAGGATTAAACCATACAATATTGGGATCCTTGAGGTAACTAAAATATGAAGGAAATCTCATTGAACTCGATTCTTTTTTTGACATATCCTTAATTTAATTTAATTTCAAATCCACAAGTAGAACATTTATAAAATCCAAATGGTTGATGAAAACCGAAATCGCCACACTTTGGGCAAACATCATCAATGAAATAATCTGTATGATCCGGAATAAAGGTTCCAAATTGGGAACGTATCGGCAGAAAGATATGGGCTAAACCTTTAACACCACTTTTATTGGGGTTATTAACATAATAATAAGATAGAAAGTGAGACAACCTACTAATCCAATCCCCATTGAATTTATGAGAAAAATGAAATGGGACATGAGAGGTGGTCAGTAGCTTATTTGAGATACCGACAAATAAATCAAAAATAACTAAAACCTTAAAAAGATCCTCAAATCCTATTTTCCCAGGTTGAACATTTAACTTTAAACTCTTAGTTTTTCGGGTTTGTTCTATCACCAAACCACTTTTCCGCCTTTTCTTATCACCATAGTCTTCAAGCAGTTTCTGCCTATGGCTTATCATGTCCCAGTTTCCATCATTAACAATTTCGACCTCATAAAGGTGATTATGGACAATAACATCTCTCACAATTGTCATTTCTGTTAAAAGTTCAGTAAAGAGCGCTTCCGGAAATGAGCCGTCTTTTGCCTTAAAAGCACCACTAATGTCTTCCGCAAGTTGACCCCTGCTAATAGGCTTTTTATCTATGTAAAAAACACGATTGCGGTACGCTTCCAATGCAAGAAGGGTAAGCACAATTCCAGCCGTAGCATACGCGTTCTCAATTACGCTAACTTGAAAATGTCTCTTTGTAAAATCTTTTTTCTGGTATGCCTCAAAACTCTTCTCAACAAACTCAGGAACTAAGAGGTATACATAATTTGCGGTAACAACCGTAACTAAGCTTTGTTTTGTTTCTGTTTGACTATTTTTTGCCATATTTAAAGTTCGCCACTATTTAATTCGTCTAACCATAGTTTCTTGTTCTTTTTAATCATTCTAAATTTGCCTGTCTTTATCCGGTATTCCAGATCAAACAAAACCAAACCTATTAAAGCTTCCAAGGCTTGAGATATGGCCTTAATTGTTCCAACGATCGCTTCCGCTTTTTGCGCATCTACGCCAAGACTCATCTCACGATTCTTGCGAACTAATCGCTTTTTCTTATTCTTCGATTTTGAATACCTCACCTGGAAGTCTCTGATCCAAAGCTTCTGGAGATCGTTAGGATCTAGGTACACCATCATTCCATGTTTAATCTTGTTGTAAGTTCTGACCATAACGCTATTTGACACTTCTCTGTTATGCATAGACACATCAATGGCTCCTTTTAGTGCATCCAGGCTTTCCAATACCTCTGTTGAAGTCATTTTAGTTTCAGCAACCAAGGCCGCCATTTTAGGTAAATCAAGTTTTTTTAATAACCCCTGAGGTGTTCGTACTCTCTTAAAACTCTTAAGAATTTTACTTGTATCTGACTGGTCTCCATCTTTGATAAAAGTATTCAAGAGTCTTTCCCATATATCCCTATATCGTTTGTCTCCATCATTCCTGTTACTTATCGCCACTAACCACATGGCTAAATCTTCCGTTGACGCAACTAATTCATGAATTATCCCAACCATCATTAACTTTTTGTTGTTTGGCTTATCCACTCTCTTTAATTCCTCCGAATAAACTACGGCGGTCTGATACCTAGTTTGACTTGCAAATATACGATAATTTTTTAGGAATTTAATTGTATTCATATCTTTGTTTTCCAATCTAAACGCTCATAGAGGCCGGAGAAGCCTGTCACAAAATCAAGCATTTCTTCTTCACCATCGCGATCAACAGACTTGTCAAAAAGGTCTTTTATATCCTCAGCGTAAAAATCCATCGAGTACAATTCCTTAATAATGGCTTTGAGAAAAATTAAATCAGCAATAATTAAGTAGGTCAGCCAACCCTTATAAATTAAATCTTGCGAATCGATGGTGTCACCATGTACCACTCTATTACGCAACTTGTAAAAATCCCACCCAAACCAGCCCGCTAATGTATGTTCTGTGTCTGTTTTGCCGATTTTACGAACATCTTTAATTAGATTGGGGGAACCAAAAATATTATCAATTTTCTTTGCCAAATATTCACTCTTACCCGAAAGGTTGGGAATACTAAACAAAATTTCGAAGGCAGTTGACATCATAACGACTTTACTGAAAATTGAGACCTCGTCGTTCTCTACATGCGCCAATCGAAACCACTCAATTGCCCGAAGAAGTCTAATACCATCAGGACTGTGTTCGGGATCCCTTAATGAGGGTAATATCTGCACAAGCCCTGACAAAGTTTTTCCATCTGTAGAGAATAATGAGCCACCTAAATAAAGAGGAGTTGATAGCTTAACCTCGTTCAATTTCCATGCACCACTAGTTACGACACTGTGGCTTCCAGAGCGAAAAGCAATATCATCTGTGCCTGGGATAAAGTTTTGAGAAAATAGTTGGAATCTTTCACTACTAGGAGGGGCAATGCTATTGTTGTTTCGATTTACAGCTATAAGTGCATGAGGAGCGATAGAGGCAAAGCAAAGTAGATCCCTAGCAGCTTTGACAGTTGATTGTTCAACCGGATCTAAGACTAAAAAATTGTTTTTGTCCTTATATGAGGCTATTACTACGCTGTTTAGGCTTTTTCCGTGTATATCTACATAGCATTGAACATATTTTTCAAGATAAGCCTTAGTTAAAGGATCTTTTATTACAGAGCTATCAAATTTCCAAAAAATGACATCCCCCACCTTTATTTCGTTTAACGACAACCAAGGAAGAATACTAATCTCGTTGTAACCATTTATTGTTATTGTCATACAAAAAATGCCCTTACTAAGGCAGATTAATGAGGCTGAATATATCAGTTCTGTCGCTTAGCCTCATTACAATTATACGGGATTCCTGGCTAGATTATAAGCGTTCTACCAACCATAACCCTGTGGTCGGCTTGTGTGGCGTATTCGTACCTGAAGTGGCATAACTACAGTACATAGTTTACAAAGCAGCAAGAGCTCTTTGTTCTCCGCTTGTTGTTTTTCCTACAATTCATTGACGACACGACTGGATTATACATTAGAGGATTAGTATATATATAATCTAACTATCTGGATTGGTCACAAAATAAAAAATCCATAACAAAACGTAAAAACACAGATCTGAAATTATTCTCAAATCCATTTATCAATGTTTTTAACTTATTAATATACAAGGCGTTTAAACCGTTAGGTATATTGACTATATTTTTTTTCGAGAGAGTTGTTTTTAAACAATATAAATACGTAAACCAAGGCAAGAACTGATATTCCTCCAACAAACAAGCTAATTATTCCGATAAGAGTAAATATATAGTAAACGATTTTATATGCTGTGCTTAATGGTAAGGTATTTTCCGTGTCACAATTTGAACAAAGTACCTTTCTAAATCCCCAAAAATCCTTTTTGATCCCAACTACCAATTCTTGTTTACAATTTAAACAATGTGCTTTTGTTTCCATTTATAAGCGGATCATATACTAGGCCATCCAAATGGTCAATTCATACCGTGGCATATTAAGCCCGTGGTAATATTACATGGATTATGACTTACAATCTTAAAACGATTTCCACAATCACGATTTTTATGATTTTACTAGGAATACCAACGGGCCTTTGGCCATATTCCTATTATATTCTACTAAGATGGGTAGTTTTTTTTGTGGCTATTTCAATCTCACATTATTTCTACAAAGATGGAAATATCAATAATCGAGTATTGCTAAATGGAGCAGTTGCACTACTTTTTAATCCAATTTTCCCATTCTATTTTGGCAAAGGCGTATGGGTTATAATAGACCTCATAACCGTAGCGATTTTCTACATTTCAAGCAAAGATGAGGCAATTAAGAAGTAGGTATCAATAGAAATAATTTATCTGGGGATACCTTAAGAATATTGGAAATTTGAGTTATCTTTTTGATTGAGATATTAGATTCTCCACGTTCAATTTTACCAATATACGACCGATCGATACCTGTGGCGTGAGCTAAAGCTTCTTGCGACAAACCAATTTTTAATCTGTATTTCCTTACGTTTAATCCAAATTGTTTCTGTAGAGTTTTCGGTTTGATTCCCACACTTTTATTGTGGTATTAGACGCTTCATAGATCCACGGTATGAGTTGACCAAACTCGTGATATATGCCTATAATTAAGATGATTTCACGAAACTATGTATAAAATACTAAAAGCCTGTGTTCTATTACTCCTAATATTAATTTTCCCTACTTATTCAGACGCAAAAAGCCAACCCGAAGCTACTAGTTACAAGAGATCACCACTCGTCGAGGAAATAATAAATAAGTTTGAAAATGAGGTAGCCCCGAACCTTGGAAATCTTTCAGAAGAAGATATAAAAGAGCGTGATAGAACTGAACTAGATATTACAGGTTATGAGCCAGGTACAATAAGAAGACCTTTGCCTGACTTGACTATCCCGAAGCCCGAAATGCCAGCGATGACTAATAAGGCTGGAGCAGCTTTTTCCGAAGCTTTCTCGAAACCTGTGCAATCATACGGTGGGGAAAGGTTTATTAATTCACCGCAAGAACCCGACCGTAAAAATGATAGCCTTGCAATTGAGGCCAGAAAACTTATTAATAACATATTATCAAACATAAAAAAGATATTTTCAAATGGATAAATTCAAAAAATATTGTTTGCTTTCTATTTTCATACCAACAATAGGTATGTCGTTAATTTTCATAACAATAACAAAATCTTTTGCAGAATATGGAAGCTGGCAAATGGAAGCAGCTCAGGGAACAAAATACGATATTATGGCAGATTATCCGGATGATTCAGGTTCCCCATGGATCGTGCTTGTTGGCGTTATCGGTCTAGGGATTTACGTTAGCTTTCAGAACTATAAAAAGGATCAATCGACAAAAATAGCTGAATTAGAAAGGAAAATAGATAAACACAACAAAGCTATACATGAAAATGGATCTAGTGTGTAAGCCAGTGTCACTACAGTTGTGGCATACCCATAGTGGTTATCCCCCACCCCGTCATCAAAGGTTTAATCATAAAACCAAAAATGTTTGTAATTAGTTCACGTCTATACAGGCGACCTGTTTTCCTTCATTTTTTAGCCAAAAAAGCATAAACTAGACACATATGTCCAATTCATTCAGGGAATTTACCTTAGAAGAAGGTTTAATGTTGCTGGGAAACCAAGATTTATATAGAGTAAAAGATCTTTTGTCCCTAATGCTAGACTTCCACTACGAACACCTCAAAGATGACCGTTTTGGTATTAATCACAAATTTGTACTCGAAGTATCGGATGGAAACAACCCGAATCAGGCAGAGAATAGAAGACTAGCAGACTTTATAAACAAAATCGCTCTAAGAGGACATGGCATCTTTGGCTACGATGGAGAATGCTATACACTAGAGGGTCCATTCGCCAATGAAAGAGTAGAGATTCTATCTACTTTTAGGATACAGTTGGAAAAAGAACTTGCAGAAAGGAGCAATCCTCAAAGGAGAGTGCAAGAAGTAAATGATCGATATCATAAATTTCACTTTTCCGATAAATCCTTCTACCTTCAAGGCGAAAAAAAAACGGTTCTATCAATTAACTTTGGAGACAAAAAAGACGATATTTTTATTTACTTAAAATATCTAGTAGATAAATTAAACACCCATGGAATAATAAACGATGGTTGGAAAACTTGTACCTTTCCACTTGAGGAAGTAATGCGAAACATTGAAATCAATGATTTCAATGAACTTAAACATAAAAGAGTTAAAGCAAATCTAAAAAGCAAAAAGCTAAAAAACTTTATTCCGAGATATTTTCGACTTTCAGATATAAATAAAGTAGATAAAAGTTATACATTTGGAATAAATCTTCTTGCCAAAGAATCATAGATTCCAATTTAGAATCCTACTTTACCGAGAAGCTAACACTATTTTAGTCATTGCATAATCACAGATTCCTTAGATGGTTTTTGCATGTTAAATAAACATGTGGAAAAAGAAGTCATGAGGAAATGTCCTCGGTTTCATAAATGTTCTGCACCAATCTGTCCATTAGACAGTGAAAGGCGTAAACGTATTCGACACAAGGATGAACCAAAATGTGAACTCGGAAAATCAAAAAGAATGAAACTCGGTCATGCCTTACCATGGAAAGGATTATTCCCAAACGAGATGGCAGCGAAAATCCGCTGGGAGAAAAAATCAAAAAAAGAGAAAGCAGAATACATATCCAAAATGTCCGAATTTAGGATAAAATCGCAATTCTTCTCCAATAAACAAAAAGATAATTTAAAAGATAGTGGTAATGAACTATCTAAGACTGCTTCAAATTCCCTGGAAACAAATTTAGAGGAAAATCATGCAATTAAGTAAAGAAGCCATTGATGAATTTAAAAAGATCTATTTCAAGGAGTTCAAACTCAAGCTTACAAATGAGTTAGCAAATGAATTGGGTATTGAATTACTAACCTTTATAAAAATGTTTTATAGGCTCAATACAGTGAAAAAGATATAAGAAAATGAAAAACCTTAACCCACTAACAGGATTGAAACAAATATCAAATGGTTATATTTGTGTGTCCAGAAAAATGATGATTGATCTAGTTAGAGGAAGAATACTAAAACCTAGCGAACTGGGCTTCTATATTATGCTAGTTATATCAGCAGATTGGGATAGTGATCAATATAGAAAAGGCTACATTAGACACGAGATACCAAAACTAGCTAAAATATGGCGCATTCCGTATAGCACACTTCATGGCTATATAAAAAAGTTCGAAGAACACGGTCTAATATCTGTAAAGATGAAAGCTCCATTCATAATTAATTTCAACGATTTTACATCTTCTGGTGCAAAAGAATTCGCAAAGAACAAAACAGATAATGAATATTTAAACTCTATTCTTTCGAGCACAAATTCAGATTTCGAAATTACAGAAAACAACGGCGATTTACCCAACAATGGCAAAGAAGGTGATTATCACTTTAGAGATGCCTTTAAGGAGGATATAGGAGAGCAAGATCTTACTGATAATGAGATTGAAGATATCTTAAAAGACATAGATAAATGTGATCTAAAATTGTAAAATAGTAAAGTGAATGTATATCTTTGAGGGCTGAAATAGCCGAATTGGCGTATGGCCCTTAAAAGTTATACATTCACAGCCAGTTCGGCTTTTTTAGTTATGAAACAAATTAAAACGATACAAACAATCAAATACTTCATCTATTGCCGCAAAAGTAGCGAAGAAGAAGATCGACAGATTTTGAGTTTAGATGCACAAAAACGTGAGCTTGAAGAGTTTGCTACAAAGTCTAACCTTTTCATTGTTGATATATTTATGGAATCTAAAAGTGCATTTAAAACAGGTCGACCAATTTATGGTGAAATGTTACAACGTATCGAAAAAGACGAAGCAAATGCTGTAATCTGCTGGCAACCAAATCGTATTAGTAGGAATCCAAAAGATGGTGGTGAATTTATTTATATGATGGATTTAGGCTTTATCAAAGAACTTAGAACTCCATATAAAGCATTTATAAACTCTGCCGATGATAAGTTTTTTCTTAATCTTGAATTTGGAATAGCTAAAAAAGATTCAGACGATAAAAGCGAAAATGTAAAAAGAGGTAATAGACAAAAGATTTTAAGCGGAGACCTTCCCTGCCGTGCTCCACAAGGTTATCTAAATGTAACCGATCCAATCACCAAAAGAAAATATGTTGATATTGATCCCGAAAGGTTCAACTTAATCCAAAAAGCTATTCAACTTATTCTATATGAAAGTCACACGCCAATGCAGGCATTAATAGAACTAAATAAGTGGGGATATATAACGCGCAAAACACTCAAGATGGGTGGTAAAAAAGTGTGTGATAGTTTGTGGTACAACATTTTAAATAATCCATTCTATTATGGCAAAATTGAACGCAAGGATATTGAAGCGATGGGAAATCATACGCCAATGATAACGGAAGATGAATATAATCGAATTCAAATTATACTTGGAAATAGAGGCAAACCTACGATTAAAAAAGAAAGCTTTTATGGAAAAGGCATATTAAAGTGTGGAGCGTGTGGAGGAAATATAACGGCACATGAAAAATGGCAAATAATTTGCCCTAATTGTAAAACTAAATTTCACAGGTCAGATAACACTGTAGAATGCCCTTCGTGTTCTACCCCTATATCTAAAATGAAAAATCTTAAATTGTTGCACTATGTTTATTATTCTTGTGTAAACAACAATCATAGAAAATGTAACCAAAGATCAATGACTGAAAAAACATTAGAAGATACTATAAAAGAAAGGTTAGGTAAAATTAAATTAAAAAGCACATATAGAGACTGGGCGATCAAATATATAAATGAAATTACAGACGATGATCTAAGTGTCTATGAAAAAGGGATAGAGAGTCTAGCAAAAAGAAAAATTGAGATAGATAAAACCTTAGATAATTTATTGAAAAGTTACATATCGCCTATAAACACTAACAAATCAGTAATATCTGACGATGAATATATTAATCAAAAGGATAAGTTAACGAAAGAATTAAAAAACGCAGAAGATGAATTTAATAAAGCAGATAGATATCATAAGAATTGGAGAAACGAAATAACTGCAAAGTTTAATTTTGCACATGATGCCCCACTAAAATTTGCGACAAGTTCTTTTACTGAAAAGGCAAACATTTTATCCAAAATTGGTTTGAACCTAACAGTAAAAGATAGAAAACTCAATATTGAAGGCGATCCTGTCTTTTTTCTTATCGAAGAAGCCATTAACAAATCAAAAGTGATTGAGAAGAAGTTAGAACCTATAGAAATGCTTACCATAGAAGAGAAATCAGCACATCTAGCGGAGCTTAATCAAACTTGGCTGCCGGACATGGACTCGAACCATGATTGACGGCTTCAAAGGCCGCTGTCCTACCATTAGACGATCCGGCAAGGATGCTTGTGCAAATTATATCAGGTTAGTTTAATATCCGATATTAAACTT
>Ga0210057_1009371_pt1 | contig 11342 bp, 12 predicted proteins | sample CryGeyCG2114_010_2_FD_183968 | JGI IMG/M metagenome (GOLD analysis project Ga0210057, IMG submission 183968) | Groundwater microbial communities from aquifer - Crystal Geyser CG10_big_fil_rev_8/21/14_0.10 (SPAdes) (version 2) | ecosystem: Environmental > Aquatic > Deep subsurface > Groundwater ...
ACCCTGTTTTCTGGCAATTGAATAACTTTTGGGACAACAGAAACAGAAAAACGCCCACTTTTCTGATAGATGTCTAATATGCGTTTAACATCTTGCTGAAGGGCAGGCTTGGTATAAACAGAGCGGGAAGCAAGTTTAACTTCTGAGGATAAGGCATTGTCCTCAATCCTTTTATTACCTTCAAAGGCAACTTCTGATATGATGGGATTTTCAGAAACATTGATGATCAAATCGTTGCCTTCAACTGAGATTGAAACATCAGCAAACAAGCCAGTTTCGTATAATTTTGCCATTGCCTGATCAATTATTCTGGCATTAACTTTATCACCTGAATCGATGCCAGAGAAAGATCTAACGGTGTTTTCTTCAATTCGCTGATTGCCTTTGACTATAACATTGGCAACTGGCGCAGAAGATTCCTCAGTGGATGCAGATTCGGCATTTGCGTTAGTGGTATAGGTGAGGGCAGAAAAAGCAAGCGTAACAAACGCTGTGAGCCCCAAGAATTTCCTTGCCATTTTAAACATTAGAAAACACCAAAATGTCTTAGATCGTTATAAGTAGCAAATGCCATTAACGTTATCAGCAAAACAAACCCCACCCTGAAGGCATATTCCTGGACCTTCATGGCTAGAGGCCTGCCATTCGCAGCCTCTACGGCATAAAATAATAAATGACCACCGTCGAGCATAGGTATGGGAAATAAATTTATCAAGCCCAGATTGATCGACAAAACTGCCATAAACCAAAAAATTGTGGCCAAACCTTTGTCAACGGATTGCCCGGAATACTGTGCAATCTTTAGGATTCCACCAAGTTCATCCGTGCTTCTTGTGCCAGTTATCATCTGCCCAACAGCTTGTAACGTTTGTATGGATATGTTGTAAGTTTTCAACACACTTGCTACCAAAGCCTGTGGTATGGACATTTCTTTATAGATAACTTTTCCTGAGGTTACTCCGAGCATGCCAATCTTGACCTTGTTACCAAATATGTCCTCGCTTTCCATGATTTTTGGAGTTATATACGCCTCTATCTCAGATCCTTGCCTTAAATATATAATCTTCATCATTATGTCTGGGTTCAGACTGATAATTTCTTTTATATCCTCAAATCGTTCTATTTTTGTGCCATTTAGTTCAGTAATAAGGTCTCCTGATTTCAGGCCAGCTTCTTCTGCCACACTTCCTTCCTGTACTGATTCGATTTCCGGGCTGGTCTCTGGACGACCAAAAATTGCAAAAAAGAAGAAAAGTATAAAAATGGCTAATAGAAAATTTGCAATCGGCCCGGCAGATACAATTGCTGTTTTTGCCAGAAGCGGCTGGCTGTGAAATGCAATTTTCTCTTCTGCTGCTGTTAGCTTTTTAAGTTTTTTAGTGTCTGGTGTGCTTGCTGCGCCTTCATCACCAAACATTTTGACATAGCCTCCAAGAGGAAAGGCGGCAATTTTCCAACGGGTTCCTGATTTATCAAAGCGCCCCCATATTTCCGGCCCAAAGCCGATAGAGAAGGATTCAACTTTTACTCCACATTTTTTGGCTACCCAGTAATGGCCAAACTCATGAATGAAGACGATTGCTGATATTATTATTATAAACGAAAGAAAATTATGCAATATTTCCATATGATTATACCCTGCCTGTTTTATTAATTAGTTCGCGAGCGGTCTGACGCGCAATGGTATCTATTTCTTCCAGTTGGTCAAGTGAAGTTAATTTTTCGGCGGGCAATATGCTTAATGTTTCTTCTACTATCCGCACTATATCTAAAAATTTAATAGCGCCGCAAATAAAGTTTTCTACAGCGACTTCGTTAGCTGCATTTAGTATCGCCGTGGCAGTGCCGCCCGTTTTCATTGCTTGTCTGGTAAGTTTTAGGGCAGGAAATTTTTCTTCGTCAGGTGTTTCAAAAGTAAGTTTGCCAATTTCTGCAAGATCAAGTCTCGGCGTTTCTGTTTTTAGGCGCTTTGGCCACCCCAGTGCATAAGCTATCGGAACACACATATCAGGATTGCTCATTCCAGCGATACATGAACCATCTGCGTAAGAAACTATGGAATGTATTATTGATTCAGGGTGAACCAGAACATCTATTTGATCTTCGTTAACAGGAAAAAGATGATATGCTTCAATGACTTCAAGGCCTTTGTTCATCATGGTGGCTGAATCAACTGATATCTTAGCCCCCATTTTCCAGTTAGGATGATTTACTGCCTGCTGAGGTGTAACTTCCGCCATTTGTTCCTGTGTAAATGTTCTAAAAGGCCCGCCAGAGGCTGTCAGAGTAATTTTCTCTATTTTTTTAAAATTTTTAGAATCCAGTGACTGGAAAACTGAATTATGTTCGGAATCAACAGGGATGAGGTGGGCGTTATACTTCTTTACCTCATTTATCATTAACTCTCCGGCGCATACCAGGCATTCTTTGTTTGCCAGGCCGATGGTGCTGCCTCGTCTAATTGCTGCCATGGTGGGTGCCATAGATGCAGACCCAACTATGCCTGCTATTACTATGTCAGTTTCCCGCCCTGCAACTTCTATTATGGAGTCCATTCCAGCCATTGCTTCAATTTCGGTTCCCATCAATGCTTCTTTGAGATCAAAATAGAGTTCTTTATTTTCAATAACTGCGGTTTTAGCGTGCAGCCTGCGAGCCTGCCCGGCAAGCATTTCAACACTATTGCTGGCAGTGAGTGCTTCGACAGAGAAATCTTCTGGATGGTCATCTATAAGTTTAATTGTGTTGCGCCCAATAGTGCCAGTAGAGCCAAGAATAGCGACTCTCTTTGCCTTTCTAACAGGTTTTTGCGTTATGCTATGTGCTACTAAAGTGTTTTGCATATTCTGGTGCCTGTCTTAAATCATTTTTTTGCTTTTGGGTGAAATATTATTCATTGCAGATATAAAAAACTATAAATGGCTGCTGCTGCAGGAGCAGCAAAGAGAAGGCTGTCTAGTCTGTCAAGCATTCCGCCATGTCCTGGTATTACATTGCCGCTATCTTTCACGCCAAATTTTCTTTTTATAAATGATTCAAATAAATCACCAAGCTGGCCTGTAAAAGAAATAATGGCACCGTATAACATGCCTGAATAGCTATCGCCACCAGCCATATAGATAAGATATTGGGAAATAATGACTCCACAAAAAAGTCCACCAATTGCGCCTGCCCAGGTTTTTCCAGGGCTTATTTTTGGCGCAAGTTTAGGGCCGCCAATTAATCTGCCAAATAAATATGCGCCAATATCAGTCGCCCAAACTACTGAAATAATTAGCAAAATTACAAATAGGCCGATGCCTGGAATTTCTCGCAGCCAGACAAGAAAGTAGCAAGGTGTGGCAATGTAAATAACGCCCAGCAGCCACCATGCTGCCCTATGCGCAGAGCTGGCAGTAAGATGGGCCCACTCTCTAAGCATTAATATTCCTGCAGCCAGAATCATTGCCATATAGGGAATTTTGCCAAAATAAATTATAATCAGGACAAGGGGGGCCAGGATTACTGCGGAAACTATTCGTTTTTCAAGATTGCTTTCCATTATCAGGCTCTCTTTTTATTCTGGGTTTTTCCATAGCGTCTCTCGCGACTATAGAATTCATTGATAGCTTTTTTTAATTCGTCTTCGTCAAAATCTGGCCACAATACATCGGTAAAATAAAATTCTGTATAGGCAGATTGCCATAATAAGAAATTGCTCAGACGTTGCTCACCACCAGTTCTTATAAGTAAATCCGGGTCTGGCATGTCTGATGTATATAGATATGACGGAAACATATCCTGGTTTATTTCATTTGGCTTTATTTTGCCGCTAATTGCAGCTTCAGCCAACTTTATAGCTGCATTTACCAATTCTTGCCTGCTACCATAATTTAGAGCTACGTTGAGAAAGAGTTTCTCCTTTTTTGCCGTCAAGGTTTCTGCTGCAATCAGCTGTTCTTGAATGTCTTTGCTGAACCTTGATTTGTCCCCAAGTATTTTTATGCAAACACCATTTTTATTAAGGCTTCCTAATTCTTTGTTTAGGTAATAACAAAGCAGATTCATTAGATCGTTTACTTCATCTTCAGGCCTGTCCCAATTTTCGGTCGAGAAGGTATAAAGAGTTAAATGCTTAATTCCCATGTTTCCACAAGATTTAATAATCGCTCTGACAGTTTCCGCCCCTTTCTTGTGCCCAGCAGTTCTTGGCAGATGTCTGGCAGTGGCCCACCTTCCGTTGCCATCCATAATAATTGCTAAGTGAGAGAGCATGTTATATTTTCCTTTGGAAACGGTGTATTGGGATGTGTAATTAATTTAAACCTTTATAATTTCCTGTTCTTTTGAATGGAATGCAGCATCCATTTTTTCTATGAATTCATCAGTTAATTTTTGAACTTTATCGCTTTCGGCCCGAGCCTCATCCTGAGACAATTTGCCATCTTTCTCACCTTTTTTGATATCATCCATCCCATCACGGCGAATGTTTCTGACAGCTATTTTGCTTTGTTCCAGATATTTAGAGCCAATTTTTACCATTTCTCTTCGTCTTTCTTCGGTAAGATCTGGAATTGGAAGGCGAATTAGCTGCCCATCAGTTGATGGGTTGAGGCCAAGATTGGCATTTATTATTGCTTTTTCAACGGCTTGTGTGGCTGACTTGTCCCACACTTGCAGTGTGATCATCCTTGGCTCGGGAACGCTTATAGAAGCAACCTGATTAAGCGGCATCATGTTGCCATAAACCTCGACCATGACACCTTCAACCAGGCTTCCCGAAGCACGACCTGTTCGCAACCCGGAAAGTTCTTTATGGAGAGATGCGAATGCTCCTTCCATACGTTTTCTTAAGTCAGCCAGATCTATCATCTTAGGACCTCCCATCGATTACTGTAAAGCGACCATTGCCTTTTATGACATTTGCAAAAGCTCCTGTCTCATGGATAGAGAAAACTATAATTGGCAAACTATTTTCTCTGGCCAAAGATATTGCGGCACCATCCATAACTTTCAAATCTTTTTCCAGGACAGTTTTGTATGAAAGATTATTATAATAACGCGCCTTCTTATTCTTTTTCGGGTCGGATGAGTAAACACCATCAACTTGTGTACCTTTGAAAAGCGCATCGCATTCAAGTTCAACAGCTCGAAGCGCCGCAGCGGTATCTGTGGTAAAGAACGGGTTGCCTGTGCCGGCCGCACAAATAACAATTCTGCCATGTTCCATATGGCGTTTCGCACGTCTTCTGATATATGGCTCACAAACTTCATTCATTGTAATGGCAGAAAGAACTCTTGTTTCAGCACCCATATTTTCAAGAACATTTTGTATGGCTAAGGCATTCATAACAGTGGCCAGCATGCCCATATAATCAGCGCTGGAACGCTCCATTCCTGCTTCTGCCGCACTCATTCCACGAAAAATATTGCCCCCGCCAACAACCAGGCAGATTTCCACTCCCATTTTCTGTACAAGGACAACCTGCTTGCAAATTTTCTTTACAGTGGCAAGATCATGGCCGAAATTCTTGCTACCCATTAGAGCTTCGCCCGAAAGCTTCAGCAATACTCGCTTATACTTGAGGGCTTTTTTCATGCCAGATCTCCGAAAATTGTTTTACCTTGTACCCGCCGCAGCAGCAACTTCACTAGCGAAATCATTTTCTTCTTTCTCAATTCCTTCGCCAAGGGTGAATTGTACGAACCCGGTTATCTTTACAGGTGCTCCAATCTCTTTGGAAGTCTTTTCTATGATCGAAGAAACTTTTGTTTTTCCATCCATTATAAATAGCTGTTCTGGCAGAACGACCTGTTCGTAATATTTGCGAACTCTGCCTTCAACCATTTTTTCAATTATTTCTGCAGGCTTTCCTGATGATTTTGCCTGCTCAGCATAAATTGCTTTTTCACGTTCCAGAGAAGCAGCATCAACATTTTCAACATTGAGAGCTTCAGGCTTAGCGGCAGCAATATGCATTGCAAGCTGTTTGCCAAGTTCTGCAAGTTTGCCTTTATCTCCAGTAGATTCAACAGCAACTATTACACCGATTTTGCCAAGATTAGAAGCAACGGCATTATGAATATAGGTTCCTATTACACCTTCTTTAACTTCCAATGCTGCGGAACGGCGAAGATTAATATTTTCACCTATTACTGCTATATTCTCTGTAACTGTTTCGCTAACTTTCTTTTTTGAATCAGGGCTAACGAAATTATTTAACTTTTCAATATCACCATCAGTTTCCAGGGCGTACTCTGATATTTTTTTTGCCAATTGCTGAAATTTCTCATTTTTTGCAACGAAATCTGTTTCAGAGTTAAGCTCGATTATAGCGGCTTTGTTGCCAGATTGGCTTATGGAAACCAAACCTTCAGAAGCAACTCTTCCAGCTTTTTTGGCCGCGCCTGCTATTCCCTTTTTACGCAACCAATCAGTTGCTTCTTCAAAATTTCCATTATTTTGCTCAAGGGCTTTTTTGCAATCCATCATGCCTGCGCCTGTTGATTCACGTAGATTTTTTATCATGCTGGCGGTTATCTCAGTCATTTTAATTCTCCTTTAATTCACTTAGTTAGAGCATCTTTATATTTAATTGTGCCGTGCCCATACGCATAAAAGCATATCCTGCGCGGCTAGCCTTGGCTGCCTGGCGAACAACTAAAACAAAAATGCTTTAGTTGTTGTAATCAGGAAGCCTTTTTCTTTTTTCCTGCAGGTTTTTTAGGTTCTGCTGCAGCTTTTTCTTCTTCCTTAGGTTTTTTGGAAGGCTTTTCAGTTTTTGCTTCTTCCTTCTTCACTGGCTTCTTTGCCTTTCTTTCGACCTTAGTTGGAAGTTTTTCCTTTTGTGCTTCAGCTTTTTCGCCTTCTTTCTTTCCAGAAGATTTAGAAAGACCTGCCTGTATTCCAGATAGGACAGCATCAGCAAACAATGTGCAGTAAAGCTTTATTGCTCGTGTGGCATCATCATTACCCGGAATAAGGTATGTTATTCCATCTGGGTTAGAATTGCTGTCAGCAATTGCGACAACTGGTATGCCAAGTTTCTGTGCTTCTAATATTGCAATATTCTCTTTGTTCGTATCGATAACAAAGATCATGTTTGGCAAGCCGCCCATATCTTTAATTCCACCAAGAGAAAGCTCAAGCTTGTTAAGATCGCGCTGCATTTTGAGCCTTTCCTTTTTGGAAAGATGCAATTCGGGGTCTGCCAGCTGTTCTTCAATAGTACGAAGGGTTTTAATGGAACGGGAAACAGTGTCCCAATTGGTGAGCATTCCGCCCAGCCAGCGATGGTTTACATAATACTGGCCGCAGCGTTTAGCGGTATCTGCAATAATTTCAGAAGCCTGGCGTTTGGTGCTGACAAATAATATACGGCCATTATTTGCGGCTACATCGCGAGCAGCTTCAAGAGCACGATAAAGCATGGGAACGGTTTTCTGAAGATCCAATATATGGATATCGTTACGTGCGCTGAAAATATATGGTTGCATGCGAGGATTCCAACGCATGGTTTTGTGGCCGAAATGTACACCGGCATCAAGCAGCTGGCGCATAGTAAATTTTGGTAATGCAGACATGTTATTCTCCTTCTCGGTTAAACCTCCGCAGGAACTGGTGGACCTCAAGGACCACACCGAAAAATACCCTGCGTGTGAAATAAATAAATCCTGCCTGTTGGGCAGGGGCGTACTACATAACTCTATTTTTTTACATTGGCAAGTATTCTATATACTTTTTAAGAAAATTCGGCTAGCATGCGCCGGAAAATCGGGCCAAATGTATTGGTTCGAAGAATTGGTTGGGCACATATTATGACTACTTCAGCTTTTTTCCTCATTTTTTTCATGTCTGCCACACTGGTAACTCTCGTTGTCGGGCTAATAGTTATGGCCGGCGGCGGCAGGGTTAATGAAAAATATAGTAATAAACTGATGATGGCCCGTGTAGCATTACAGGCTAGCGCCCTTACAGTTTTAGTCATTATTTTCCTGTTTTCCGCCTAGTCCAGACAGCTTTGTCATGCTGGAATTTTTGTTAGAAAACAAAAATGTCCAGTATCCATCTCTCCGCAAATATGAAACTAAGATAGTAAAGTTAGTAAACTTTACGTGTAAAAGATCGCGAGCCGCCACTAATTACCTCTGTTTTTCTACCTAAAACTCCAAAAACGCCGGTTTTTGGCCATTTCTTTCTATATTTAATTCGTTGTTCTGGCTCGTTTTTTTTGTTATAATGTAAAGGCTTTTGTATATACCAAAAATAGAGGAGTTTCAGCCATAAAAGTTCTTGTCCCTGTAAAACGTGTTGTTGATTATAATGTGAAAATCCGTGTTAAGGCGGATGGCAGCGGTGTCGAAACCGCCAATGTCAAAATGTCGATGAATCCTTTCGACGAAATCGCCGTTGAAGAAGCCATCAAACTAAAAGAAAAGGGAACTGCTACTGAAGTTGTGGTTCTTACCATAGGTTCACAAAAATGTGACGACGTTCTGCGTACTGCCTTGGCAATGGGGGCAGACAGAGGAATACATATTATTACAGAAAGCGAAATTCAGCCGCTGGCTGCTGCAAAACTTATCAAGAAAATTGTGGAAGCTGAGGCTCCAAAACTAATCATACTCGGCAAACAGGCAATAGATGACGATAGCAACCAAACGGACCAGATGCTGGCTGGTCTGCTTAACTGGTCACAGGCAACCTTTGCTTCCAAGCTTGAAGTTTCCGGCGATAAGGCCGATGTAACCAGAGAAGTTGATGGTGGCCTGGTTACTATAAATGTGAAACTTCCAGCTGTAGTCACTACAGATTTGCGCCTTAATGAACCACGCTATGTGGCGCTGCCAAATATAATGAAGGCGAAGTCCAAGCCGGTTGATAAGAAAACACCGGAAGAGCTTGGCGTTGATATAGCACCAAGACTGCAAACATTAAAAGTCGCCGAACCGCCAAAAAGAAAAGGTGGTGGCAAAGTCAAAGATATTGCGGAACTGATAGATAAACTCAAAAACGAAGCAAAGGTTTTATAATGTCCATACTCGTTATTGCAGAACATGATAATTCCGGCATAAGCCACACCACCAGAAGTGTGATTTCAGCGGCTGCTAAAATTGGCGGTGATATTAATGTGCTTGTTGCTGGAAGTGGTTGCACCGATGCTTGTGCCAATGCAGCAGCCAAAATTAATGGTGTGGCCAAAGTTATTGCAGTTGATGGTGCGCCTTATGCCAATTTTCTGGCTGAAAACATTGCCCCACTTATAGCTGGCATTGGCAAAGATTATTCTCATATTCTTGCGCCAGCCACAACTTTTGGCAAAGATTTTATGCCACGTGTGGCGGCTCTTTTAGATGTTTCCCAGGTTTCAGAAATTACTGATGTGGTTGATGCAGATACATTCGTGCGGCCAATTTATGCTGGCAATGCTTTGGCAACGGTTAAATCATCAGACAGAATAAAAGTAATAACAGTTCGCCCATCGGCATTTGCAAAAGCTGAAGATGGCGGCTCTGCATCTGTGGAAAAAGGAACAGCAGGGCAGGATAGTGGGCTTTCTTCATTTGTTAGCAAGCAGGAAACAAAAAGCGACAGGCCAGAACTTACCTCTGCCCGCATAGTTGTTTCTGGTGGTCGTGGTTTTGGCAGTGCTGAAAAATTCAAAATGATAGAAGCACTGGCTGATAAATTGGGTGCTGCAATTGGTGCTTCACGCGCAGCGGTGGATTCCGGCTATGTGCCAAATGATTATCAGGTTGGGCAAACCGGCAAAGTCGTTGCACCGGACTTATATATAGCCATCGGCATTTCCGGAGCAATTCAACATTTAGCAGGAATGAAATCCAGCAAGATCATAGTTGCCATCAACAAAGATGAAAATGCCCCTATTTTCGAAATCGCAGATTACGGCCTTGTCGCCGACCTCTTCGAAGCCCTCCCTCAATTGACAGAATCATTATAAGCTCCGCTTATTAGGATTCTGTCATCGAATTATCTAACATGTACAATTCCGTGCCTGAGTGTGAAGCACGAAGACTTGACACGGGATCCAGGAAATATCTACCCAAAAGTACTATTTAGAAGAAATCCTTTTATTTTTCTTGCAATAATTCAAAGAACCTTTAGTTAATAACACCTTGATTGATTCCTGGAGGGGTAAATGAAAAATCATAAGGGCTTCCTTATTGCTTTTGGCCAATGCTTTGCAGCAATTTCTATTTCCATTATTTTATCATCATGCGGCACGTTAACAGGCCTGCCAGCTCATGGCGGCGGCAAACGCTTTGCTGTTGAGCAGGAATTAATTGCTGCCTCAGCTCGTGCTGCAGCCAAAAATCTGGACATCTCTGCTCTTAGAGGAAAATATGTCAGCATTTATGTAATCACAGTTGGTGATCAGGGTTCTGGTAACCTGGCGGGTGGCCGTTATGAGTGGCAGGCGGCTATTCGTGGTGAGTATTCCAGCAGCCCGGCAGGCATAACCACTAATTCTTATCCAACTGTCCCAAGTTCATCGACATCAACTACATCAGGCATTGATACAGTAACAAACGGCACAAGCGTTCTTAATGCTCCTTCCAGAAGCAGAACAGATAATAAAGGCCCCGGGGGTGCTGCCAGTGTTGGCGCTGGCTATGCGGGAATGGGGCAATATCGCTCTGAGGCATTTTTGAATAATAATGATGCGCAATTCCTGCAGGCAGTAATTTCTGAGGCATTTATGCTTAAAGGGGCTTATGTTGTTTCTCCGGAAAATGCACAAGTGGATGTTTTTATAACGGTTGATATATTCGGCACTCACCGCAGCCGTTTCGATGTTCAGGCTTATAACGAGGAGCGCTTGCTGGCAAAGACAGCATTCCAGGTTACAGCCTTTGAACGTGAAACCAGAAAGTTGATTATTCCGCCCACAACATCCTCTTATGAGGCATACTACAATGAAAAATATGTTCTTTGGATAGGACCATATGAATATGAAAAAAAGGTTCAGGAATCCACCCCATTGCTGGTTGATTTCAAAGATATAGTTGATAGCAGTATAATTAAGGCAAGTGCAGTTGAAGCAGCATTGCCAGATGGCATATTTAATGAAAACAAAGAAAAGAAAGTGGAAAAAACCCGGCCTAATGAGCCTGTAAAGCCATTAATCAGGCCTGAGACTTTCCGGCCTGAAGATGTTGGTGGGGAAGAATAAAACTGGCAACTCAAAATCCGGGTAATAGAAGAACCAAATTTTTGGGATATAATGTCGCCAGAGAGAGGTAGAGAAAAAGGTGAAACGAGTTTTCATTATTCTGTTTCTTATTACCCTGTTTTTCACGGGTGGGCAAACTGCTTATGCAGAGCAGGGCAATGCCTTTCT
>Ga0210057_1009372_pt1 | contig 11342 bp, 11 predicted proteins | sample CryGeyCG2114_010_2_FD_183968 | JGI IMG/M metagenome (GOLD analysis project Ga0210057, IMG submission 183968) | Groundwater microbial communities from aquifer - Crystal Geyser CG10_big_fil_rev_8/21/14_0.10 (SPAdes) (version 2) | ecosystem: Environmental > Aquatic > Deep subsurface > Groundwater ...
GATTGAACAGATCAAAATATCTTACTTATTTCTTTGGCACGGTAGAGAAAAAAGATAATTTAAGAACTTCTTTCCCTGCAGCTTCCTTAACTATCATTGAAAACAACATCCTCCTTGTCGGTAAGATGGAAGAACGTGAATCCTTGGCAGCAGGGTTGCAACTTTTTGGTTTTGAGGAGATCCATCTTAATTATCAAAAAAATCTCAGCGCAGAACTAGCTCACCATAAGCAACAATTAGCTAAGATAAAAGAACAATTAAATGCTCTGGAAAAGCAGACAGCTAAGATCGAAAAAGACCTGCCGATGTTGAGAGCTTTAGAAGAAAAAATTTCTGAGGAAATCAAGAAAGAAGAATTACCCCTCAGTTTTGCAGTGACAAAAAGTTCCTTCATCGCTGAAGGATTCCTACCGCAAGTAGACGGCGAGAAATTAAAGCGTCTTTTAGAAAGCAATACCAACAACAAGATTTATGTGGAGATTTCCCCACCAGGGAAAAACGATAAACCTCCAATCAAGCTCAATCATAAAAAATTAGTAACCCCTTTTGAATTCCTGATCAGATTATTTGATCTGCCCAAGTATAAAGAGGTTGATCCAACGTCTTTAGTTTTCCTGACATTTCCTCTATTTTTTGGTTTTATGCTAGGGGATGTCGGTTATGGTTTGGTCTTGCTGCTGGGCTTTTGGCTACTGAAAAAGAAAGTGCCAGCCGCTAAACAGCTAGCCAGCATCTTAATGTTCGCTGCTGTCATCAGCATGATATTTGGATTTGCTTTCGGCGAATATTTTGGATTTGAGCATGTTTCATTAGAAACCGGTAAAACCTGGTGCGAGAACATAGATCTCTGTCTAAGTCCGCATGAAGTTGAAAGTCACGGTGTTAGCGCATTAGTAGCTGATTTTCCTCGTTTATTAAACAGGGCGCATGGACAGATGCAGGTTTTTGGTTTTGATATTCTCACTGTTTTGGTCATCGGCGCGATTGTTGGTTTCATCCATGTCAACCTCGGCTTGCTTTTTGGATTTATCAATGAACTGCAAAATCATGGTTTTAAGCATGCTTTCAGGGCAAAATTCAGCTGGTTCATGCTGGAAATAGGTTTGATACTGATCGTGCTTAAGGTTATGGGTATCTTTGGCAGTCTAATGCTTTGGTTAGGTTTAGCGCTCATTGCTATATCACTTTACTTGCTAGGCAAAGGAGAAGGAATTCAAGGTTTGATTGAAATTCCCGCCTTATTCTCCAATATGCTTAGTTACATGCGTCTGGGTGCTGTCGGCTTAGCTTCCGTCGGCTTAGCCGTTGTTGTCAATGAAAATTTAGGGATGCCCTTTATCGAGAAAGGTGGATTCTTCATCATCATCGGTATCTTGATTATGATAATCGGTCACGGCATCAATATCCTACTTGGTGTAATCGGGCCTTTCCTGCACGGTATCAGACTGCATTATGTAGAATTTTTCGGCAAGTTTTTCCATGGCGGCGGTAAGGAATACAAACCTTTTGGAGAGAAAGAAGAATGAATCACAAAAATCATAGTTACTTTGTAACAAATAAAATATTGAAAAACAAGAAACAAATCATGTTTAGATTTGGAGGTAAATAAAATGGCAGCAGAAGCTGGATTAATTGCAATTGGAGCTGGAGTAGCTCTAGGTTTATCTGCTTTAGCAGCAGGTTGGGCTGAAAGTAAGATCGGTGCAGCAGCAATCGGAGCGATGGCAGAGAAAGAAGAGCTTTTCGGTAAAGGACTAATCTTAACCGTAATCCCGGAAACCTTAGTTATCTTTGGTTTGGTAATCGCAATCTTGATCATCGGATTAGCATCAGCTTAGGTGTTACCTGATGGGATTAAGCGAAGTAAAGCAAGAGATTCTTGCTCAAGCCGAGAAGCAAGCTGAGGACGTCTTAGCGCAAGCTAGAGCTGAAGCAGCTGAGATAAGTAGGAAAGCTGAGGAAGAGCTGAAAGAGTTCAAGATGCAGACAGAGAAACATCACGAACAGCTCTCAGCAGGCATGGAGAGAAAGCTTTTAGCTACAGCCCATCTCGATGCTCAACGCTTAGTCTCAGATGTCAAAAAAACGGCGCTGGAAACAGTCTTATCTAACGTTAAGGAAGAATTATCTATTTTGAATAAAACTGAGAAGAGCAAATTCCTTAATGGCTTGCGTAAAAGAGCTGAGCAGGAGATCATGGTCAGCACTGTTTTCCTTAGCAAAGCTGACTTAAAGGTTATCAGCAAGGCTAAAACCGCCGAGATCAGCGGTGGCTTGATCGCCGAGAACAAAGGAGGAACAATCAGCATCAATTTCAGCGTGGAAGAAATTTTAGCTAATCTTCAAGCAGAGATCATGATGGAAATGAACGAGGTCCTGTTTAAATGAAACCTGTCTTTTCACCTTACACCTTCGCTAGAGTAGCGGCAATGAAGTCCAAGTTATTCCGGAAAGAAGACTATGACAAATTGCTGAAGATGGGCTACAACGAAGCGTTAAGGTATCTGCAGGATTCACAATATCGGAAAGAGATAGATGAGTTTGATGTTTCCAATAAGGGTTTAGAAGTTATTGAAACTGCGCTTAATGCCAATCTACTGCATCAAGCAAAGAAATTGCATCGCATCTCTCAGGATGACATGCAGAAGATGGTAGCTGGTTACCTGCTAAGGTATGACATGGAAAACGTCAAGATTATCCTTAGAGGAAAATATGCTGCTTTGGCTACAGAAAAAATTGAACCATTGCTTTACCCTTCCATCAATTTTTCGCAAGGGCTTATCAAGGAACTGTTAGCATCCTCTTCAGCTGATGAAGTGCTTCGGAAACTTCCCTTCATCAAAGAACATCCGGAACAATTGTTTGCCATGGAAAACCTGCTGGATAACTATTACCTTGAGCAGTTGGCAGAGTTTGCCGCTTCCCTAACGGGAGCAGGTAAAGTCGTTGCAGAATTGATTACGCAGGAAATTGAGATGTTCAATGTCAAGACAATACTGCGGCTCAAGCAGGAAAATCTCTCAGCAGCAGAAATCAGCAAGTATGTAAAACATCCTTCAACTTTGACTAATAAAATTTTATCCGCAGCTAATCTGCAGGAAGCGATCCATTTGCTCAATGAAAAGAAAATAACAACTCTGCAAGGGGATGAAGAAGATTTACTGGCTAAATTAGAAATAGATTTAGATTCATACTTACTGCATAAGCAATCGTTGCTTTTGCATCAGGATATCCTTAGCGTCAACTGGATTTTAGGATACCTTTTCGCTAAAGAAATCGAAACAAGAAACTTGAAGGCCTTGATCAAAGGTAAAAAATTAGGGCTTAAAGAAGAAATATTGGAAAGATTATTGGTGGTACCATGAAAGAGATAGCAGTAGTTGGAGAACAAGAATTCACTCTCGGTTTCCGTTTAGCGGGAATCAAAAATGTCATTAACGCTGAAAGGATTCCAGAATTACTTAATGATAATTCCTTAGGCATCATTATCCTTGATCAGCAGACCATGGATAACCTTGATGAACGAATCCGTGAGGAAGTGGTAGCTTCCATCAGTCCGGTCTTTGTCGTTGTAACAGAAACAGCAGAGCAAGGAGAATTACGAAAGATGATCATCCAATCAATAGGAGTAGACCTCCTTAAGGAAGAATAAAACAAGGAGAATAAAGAATAATATTAGTAGGTGAATCAAATGGCAAAAACAAAAAACATCGGTACATTATACAGGATCGCTGGTCCAGTAGTCGTCGCGCGCGGTGTGGAAGCACGGATGTTCGACGTCGTCAGAGTAGGTAACGAACGCTTGATGGGAGAAGTTATCAGGATTGAAGGAGAAAATACAATAATCCAAGTTTATGAAGATACCACTGGAATAACTCCCGGTGAACCGGTGGAAAACACTGGTGAAAGATTATCGGTAGAATTAGGTCCGGGATTGATCAAATCAATCTATGATGGTATCCAACGTCCTTTACCGGTACTTAAAGAGCAGATGGGTGATTTCATCTTAAGAGGAGTCGATGCTCCAGGTTTAGATCATGAAGCTAAATGGGATTTTGTTGCTACCAAAAAGAAAGGTGACAAAGTTACAGCAGGCGACTTTATCGGTGAAGTACAAGAAACAGCTACCTTCTTGCATAAGATCATGGTTCCGCATGGTGTTTCCGGAACGATCAAATCCATAAAATCCGGAAAATTTACTGTTGAAGATGTAGTTTGCGAATTAGAAAACGGTCCTAAAATCATGATGATGCAAAAATGGCCGGTAAGAGACCCGCGACCTGTCAAAAAAAAATTAGCGCCAACTGTTCCTTTGTTGACCGGACAACGTGTCTTCGACGTCTTGTTCCCTCTAGCTAAAGGTGGTGCCTCAGCGATCCCTGGTCCTTTCGGCGCTGGTAAAACAGTTTCTCAGCAGCAATTAGCTAAATGGTGCGACGCTGATCTTATTGTCTATGTCGGTTGCGGTGAACGAGGTAACGAGATGACTGAAGTTCTTACCGAATTCCCGGAACTGATCGATCCTAAAACTGGCAATCCCTTGATGGAACGTACGGTCTTGATCGCTAACACTTCTAACATGCCGGTAGCCGCTCGTGAAGCTTCCATCTATACTGGTGCCACAATTGCTGAATATCTCCGAGATATGGGTTACCATGTAGCGATGATGGCCGATTCCACTTCCCGTTGGGCAGAAGCAATGAGAGAGATTTCTTCTCGTCTGGAAGAGATGCCTGGTGAAGAAGGTTATCCCGCTTACTTAGCCACAAAATTGGCTGAATTTTATGAAAGGGCAGGTATGGTCATTCCTTTAGGTACAGAGAAAGAAGGTTCAGTAACCCTGATTGGTGCGGTTTCTCCACCTGGTGGAGATTTCTCTGAACCAGTTACGCAGAACACCTTGAGGGTTACCAAGACTTTTTGGGCTCTGGATGCCAAACTAGCGCAAAGAAGACATTTTCCCAGCATCAACTGGCTGACTAGTTATTCCCTCTACTTAAACACATTGGAACCCTGGTTCGCTGAGCATGTAAGTCCAGAATGGCAAATGCTAACTACCAAGATGATGACTATCTTGCAGGAAGAAGACAAGCTATTGGAGATCGTGCAATTAGTCGGTTCCGATTCCTTGCCGCCAAAACAGCAATTAACTTTGGAAGTAGCAAGATTGATCAGGGAATTCTTACTGCAGCAGAATGCCTTCCATGAGATTGATACTTACTGTGTTCCTGATAAAAGTTATCTAATCATGAAAACTATCCTGCTATACGAAGACCTTGGTCAGACAGCTTTAGACGACCAGGGAGCAAGGATCAAAGATGTCTTGGAAATAAAAGCTAAAGACCGTATCGGTGAAGCTAAATTTGATCAGGAATATAAGAAACTCTTGCAGGAAGTCCAGAAAGAGATGGAAGAAGAGTTCAAGAAATTAAGGTGATTATTATGAAAGTTAACAAAAATTGGAAATTTTTGAACATTCATTTTTGGAGGGTACAAAAATGAAAGCAATTAAGGAATATAAAACAATCAACAAAATTGCCGGACCTTTAGTTTTCGTCGAGAAAACTGAACCTGTCGGTTATGGTACACTAGTAAAGGTAGCTTTAGCAGATGGCACGACTAAAACTGGTCAAGTCTTGGATACCAGTGATGATATTGTCGTTGTGCAGATCTTTGAAGGTACCAGCGGTATCAGCAGGGACTCAAAAGTTAAATTTCTGCAAGAGAACATCAAGTTATCTGTTTCTAAAGAAATGATGGGGCGTATCTTTAACGGTTCAGGTAAACCCATTGATGGCGGAGCAGATCTGATTCCGGAAAAGAAGATGGACATCACTGGAGCAGCGATAAATCCTTACGCTCGTTCCACCCCAGCTGATTTTATCCAGACTGGGATAAGTACGATTGATGTTACCAATACGTTAGTCAGAGGACAAAAATTGCCGATCTTCTCAGGTTCCGGTTTACCGCATAACGAGATTGCTTTACAGATAGCCCGGCAAGCTAAAGTTATCGGCAAGAAAGAGAACTTCGTCGTTGTCTTCGCTGCTATGGGAATTACTAATGAAGAAGCACAGTATTTCATGCGTGACTTTGAAGAAACAGGAGCTTTGGAAAGAAGTGTTGTTTTCCTGAACTTAGCTGATGACCCAGCTGTTGAGAGGTTAGTTACACCAAGGATGGCCCTTACCGCTGCAGAATATTTTGCTTACGAACATGACGCGCATGTTCTGGTTATCTTGACAGACTTGACCAACTACTGTGAATCATTGAGGGAAATTGGCGCTGCCCGGGAAGAAGTTCCTGGTAGACGTGGTTACCCTGGTTACATGTATACTGACTTAGCGATGCTTTATGAACGAGCAGGATTGATCAAAGGAAGAAAAGGTTCCGTAACCCAAATTCCTATCTTAACCATGGTCGGTGATGATATAACTCATCCGATTCCTGACCTTACGGGTTATATTACCGAAGGACAGATTGTCTTGAGCAGGGAACTGCATCGAAAAAACATCTATCCACCAATCAACGTTCTACCCTCCTTATCTAGGTTGATGAACTTAGGCATCGGCGGGACAAAAACCAGAGAAGATCATAAGCAAGTATCCGATCAATTATATGCCAACTATGCGGAAGGCGTAGATCTGCGAGGATTGGTAGCGATCGTTGGTGAAGAAGCTCTATCTGAAAGAGACAGGTTATTGTTAAAGTTCGCCGAACTCTTCGAGAACAAAATCGTCCGTCAAGATAGAAGAGAAGACAGGAGCATCGCTAAATCACTAGATCTTGGCTGGGAATTATTTAGGAATATTCCAGAAAGGATGTTAACAAGATTAAGCCCAGACTTGAAAAAGAAATTTTACGGTAAGGGTGAGGAATAAAAGATGACTTGGAGAAGAGCAATTAAAAATTAAACCATGGTATTAGACGTTAAACCAACAAGATCAGAACTGCTTAAACTAAAACAGAAAATTAAGCTAGCTAAATCAGGTCATTCTCTCTTGAAGAAGAAGCGGGATGGTCTTATCTTAGAGTTCTTTGAACTGCTGAAAAAAGCTAAGACAGTGAGGATGGACTTGGCTAATACTTACAAGAAAGCAGTAGAGCAGACTAATCTTGCTCGTGTCGTTCATACCGATCTTAAACTGCAATCCTTGGCTTTAGCCATCAAGAATTCGCCAACTGTTGAAGTAACTACAAAAAATATTATGGGTGTCAAAGTTCCAGCCATCAGCGGTGAAAAAGTCAGGAAAGAGATGATGGAAAGAGGTATTGGTATTCTTGGTTCAACTCCTCTGATTGACAACGTTATTTCTGCTTACGAAGAAGTGGTTGAACATATCATCAAGGTAGCTGAAGCAGAAACTTCCATGAAAAGAATGTTAGCCGATATCGAGAAAACCAAAAGAAGAGTTAACGCTTTAGAATTCAACAGGATTCCCGCGATGCAGGAAGCCAGAAAATTTATCAGTCTGCGCTTAGAAGAGATGGAACGGGAGAATGTTTTTAGGATGAAACGGATCAAGCAAAAATCTGCTTAAGAAATAGGAACTTAAATACCAATTCCTTCACAGTCATATCACAAAATATTTATATATTATAAGACAACTATTTAAGCCATGTATAAAAAAGAGGGCTGGAATCTTCAAGCGATCAAACCGGATGCTAAGACCAAAGAGGAAATAAATCGAAGAACAAACAGCTTAGCCAATAAACGAAAACTTCTAACCAGTAATATTACTAAGATAACTTTCCTTAAGATAGTTGATGAATTAGAGCAACTTAGAAAGATATCTGCTAAATTTGGAGTTTACTATCACCTCAAATTCTCGGAAAATGTTAATGATCAGAAGGCTTTGGCGGAAATGTCTTTTGTGGAAACTTTTCTCACCCAGCAGAGCAATAAATTGATCTTCTTCAACCTCTGGTTTAAGGGCTTACCGAAAAAGAAAGCCGATGAACTGATCAAGGCTTCCGGAAAAAATCATTATTACTTTGAGCAGATCATTAAATTGAAACCTTACACCTTAAAAGAAAGTGAGGAAAAGATCATCAACATCAAGGATGCTACGGGAATTTCCGCTTTAAATAATGTCTATGATATTTTAACGACCCAGTTTGAGTTTACCTTTCAAGGCAAAAAAGTTCAGCAGGAAGAATTGACGACCTATGTCAGATCTTCTTCACCAAAATTAAGAGAAGAAGCTTACAGAACCTTACTTAAACCATTCAAGAAAAATCAGATCCTGATTGGAGAGATCTACAAAAACGTCATCAATGATTGGAGAAATGAATCCATCGATCTAAGAGGCTATAAAAATCCCATAAATGTGCGAAATATCGCTAATGATATTCCAGATAAGGCAGTAGAAGCTTTATTGAAAGTATGTGAAAAAAATCAGAAACTATTCCACCAATTCTTCGAGATCAAACGTAAAAAACTGAAACTTAAAAAATTGCGCCGTTTCGACCTTTACGCGCCATTGAAAGAAGAGAAGGGGATGATCCCTTATGAAAAAGCAGTCGAGATGGTCTTAACTACCTTCCAGGATTTTTCCCCAGAGTTTTACCAAGCCGGAAAAAGTATCCTTGATAATCACCATGTTCATTCCACTGTAGAGAAAGGTAAGCGCAGCGGCGCTTTCTGCTGTCCGGCTAGCACCGATGTTGATCCTTTCGTCTTACTCTCTTATACTGGCAAATATCGCGATGTTTCCACTCTAGCACATGAGCTAGGGCATGGCGTGCATTTCAGCTTGTCTTCTCAACAGACAGAATTTACGCAGGATGCCTGCTTGCCTTTAGCTGAGACAGCTTCTATCTTCTCGGAGATGTTGTTATCAGAAAAGATGCTGGAAAGAAACCCTCAAGCAGCTAAAGAGATGTTGTTTGCTAAATTAGATGACTTATACGCTTCCATTATCCGTCAAGCTGGTTTTGTTTCTTTTGAAATCAAAGCGCACCAGATGATGAAAGAAGGTAGGACCATTGAAGAGATGTCAAAAGTTTATCTTACAGATTTAAAGAAACAGCTTGGTCCAGTGCAGGTAGATGATATTTTCGCTTATGAATGGTCTTATATACCCCATATCTTCCATACTCCTTTCTACTGCTATGCCTACGCCTTCGGCAATCTTCTTACCTTAGCCTTATATGAAATGTATAAAGAGCAGGGAGAATCATTCATGCACAAGATTGTGGAATTCCTAGCAGCAGGTGGTTCAGAAAGCCCGATTGATCTGACTAAAAAGATCGGTATTGACATCACTTCTGAGAAATTTTGGCAGAAAGGGTTCATGGTCATTGCAGAGATGATCAAGAAGATAGAATGAATTATTCCTTAAAATAACCGTTAGGATTAGCAAAGTATTTGTTTAAAACCGCAGCAATATCTACCCTGGATGAATCTAATCCGTAGGAAAGATGCTGATTAATTTCTCCCATCATTGTCTCTAAGCATTCAGGCCTTACAAACTCATCTAAAGCTTGATACAACTCTACCTTTGGAATAAGTTCGCTTCCATAAAAAGAAACTCTATCTCCATGTTTCCTAGCATCTCTGGCTGTTTCTAAAATTCTTTTAAGCCTGCCACTAATGGATTGATCAGTTATTTCTCTTTGAACTATAGTTGTAATCGTTAACGGAACCATAATTACTCCTAAATAGTAGTCAATTTATAAATGTATCTGTCAGAAAATAAACTTCTCAAACTATAAATGTTATTAAAGCAAAAACAGGATTATCCCTCATGACTAAATTTAAGGACTTATCGGCTTTAGTTCTCTATGAAGCCACTTCCAACAAAGATTCAACAACAGTCATTTTTAACAAGAAAGGACTAAACGCCTTTGAAAACAACGAGGAGTTTAATTACGCTGTAAAATCACGTGATGGTTTAGTTGAAAATGGAGTTATTAGTGATAGGTTAGCAAGCTTAGTCCCTCTCCATCGTTCTCAGTTCGAACTCAAACACGAATTTTTCTATGATCAAAAAGGATTCAGCCTAGAGTTGCTCATCCCACATTATAATGGTGGAAATGAATCTGGTTACAAAGTAGATTCCTTGCATCAGGTAGCTGGACAAAATATTCTTGTTCTTAGATGGTATGACAGATAATTTCCTACCATAAAACTTAATAACTATATCAATAATCCAAAAATATGTTCTACCAGAAAATTATCAAGCCTATATTGTTCAAGACAGATCCAGAATGGATGCATGATCGAGCTACTAAAACAGGACATTTTCTGGGTAAATTTTCTCTCACCAGAAATTTGACCAGATTATTTTTCAATTATGATCATCCTGTCTTAGAACAAACAGTTGATGGCATAACTTATAGAAATCCTGTCGGTTTAGCGGCCGGTTTTGACAAAAATGCTGAGCTGACCAAAATCATTCCTGCTATCGGTTTCGGTTTCGAGGAGATTGGCACGATAACCGGAGAAGCTTGCTCCGGAAATCCTCAACCAAGATTATGGAGAATCCCTGAAAAAAAATCGTTAAGAGTCTATTATGGCCTGAAAAATGACGGCTGTGAAGCTATCGCTAAAAGATTGCAACGAACAAAAAATCCTTTAGGCATCAGTATCGGCAAGACTAATTCACGAGAAACAGTTGCTATCAACGATGGAATTGATGATTACTGCAAAGCTTTCCGCATCATGGAACCTCTAGCCGATTACCTTACTTTAAACATCTCCTGTCCAAACACTTTTGGCGGTGAACCGTTCAATGAAGCGGATAAATTGGAACTCTTGTTGAGCAAAATAGATGAGATTAAAACAGAAAAGCCGATTTATCTTAAATTCTCTCCCGACATGGAAACTGCTCAGACTGATGCTATTCTTGAAGCTGTTAAAAAGCACAACGTGCAGGGTTTTGTCATCAGCAACCTAACCAAAAAAGATGGCGGAAAAGGCGGTTTAAGTGGTCTAGCAACCAAAAATCTTTCTACCACCATGATTCGCCATGTCTATCAAAAAACTAAGGGAAAATACACCATCATCGGTTGTGGTGGCATCTTTAATGGTGGTGATGCTTACGAGAAGATCAAAGCTGGAGCTTCTTTAGTGCAACTCATCACAGGCATGATCTATGGCGGACCAGCTACGATAAAAAGAATCAATAGGGAACTGGTCTTATTGCTTAAAAAAGATGGTTACAATAACATTTCTGAAGCAATCGGCAAAGAAAACTAATTATCCACTAAAGTAACACCCTGCACTGGAACATAGATTGTACCATTATACTTAAATGGTTTTTTCTCATCTAAAGCTGTTACAACACTCTCACCAATTCTTGTTTCTAAATATTCTCTAGCTGGCATTTCTTTAGCAA
>Ga0210057_1009373_pt1 | contig 11342 bp, 16 predicted proteins | sample CryGeyCG2114_010_2_FD_183968 | JGI IMG/M metagenome (GOLD analysis project Ga0210057, IMG submission 183968) | Groundwater microbial communities from aquifer - Crystal Geyser CG10_big_fil_rev_8/21/14_0.10 (SPAdes) (version 2) | ecosystem: Environmental > Aquatic > Deep subsurface > Groundwater ...
ATTCCATTTTGTAAGTTGGTATCTGACCTTCAAAAAAGTAAAAACAAAAAATGATTTGAGGAAACTATGGGATAGATGGAAGCGGTTGAAAAAACCGAATCCAGCAACTGTATTTGTTACTTAAACTTATTTAAGATGAATTACAGGTGGAGATCAGTGAGTAAACATACAAAGATTGTTGGAGAGAACAGACGCAAATGATGGATTACATTGCTTGGAAATTGGAAACACGCTGATTAACTTGCTCAGAGACCTGGTTCATGAGCTGGATGGAGTAGATGGTGGCCACGACAGTAGAGGTGAGAGTGAGGAGGACGGCAATAAGGCCGACAACTTTGGGCTGGTGGCCTTTTTTGCGGTAGTACTTAAAGCCCCAGAAGAGGCCCATGGGAGGCAAGATGAGGCTGCCAAGGTAGAGGCCTAGCTGCTCGGGGATGGAGACATGGACAGGTTTTTCTTGGACCTCGGCCCCACAGTTGTAGCAATAAAAATCGGTGGGGCGGACGGCGACGTGGCAGCGGGGACAGCTGGGGTTAGGGGCAGGGATTGAGGCCGCGGGCATAGGAGCGGCTGGAGGAATATATTTGGTTTGTGGATCAACAGAGGAGGAAATGGGGGGAAGAGTTGAGGTGGGAGTTGGGGCAGGAGATGGTTCCATGAATATTATTGTACGCCTATGAGCGACGGTGCCCAAAGGAGAAGTTGTTGATACGAATGGAGACGAACAGGATGACCAGGTAGCTAATGTAGATATAGATGATGGTGATGGAGGGAAGGTGGAGTTTGGCGACAGAGAGGGGCAGGGTGTGGGCAAGATAGATGATGTAGGAATACTTACCTAACCATATAAGGATACTGTTACCAGAAAATTGGCGTTTGCCTTCGTCGAGAAACACAGCCAGGATGCCAAGACTGTAAGCCATGACCGAGAGCTTGGTGGAGCGAAGGGCAGCGACAACATTACCACCAGCGTTAATGATATGGAGGGCATAGGTGGAGGCGGCGAGCCAACCGATGAGCGCAAGGAGCAATCCGAGACGGCGGCGGAGAAAGCGGCCAATTCCCGCGAGCCAAGTGCCTAAGAAAAAGTAGCCAGCCCAGGAGGTGATGAGGGCATATTGGTATTGGTCGTTAAAAGCATTGGGCTTAACAGAAAAGTAAATGCTGGTGGCGGCTTGGATCAGAAGGGTGATGACTACCAACCAACCTGGTACTTGGGCGCGGCGCCATTTGATAAGAGCCAGGATGACATAAAGCTCGATGAGGACGGGAATAAAATAGAGGTGGTACTCACCGCGGCCCATAAACCAGATTTGGACCCAGGACCAATAGTGAGTGATGTCTTCCCAGCGAGGAATGATCAGCGATAGGGCGACAAAATAGGCGGTCCAGAGCAAGTACAGGGGCAAGATCTTGCGAAGGCGTTTGAGGAGCCAGGTAATGGGACTGATTAATTGGTGGGGGTATTTGAGGCCCAAGCCATAACCGGAGAGGAAGATAAAGGCGGGGACGCAAAAGCGCATAAGCTGGTCGAAGGCGATGATGGGAACATGCCAGGTACCGGTGTAGCTGCCATCGGGGAGGAGGGTGAGACTGTGGATGGCAAGGACAGCTAAGATTGCCAAGCCTTTGAGGCTGGTGGTGAGGCCAGGTTCGGAACGTAAGTTTTTGAGTAATTGCATGTGGATTGAGTTAATTGACTTGATGATTTTAGCAGAGAATTTTGGGAGTAAGGAAGAAACTGGTGGGGAGAGGTGGAATGAGCAGATGTAAGAATGGTGTTAGCAAAATCACTGAAGAAGAGCTGGAGTATGGTTAAAGTGAGGTAAGTTAGATGGTTTGTAGAAATGGGAAGGGGGTGAGAGAAATGAAGATCAAACAGATGATTGCGGGTGCGAGTACAGCAGCAGTGATGATGGGTCTTGTGGCCGTGCCGGCGCTAGCCGGTGCAGGTAAGTCAGCCTTGTATGACGCACCAGGAAATTTTACCTGTGCTACTGGAGCTCAACCTGCAGATGGTGAGGTAACTTTTGGGTTTGCCACAGTTAATGCCAACAAGCATGGAATGCTGGAGGTGGAAGTCTCGGTCAAAGGAGCTACGCCCAACGCCACATATGACGTATGGGTGAACCAAGATCCGGGAGCCTGTCCCCTCCCCGCTGCTACAGCGGTGGGAGCAGTAACTACCAATACCCAAGGCAATGGCAATGCTCATGTAAAAGTTGCGGCTGTAGACGGGGCGAGTAACTACTGGGTGTCAGTAGTGGGTGGTGGCCAAGTACTACGGAGTATGGCAGTACAGACGCCATAAAAAATGGTGGCTAAAGACCAAAGTTAAAGCCCTCGATTGCTCGAGGGCTTTTGGGTTGGGGGCTGAATAATTACGAGGCGGCTGGTAGCGGGCGAGCACGAACGGGCGAGGACTTAATTGGTGATCATGGTTGGAAGGTTTTTTTGACCCGAGTTGACCAAGTTCCTAAGTGAACGAATACACTGTAGGTGGCTGGTACCAACAGAACCATCAGAGGTGTGTAGAGGAGACCAAAATGAAAACTGGGAGGGATGCCTACCACCAAAAATGCTAGTGGAGAGATTAGAACCAAACTGCCAACTACTAGTTTATTCCAACTGGGCTTGACGAGAACAAATAACAAAATCAGGAGCCAAAATAGCCAGAAAAGGTGAATCCTAGATCCGAAGTAGAGCCTCGACCCATAGCTTGTGGTTATCAAAGGCAGATCGAGACCAAATGGATGCCATTTACCTCGGACGCGACTAAGAGCAAATGGCTGGCCCATAGCTTGTAAAGCTTGACTGATATGAAAAACGGCGAAGGTGGCAAAGGCAACCATGACCGCAGCAAAGCGTTTGAACTCAACTCTTTTGACAAGCCAAGCGGCGACAAAGAGAAAGCCAAAGGTAAAGATCATGAGTTCTCGAGTCAAGCAACTGATGATAAGAAAAGGCAAGGCAAGGCGTTTTTTTCCGGATATATAGCAAGTAATCCCGATGGTAAATAGGGCTACAGCCCACCATTCCATCATGGTAACTATTTCGTTGCTGTGGATGTCCACGACCATGGGGAGGAGCAGGTACGAAGTCAAGAGAGCGAGATGGCTAAATTTTTGGGGTAAAAAATGTTCGGCCAAGACAACTCCGGAAATACTCATGCCGATGGCCATAACCAAGCTCCACCACCAGATTAGTTCGCCTTGGCCAAAAGTAATCCACTTCCAGATGTAGAAGATGGTGGCTGGTCTCCAAGCCCATACTGTTTGAGGGACGTAGTTGTAGAAGTATAAATTTTCTACATGAGCATCTCGGAAACTGGGATAATAATTGCCACTTTTCACTAACCGATAGTAAGCGCTGATGAACATTTGTCCGTCGGTGCCATAACCGGTGGCAACAGGATCTTGACGCAAGTATTGGCGGATGTCTGTGGAGCGATTAAAGCTCAAGAGGGTCATGGCGCCAATAATGGGTAAGATGAGTAACCACTTGGTGTGATGGGACAACCTCAATAATTGGCTCCCTAAAACTGCCCCCAAGAGTGAGCCAATAATGAAGGTGGTGGGGCTTTCATAAAAACAGGTGACATAGACTGTAGCTAATACTAACCATAAAATCAGACGGCTGGTCAAATTTAATTGCCGAGTTAGAACTGTCAGCATATAAGTAACAAGGAGGATGATCACTACTGACTCGTCTGGAGATTTTGGTACCAACATGGTGGCAAGAATTAAAAACAGGCTCCAAGCGGTGGAGGTGTGGAGGTCGTTTGAGGTCAACTTCATTTTGCTAATCTTAGCATGGGATTTGAGAGGTTGATGACTGGACTAGTTAATGTGGCTGTGATGAAAGGAGAATCACTTTAATAATATATATTAATATAGTGAGATGAGGAGAAGAGTGACTAGTGGGTGGAAGCGGGAATGAGGTGGTGGGTGATAGAGGTTTTAAGGTCCCCTACTCCCTCTCCTGTGCGAGCGGAGATGAGTAAATAACTATAGTGGTTAGGATCACTGGTGAGTTGATTGCGATCGGAAATGAGTTGATCGATTTGAGTGACAATTTGTTCTTTGTCAGCGGGAGTAATTAGATCTGATTTGTTAAGAACATAGATGATGGGTTGATGGGAATTAAGGGCAGTCAAAATTTGATCAACTACTTGTAATTTGGTTAGCCAATTGGGGCTGGCGACATCAACTAAGTGGAGGAGAAGTTTGGCTTCGAGGGATTCCATCAAAGTAGATTTGAATGCTTCGATCAGGTCGGGAGGTAAAGCGTCGATAAAACCGATAGTGTCGGAGATAAGGATAGGAAACCTTTGATCTGGAAGTTTGAGGCGACCGACGACTGTATCGAGAGTGGTAAAGAGGCCGCCGTGAGTGAGCTTCTGCTTACCAGTGAGTCGATTGAAGAGGGTGGTTTTGCCGGCGCTAGTATAGCCAACTAGAGCTACGGGGCCAAAACCCTGTTCCCTGCGATGATGAAAGCGGTCTTGCTTCTGGCGAATAACAACTTTGAGTTCTTTTTCTATTTTCTGGCGACGAGTTTTCATAAGCCGACGTTCAAACTCTATATTGGTCTCACCAAAGCCACCCCGCTGACCAATGCCACCACCTTGACGAGAAAGGACGGTACCACCAAGGCCATAGATACGAGGACCCAGGTGAGTGATACGGGCTAATTCAATTTGGAGTTTGCTGACCTTAGTGGTGGCGTGACGGTCGAAAATGGCGAGAATGAGATCGACACGGTCCCAGACCTTGATATTGGGATCTACTTCCCAAAGAGTTTTTTCGATCCTAAAAAGTTGACTGGGCCTTACCTCTGCATTGATAACAACCACGTTGATGTCGAGATCTTTAACTTGTCGTGTTAATTCCTCAAGCTTACCGGGGCCAATATACATATTGGGGTCGGGATGCTGGCGACGCTGAACTAGCTTGTCGACAACTATGCCACCAAAAGTAGACACCAGTTGCTGTGTTTCAGCCAGGTGAGCAGCAATTTGGATCTCTTGATCACGGGGAGTAATAACTTGGACCAGCAGAAATCGAGGGATTTGATTTGACATCAAGCTATTATATGCGACCTTTGAATAGTTCCCAAGGGTGAGCGACTGTCCCCTACCTTATTTGCCGGCCTTAGCTTTCTTGGTGTCTAAATATTTCTTAGCGACCTTGACGGCCATACTACCGCCGGGGATAAACATGCCGGCGGCATCGGCCCCGAGGTCAAACAAGAAGTCCCGGTCCAAAACCTTGCCCATGTATTCATGGAAGGTGCGATTACCGGTGGTGACCGCGCCAGTGAGGCCGTCGACCTCGGTGATGGCTTCTTTATTCTTGGATTGCCAATGGTATTGGAAAGCAAAGATGGGGTGGTAGTATAAGTCGACTGCTGTGACCTCTACGGTTTCCTCTAGGATTTGGTCCGCTTGAATGCCTTTAATCATTTTGGCCAAGCTGTCGCGCATAATGGCAGAGACCCGGGCTTGAGGAGGTATCAAGATGGTTGCCTTAGGCACTACCTCCATCATGTTTGTGGTGACGTCCTGAGAGGGAAAGGACAAGAGATGTTTGAGGTCGGGCTGAGGTTTGCTGCTAACCCCATCCACAAAGACTTCCTCTTGCTCGTCTTGCTGGCAGTGTTCGGTGACCTGAAGTTGTATATGGCCCTGAGATATTGGAAAATCCTGACCTGCAAAAGTGACCGACTGAACTTCGGGGCCACCTGAAGAAACCTGATATTGGGCACTCCGGTCGTAAACATAATGGGCGTGGGCGGCTACGTGCCAAAAGGGTTGGTAACGGTGTTCTTGGTAAATAAGCTCAAAGTCTTCGTCTTTGGGCCGTGATAAGAACCCGGCAACTTTGTTGACCGTCCCGAAGGAGTCGAGCTTTTTTTGGCCGGCTTTTTCCAGGGCTTCAGCTGGTGTCAGTTGGTCGGTAAGGAGCAATAGGCGTTGGTCTGCAACTTTTATATCCATAAGTTATGCCGATGTACTGGGATTGACTTTACCACAAGTAAGTCCAGGATAAAGTGTGCGGTGACACAATCATTTGGTTGGGGTAATGGGTGTGGAATTAGTTAGAAAAGAGATTTGGCCCAGGAAGTGGCACGCTCCAGCTCCCCTGTTTTGAGGGGGCCTTCTTTGGAGGTGACGATAAAGCCCTCGGGTGGAGCAATCAGTGTGGCACCTTTGGACTCGAGACTTTTGGCGATCTTGGGGGCAGCATAGCCGATGGTTTTCATGAGAAGTTTGAGGGCTATATTTTGCTTGTCTTCTTGGAAGCGAGTGTCGAAGACGGCGGCTCTGCTGCCTTTGAGGTTGGGAAGAGAGGTGATCCAGTTTTGGAGGGTTGCCGTGGGGCGGCCACCTTGGACGGGAGAGCCGATGATGAGGAGATCATATGAAGATAGGGTGATAATCGTGTCCCCTACCCGAGCGAGTTTGGATTTGGGAATGGCGGCGGCGATAGCCTCAGCGACTTTGCCGGTGTTACCAAATTGGGAATCGTAGATGGTGAGAGTGGACATACTGACCTCCGAGTAATGATGGTTGGCACCTGAAGACTTTTTGAGAACCTGTTTCTACAAAAATATTTTATAATATAGTCATCGTGTCAGATGAAACTTCAATTATTGATGATAGCAGACTAATTAACTTGCCCCAACCAGAGAGGGTAAAGATATTGACCTTTAATGATGTTGAACAAGGGGGATATTACTTTTCGTTAGATGAAGTTGAGCCACGGATAGTAGAGGCCGCCAAAGCTGTTGGGGAACTTGGTGGAATCAGAGATACCAAAGGTAGAGGGGGTGGTACGTTTTTCATTGTTAGATATAAGGGAAACAAATATTTGGTTTCGGCCAAACATTGTTTTCCTGATTATATGAGTGATGGAGAATTCTCTCCAGGAAGAAAGGCTGCTCTTACTAATGGAGCTCAAATTAATTTAGCGGGAACTAATACTATAGAAGTCGTGGGTAGTGACATTTTTGTTATTAAGCTAAATGATCCTGAAGATAAATTGCCTAGTTTGGAACTAGCTGATCAAACTCCAACCCCAAAACCAGTGTTAGATGCTGGTGATCCATGCATCCTCATTGGTTTTCCAACACAATATTTATTAGATAGACCAGATATGCATGGCCCTTTGGTCTCGGTTGGTAGAATGAATGCTCCAAGAAAACCTTTAGGTTTAATGGGGGCTAACCCCAGAAGTGAGAGTGGCAATAGTGGTGGACCGATATTAAATAAAAATCTAGAAGTTGTTGGTGTATTTGTAAGTGATTCTGTAGACTGGCCTGATAGGTCAAAGGAAAGCGATGATTATAGAAGAAATTCATCAGTAGCTGTTTCAGTTAAGAGATTTAAGGATTTACTACAGTGAATTTTAGGGCTTGAATCCTAATTAGTTAAGATCTGGTTGATGTGGTCATTTTTTATGAGAAAGTCAGCTGGGTCTGGAATACAAGAATTGCGGAGGAGTTAACTAGAACGCGGATTGAGGGTGAATTCTGGGGCGGTGAACCCTAAAGGAATGGAAGAAAGCGATGAGCGTGAGGGCGCCGCCGACAATAAAGGCGGCAGGGGTAGAGATGGTGGCGTTGACAGCGGCGAGGATGGGATCACGATGAAGAGCTGATAAGAGGTATTTATATTTTAGTTTAGGTGACTGTGTCGGTGGTACTTAATTCTTCAAGCTTGGAGATGAGCTCGGGCTTGGTGAAATTGCATGTGTCTATTTGTTTACGGGCGAAGGTCCTTAGACCTTCAATGATGCGGCGAAGGTATATCGCTTCGTGTGTCCATAGATTGTTGATCTTGATTTCATTTTCTTCGTAGGTTTTGGAAACAATATTTAGTTGCGAAAAGAAAATTGAGGTATTAATCAAGATATTAGAAATATTGACAATATCCACACTGTAGACTTCGGAGGAAAGAAAGTGACGATTGATAACCGAAATTCTGCTTTCTTCGACATTGATGGTATTTGGGAAAAAATCGACCGGAAAAGCGTGCGAGGAAATGCTGACGATGATCCGATTAGATTTTTTAACTAAATCGGCTAGCGCTACTTTGTTCAATGCCTTTTTCTCGGCCGCGGGAAGCACCGCATTAGTCGAGGCCAAAGAAGAAGGTTTGACGTTTCTTTGCTTTAGTAAATCGTCTACTTCGGCCTGGGTATAGAGTTTTTTGGGCCAAATAGTCACGTTCCTGCCAATCTCATATTAACTCCAAATTTAATGACAATTTTGTTAGGTGATGAGCCCCAAGCCCAATAGTCCTGTAATGATTAAGTAGAGGGCGACAAAGTAATTTAAGAATTTGGGGAATAATAAAATTAAGACTCCAAAGACTATGGCTGTGAGTGGACTTAAGCTGTTGATAGAAAGATTCATTAATTTTCACCCCCTAAATAAACGTGGTTAAATTCTGACACCCAAAAATCGGGCAATCAGGACCACAACGGCAATCACTAGTAATACATGGATGAGCTCTCCGCCAATTCGGAGAGAGAATCCTCCCAACCACATAATCACCAGTACGACAATGATGATATCGATTAATCCCATAATCTCCACCTCCCCTCTTAAAATCTCAACTCTGGTTAGACGCTTGTAATCAACTAATCTGTTTCTTGTTGTCGACCAGAAAGAACTCGGAGCAACTTGACGAGGCCCCAAACTAAGACGGCGTAGACGATAATCGCTACTAGAGTCGATGGCTCGAAAACTGAGGTAGTTTCTAATCCTGGTGAAAGCCATCTGCTGAAGATGCCTTCAAAGGGATAAACAAAAATTCCGGATAGACTATAGATTAATTTTACAAAACCGCTGGAAGTACTTGCTCCCATCAACTTAAGGATGAGTCTAAAAGCCAAGAGGATTTCCAAGACTCCCAACGCGAAATAGATCAAATATTCAGCTGTCTGAGAGTTGGTAGGCTCAACTGCTGAAGGGGAATTCACCACAGGGTCGACATTGTTAACAGGGGTAGTGATGGTCTCTTTGACAAACTGTGCCATATTTGTTCACCTCCCCTATGAATATCAATTGTTAATCGTGATTGTTTATTTGGTCTTTTGGATCTAATTGGTTTTGATGATTAGGTGGTGCAAGTCAGGATTCAAAGTAAAGAAATGGTAAATGTTTTGGGTGGCAAGCAAGACTTTGGTGACCTGCTGCCTGGCCTTATAATATTGATGGGAGACTTCGAGAGTAGTTGCATTGACTTTTTTCGTTGATATATGTGATGGAAGTATACGAAGATAAAGATATTAATTCAGTAACACAGCTCATGCGAGTGGTGTAAGCTGAATCACTAACCTAAAAATTTTGGGCGTCACAACAAACCATAACGCACAGCCCTTAGGAAACGGTCGGTTTGGGGGCAAGCAATAATTCTCGTTTGAGTTTTTTGATGCTTTGAAATTCCATGGAGTGATCGATGTAGCTAACTAGTTTATTTTTTGATAATTTCATCATTTCGATGCTAGCTGTTTCCCGAGCTACCCCTACCAGAGTGGCAATGTCCTGGTGGGTAAATCGGTGTTTGACCACCACCTGATTTCCTGATTTTTCACCAAAATGCTTGGCAATGTAGAGGAGGACTGAAATCACCCTCCTATAGGCATCGCTAAAAACTAAATGCTCAATCCGGGTTAATGATTCGGCATAATCTTCTAGCAACTCACTCATCAATGCAAAAATTAGCTCAGGTTTGTCCTTAATAAAATCAACTACCTGGTCTCTTGGGGCCCGGCCGATCTGAACTGGAGTCAGGGCTTCGAAGTAGTAGACGTTGGGTGTGCCATTGATAGCCCAGACCATAGGAAAATATGAGGTTGGTTTTAAAATATGCAGAGTTAATTCCATGCCGGTTTCGGAAATGGTGTATTGCCTGACATAACCCTTAGTCAGACAAAAAATGCCCTGTGGATCATCGTCGGCCCGGATCAGCGTCTCACCTTGTTTGTAATGGCGCACCTGGAATTGGTCGTAAAAATCTGCAAATATCTGTGTTTTGTTGTTGGTCACCTGTAAATACCTTTAATGGCTCTGGACACATCAGACTAATTCCACCCTAGTGCCTTAGAATCAAGAATCTGTCCTGACCACAGCCTTCTTAATGACTGTTTCTTTAGGCAAATAATTGATTAACACTTTTTCTACTAAATTGGTGAAGCTGATATCCTCGACCAGAGCCTGGGCTTTAGCTTGTTTAGTGATACTTGGGTTTAAAAACAAAGTCACACGCTGTTTGTTGCTGGTTGTCATAGTTCATATACTACAACTTGTAGCACTATGTGTATAGTGTCAGTTTAAGCCTCGCTCCTCTAGCACTTCATCAATCAAGAAAACCTGATTTTCTCGGAGGAGTGGCAGTTGGTCTTGGGTAAAGAAACCAAATTGGGAAACTTCGGGAGTGGGTGTGAAGTCCCCGCCAATCAAAACTCCGGTGTAGCACAAATCCAAGCGAGCGGTGTCGCGGTCAGTCCGGGTTTTAAGTGATTCATCGATACTAACGACCAGGCCTGATTCTTCCTTGATTTCTCTTTCAAGTCCTTCGCGGGGATGTTCACCTGATTTTAAATAACCGCCAGGTAATGCCCAGGCATGGGATCGATAGGTGTGCTTAAAAAGAAGAATTTTGTTTTGACGGTTAAAGATAATGCCAGTGACACCTACCAAAAATTGATCCTGAAACAAACGCATGACAAATAACTGGATTTTTTTGGGAAGATGAAGAGCATGATAGATTTTTCCCAATAGATTTTTCACAAGGCGCGAGGATCTTTTGGCTTGGCGTTAGAGCGCTGCTTGAGTTTTTCATTTTCTAACTCCAACTGGTGAACCCGTTTAGTTGACTCGAGCACTTCAGCCTGATTTTTTTTAATCTGATGATCTTTGCCCCGAAGTTTAAGGGAAGTAGAAACAGAGTGGACCATGTAAACGACATATGACAACACTAAACCGGTTACCAAAGAACCTATCATCACATAAAAAAGAGGAATGTCCGAAAAAACATACAGGCCCAAATTCACTGAAACAGGCATGAAATTAAATTTTGAGATATAGACAAAGAACGACCCAGCAATCAAGAGGACGATTAAAACTAACATGATGTTTTTTAAATAACTAATGATATGTAGACAATATAAAGTCCATTGACCTAATCGTAAAATCAATATTTAACGTCGACTTGTTTCATTTTAAATTAATTTCTAGCTTGCTCGCTGATCAGTCCTGGATATACTAAACCACAGTCATAGGAAGATTTGGTACTCTAAAATATTAGAAAATATTTAGTTGGAGTATCAACA
>Ga0210057_1009374_pt1 | contig 11340 bp, 12 predicted proteins | sample CryGeyCG2114_010_2_FD_183968 | JGI IMG/M metagenome (GOLD analysis project Ga0210057, IMG submission 183968) | Groundwater microbial communities from aquifer - Crystal Geyser CG10_big_fil_rev_8/21/14_0.10 (SPAdes) (version 2) | ecosystem: Environmental > Aquatic > Deep subsurface > Groundwater ...
ATTTAACAGCAAATACAACACAAAGAGGTTCCACCAGAGGTTAGGTTACAAAACACCACAAGAATATGTTAACCTGCACCAAACCCAGAAAGGAGGACAACCGTTCTCTATCTAGGCAACCAGCACAGTTTTTTGACCGCAGGAAAGTTTTATGTGTATGATAAATCCATGGCTTTAGACAGCATCACTGAAGGGATCCGACCACCTATTACAAAAGAACCCCCAAAAGCTCCACCCAAAGAACCAATTCCTCAGCCCACCACACAGGAGGCAAGTAAGCCCGGCTTATTAAAGAGGTTTCTTAGCAGTATAGGCAAAAAACAAGAAGCCAAGCGGGTAACGCATCAATTATCAACTCAAGAACAAGAGGAGTTGGATAAAAGTCGTACTTTGCTTCAATCAGCTGCAATGAAAGGAACGGCAAGAAATTTCGCTGTCCCTGAGTCACGATCGGAGTTGGCATCCTTAAAAAGAATCGGTTCTCTGACCCAGTTAACTCTTGAAGAAGTCCAAAGAAAAGCAGAACTAATAGCTCAAAATGAAGCTGATGCAGCACATGAGCAGTTAACCCCTACACGAGTTGCGGAAGTAAAGCGAAGACTTATATTAGAACAAGACCGCGCAGAGCTTAAAGCTTCCCCAATGAAAACCGGTCCGGATGATAGGCAGTCTGGTAGTACAAGCTTCCAGGAGCTAAAACGTCTGGAGGCAATCTCTTCCCAAGGTGCGCTTACAACTGAAGAGCTTCATAGAAAAGCAGTTTTGACAGCAGAGAAAGAGCGACAACCGCTGACTGAGGCCTATGTTGCCGAAGTTGAAGAGAGACTTAAAGCAGAATTAACAGCAAAACAAGAACAAGCTTCCCCAGAACCCGTAGGCGCGGGTACTAAGCAGTAAAGTTTTCTCATTTTTTGTATAATTCGCCATTATGGCTGAAAGAAGCTTAGTATTAATCGACGTCGATAAAACCGCTTATCGCGGAAATCTCATTTTCTCCATTATTCAACAGGAAGCAACCGACGGGTTAATAGAACAATCAGACGCTGATAAAATTTTCCAAATATACGAAACCTACAAAAAAGGCGATTCTTCTTACGAAGAAATGGTTCATCAGGTCGTTACCAAATGGGCAGAAGTCTTAAAGGATAAATTCGTAACCGATTTTTTAAACCATGCCATCGATTTTTTAAACGCAAACCGCGATAAATTTTACCCATATGTTTCCGAAGTAATTCAGATGGTTGCTGACACGCATAGCGTTTATTTTGTGACCGCAGAACCGCAGTTTGTAGCCCGTCCCATTGCCGAAACGTTCGGCGCAATAGGCGCAATCTGTAGTGAAATGGAGGTAAAAGACGGTAAGTTTACGGGAAAAGCCGAACTAATTCTTTCAGATAGAAAACACAAGCTGGAGGCAATTAATCACTTATTTGAAACTCACATAATAACAAGGTCTATTGCATTCGGAGATTCGGAAGGGGATATAGAAATGTTAAAAACTGTCGAAAACCCGATTTGTATAAACCCTAATGATGGATTAAAAAAAGTAGCGGAGGAAAAAAACTGGCAAGTTTCGGATGGGTCGCAAGAAACAATTGATTTAGTCAAAAATATCCTTAACAACCTATAGTTTGATTATTTTTAGCTCTATTTAGTAGAATAGATCCTCATGTCAGAAGAGTTTGGGCCATCAAATTATGTAAAAATTGCTGAAGGTTTGATTAATAGACCTGGGGGTTCGCCTGAGGGATTTATTGCAGTTGAGGAGATATTTGATAAAGCAGTCGAACGAGGAATTATCCGCTCAGAAATTAGCTGTGAAGAGATAAGAAGAGAATGGTTTATTAGTGCAAGGAGTACGTATGTGGATAATAATCCAGAACCCCGGTTTCCAATTGATGCGGAAACGAGTTTGCATCTAGGCGGTTGTAATGCCCCAATCTGTTTGAAATTAAGTCAGGTATATTGGCAGGTTCTGAGACCAAGCCAGCCGGAAGATTCCGGTGCTATAGCCGAATACCTTGATAGGCTTGAAACAGAAATATCCGATAATCCAAAATAAATAATCTAACCTAATTTAAACTCCTGCTCTTTTTACGCATGTAAAAATATCAAATTGCTCAAGTATCGAACAACGCTGATATACTTTTCTCAATGCTGGACGACGATGTAATTATCCTTCGCCCATTTAAAGAAGAAGACGCCGAAGAACACCTAAGGGGCGAAGATGAAGAACAGATCAAATGGTTAAGCGGAGGAAAAAGCAGCCTTGAGTTGGTTAAAAATTGGATTAAGAAGAACAAGGATTATTGGCAAAAAGGCGGACCGGTTTTTAATTTTGCAATTATAGATAAAACATCAAACAAACTTGTTGGAATGGTTGAGGCAAATACTGGTTATGAAAAAATTGAAGGTATAGAAAATGGTAACGCTAATATATCCTATGGAATTTACCCTCAATTTAGAGGTAAAGGTTATGCGCAAAAAGCAATAAATTTATTGCTGGATTTTCTCAAAAGCAAGCAAGTTAAGCGCGCCGTCATCCGTACTAATCCCCAAAACCCTGCTTCAATGAAAGTCGCTCAAAGATTAGGGTTTGAGGAAAAAGATCAGATAACAAAAAGAGATAGGGAAAAATTAAAGATATTTGTAAAAACTTTATAATTGCTAGACTTTTCTCAGAATGGCTAACGCAAAAATCACAAATAAAATAGAAATCCGGAGCGGTTCACTTAAAAATGCCGAGGAACTAAAGGCTATTTTTGTAAAGGCCGATAAGGCAAGGACCGATGCATCTTGTCCTATTCCTCAATTAGATCAGGATCTTAAGAAAAGGAATTCATGGGTAAAAATGGCCGTTATAGATGGAAAAATCGTCGGTTTTATTTCCGGTGAACCGACGGTAATCGATAATAAACCGGTTGAAGGTATTGAACATATAAAATCAGTAGCGGTCGATCCTGACTATTGGGGGCAGGGAATTGGCCGACTACTTTTAGATAAAACCCTGGAGTCACTGAAACAAAAAGGCAAAAAAGGCGCCGAACTTTGGACCCACGAAACAAACGAAAGAGCGCAAAAACTTTACGAAGGCAGGGGATTTAAAAAAACCGGAGAGAAAAAATCATCGGAGCGAACAGGGGAACCAATAATCCATTACTCCCTAGATTTTTAAGAGAAGAGCCGGAAAATCAAATACGAAATTAAACCCAGTAAAAAAGGATAGAGAATAAATAGGAAAATTATAGAAGCCGGGCCAGCGCTCTCAAATGCTTTAGTAAATCCAACTTTGCCGACATTATTCAAAAATTCGTACCAGCCGATAATTCCTAATTTATTAGCCGCTAAATTTAAAAAAATCGCGCCGGTTAAAATCCCCCAGCCGACAGCAAATATTTTAAGAAAAAGCATTATTTAACCTTCATTTTTATTATATCAACGGCAAAGAGCTTTGATCTGATTTTGACAATCCAGGAAGATAAGAATTAATTATTTCGGTTTAAATTGTCGCTTTTGTAAGAAAGCTGTCTGCGCCAGTCCTCAAAGCGGTTTACAAGATTTAATTCATTGATAGGAAAAGGCTCAATTCCGCTTTTACTAAATCCGTAATTTAAAAGAGTTGCTGCTGCGTTTTCCCGGTCTTCAATTGAATTTGTGCCGACCACAATTGCAATCAGCTTTTTGCCGTCTCTTTCCGCAGTTACCATTGTCGAATGTCCCGATTCCTCCGTATAGCCGATCTTTAAGCCGTTAACTCCCGGATATGTTCCTAAAAGTGCGTTCCAATTTGGCAGGTCAAAAACTTTGTGGTTGCCGTTTGCCTCCAGCCTTAAGTATTGCTGGGAAGCAATATTTGAAATTACAGGGTAATTGGCCTTTGCTTCGTGTCCGATAATCGCCAGGTCGTAAATTGTCGAATAGTGTCCGGCTGAATCAAGCCCCGTCGAAGTTTCAAAATTAGAGTCAACTGCCCCGATTTTTTTTAGCTTCTCATTAACAAGTTTAACGAATGTCGGTGTGCCATCTCCGAATTCTTTTCCTAAACTTTCCGAAATAGTTTCCGTCGCATCATTAGCAGATGTTAACAGTGCCGCCGAAATTGCTTCCGAAAGGGTCAACTTTTCGCCAACCGAAAGACCCAGTTTTGTCGGAATCTGGCTGCTGGCATCTTCATCAACGGAAAGCATGTAGTCAACGTTCGTAATATCGAGTGCTGTCATCACAGTAGCAACTTTTGTTAAGGAGGCAGGTGCTATTTTTTGCTTCAGGTTCATCGACCAAATTACCTCGCCGCTAACAAGATCCACAACTGCCCCCGCGCGAATTCTCGGCAGATTTTCCAGATATTCTCCGCTTCCGAACCCCTTAGGTTTCCAGCTGTCACTACCCTGTATTTTGGAAATCATAGTAGTTAGCGACGGTTGCCTGACAAACGGAGTCGGCCTTTTCAAGTTATTGTTTTGACGATATCCTTTAGTTAGGGCAATAAACAAAAAGAACCCGATTATAGCCAAAAGCAGGAAAACCCTTTCAAACCTGAAAAGCACCTTATTCCGCATCAGTTTTTAGAAGCAACAGTTGTTGTTTTCATTTTTTCTCTTAAAGTTTGCCAAAGCTCATTCTCGCCATTATCAAATCCCAACGCCCAAATCCCAACACCCGCCAAATTTTTGGACTGAATAAAGTCATATTTTAGGGAAAGCGATTTTTTATCCTCCATGTAAACAACGTGCCAACCGTCATCACTCCAGTAACCCCGCCAGGAAACTTTGGCGTCATTGTCCCAGCCCCCCAAAGGCGTGGTCATCAGAAGCTGGTTATTATTAACTTTCTCCTGGGTTGTTGCAAAAGAACTCACCCCGGCAGTCCGCTCACCCTTTGGTTTCGGGTCAACCGAAGGATAATTCCAGCCATAATAAGGCACCCCCATAATGATTTTGTCGGCAGGCGCTACCCTAAGAAAATCGTCTACCGCCGTCGAAACGTCGTACCAAAAGGGCCCCTTGCCTCCGTTGTAACCATAAAGCGGTGCGCTCGGTCCGATTTTTTCCGAGCCCGGATAATAAAAGTCATAGGCCATCATAAAAATGCCGTCAGTGTGTTTTGCCAGAAAACCGACATCGTAAATCTTGTTATCCTTAACAGAAGACGCTATGACTGAAACCGTAATATAAGGGTTCCGCCTTGCTTCAATCTTTAATCTTTGGGAAAAATAAGCAACGAACGAAGAAAACCTTTCTCTCAAGTAATCGTCGGTGGGCATAAATTCAAAATCAATGTTCACTCCGTCAAGATCCCTCTCATTTAAAATGGCGATTGTTTCATCAGTCGAATTTTTCCAATATTCTTCATTCCCCAGAAATTCCCTGATTACTTCCGGCTCCATTTGGGTTAATGTAAAAACCCGCTTCACGTTATTTTCTTTGGCTTTCTCAAACAATCTTCCAAGCTTTTCCCCCTCAAAAACCGTCCATTCGTAGGAAGTCTTTTCAATCGTTCCGTCTGCTGAAACCGGCAGGGAAAAATATGCAAAAGTAGTAAGAAGGCTCCAGTCTACATTTGAAAGTTTGTTAAGTGTCCAGTGCGGTGCAAACCCGAAAACTTCTTTTTTGGGGACACTCGCTTCAGTCGGCGGAAAAAAATAATTTAAAAGTGGGAAAGCCTTAACCTTAAAAAGGCCTAAAAAAAAGATCCCAAAAACAAGGATCAGAAAGGCAAGCAACCATTTAATGTGAGGCAGCTTACTCCGGTCAGCTTCCGGCAGTGAAGACTCCATTGTCAAGAAGTAGCACCTTAACAAGTGAAAATTGCAATGTCAAGGAAAATCCCTGTAAATCACAGCACGAGCCGTCTATGGATAATAGTAAAAAGGCGAGTGCTAAGATTTGCGTGGGACCAGGATGTCAAGGAAAATCTATACTTTCTCTGTTACCCTATATTCCAAATACTTTCCCAACATTAACCTCGTGTGTGCGTCAATTCCGGGCAGTGCCGTAAATATAAAAGTCACGACCGGCATCATTACAATTTCAAACGGCGTCACCAGTTTCTTAAATAGCGATGCATCAACATCCCTCTTTGGCCTTTGCCGAAAATCGATAATCACAATTACCGCCAAAAACGCCCATGTTAATGTCAGAATCCCGAAAGCAAACCTTGGCAGGTTTTGTCCCATCACGGTTTGGGCAAAAACCGGGTTTAAAAGTGTCGGAATTGTTGCCCCCAAAGTAATTGCAAACCAGTTAACCGGCCACAAAAAATGGTCCTCAATTACCTTAAAAACCCTAATTGTCCTTCTCCAAAATGGAATTTCGGTGTGTGTCAGCCAATTTTTGATAAAGTAAGCATCGTCGCTGACCCCCCACGCCCAGCGCCTTTCCTGCTCATAAAAATTGATTAAGGATTTCATGTATGTAGTTGATTCCGCCGCGTCCGCATAAGCCGGCAAAAATATCGGTTCGACATCCACTTTTCCGTCTTTTGCAAAGAAGCTTTTGAAGAAAATCCGGTAATCTTCCGGAATTACATCAACATCCCAGTAGCCGACTTCGTGCAGTAGTTTCATAGAAAGTGAATACATTGAATAATTTACCAGTCTGTCCGTCCTCGAATTTTGGGCTGTCTGCCAGACTGACCCCAGGGAATTCATGACCCTGATTGGTGCCGGAACCCGCCAGATGTTTGTATAAAAAAGGATAACCGGCTGCCAGAATCTGATATGCCTGTTTTCGCCTGTTAAAAACATATACGAAAGTGCAGATAGATACTTTTCATGCAAAACTCCGTCGGCGTCTTTTGAAGTTACGGTCATAAAATTAATATCCCTCTTTTGTTTATCAACAAGAAGCTTTTTACACAACTTTCCTGCATATGCTTCATTGGAAGACTTGCCTTTAACTTCATGGGCAATATCCGGATGGAATGTCAGGATCAAATTAGCAAACGATTTTCCGTACCTTACTTTAATCGCTCTTGCTTTTTCTTTAGCTTCTTTCCCTTCCCGCATCTCAAAACCGACGCATACTGAAATTTGGCTCCTGTTAACCTCCTGTTTAACCAAAGAATCCAGTCCCCGCTCGATAACATGTACTGGTTCTTTGTAGGTGGGGATAATTATCAGATGGTGCAGTTTTTTATAATCCGGCAGTTTTTTGGCATCGGAAATCCAGTTATACTTTTGCGAGGCGTTTAGTTTGAGATGAGAAATAATTGCGCAAAAGGCCAAAATTGCGCTTTTGTAAAACCAAAAAATGATAAAAGCAATTATGTAATAGGCAACGTAATGGGGAATCCAGAACGAACCCCAGACAGGAAACAGGATTAAAGTCCATGAAAAAGTCCCCGGCAAAATTTCCAGGAACCTGTGTACTTGCTTATCATATTTTTCTACAAATCTTTTGATCATAAATTTAAAAATATACTATCAGAGGAGCGATTCAAGCATGACCGAAGGGTGCTTAAAGCGACCTGCTGATATCATATTTTTCCACAAATTTTTTTATCATAAAAAAAGAGCAGAGAAATTTTCAGAAACAGCTTTTTCTATAGCTTCTATTTTCTCATTTCGCAAGGAAGCAAGGAAAGCGGCGATAATTCTAACATTTTTCGGCTCATTTTGCTTCCCACGCAGGGGTTCTGGCGCCAAAAAGGGGGAGTCGGTTTCAATCAGAATCCGATCCAAAGGTACAATTTTTGCCGACTCCTGGATATCCTGCGCGTTTTTAAATGTCACAATTCCGGAAAATGAAATATAAAATCCTATTTCCAGCGCCTTCTTCATAGTCTCAACATTACCCGTCCATGAATGAAACACCCCGCGTAAGTTAAAGGACCGACTTTGCCTGTCCTGAGTTTTATCGAAGGGCGGAGTCTCTGGCAAGGTCGGTCCTTGTTCTCGCTCCAAGATCTCAAAAACTTCATCCCAAGCATTTCTGCAGTGCACAACCAGCGGGAGATTTAAATCAGCCGCGAGTTTTATCTGTTTTTTAAATAATTCCCTCTGAAATCCTTTCTCTTCTTCTGTGGTTGCCGGTCTTTCACCCGTCGGATCTGTATAATAATCCAGCCCGCACTCCCCAAGCGCGACAACCTTTTTAGAAGACTGTGCAGCCTGCTTTAGTGTTTTAAAACAGTGTATCAAGCCCAGCTTTTCAACTTCACTCTTTCCGTCCTGTGGATGAATTCCACACGTTGCGTAAATTTGCAGATCATCACCAGAATATTTTTCAGAAATCTCGATTGACTTTTTACTCGCTTCGATTGAAGTTCCAATGCAAATGATTTTGTTTATACCAGCTTCTTGAGCATCAAAAAGAACTTCCTTAATGGTTCTGCCTTCAGTCAGAAAATCCAAATGGGCATGCGAATCGGTAAGCATTAAACCTCCTTCAAAATTTTTCTCAAGTCACGAATTTTGTATTTCGCCCCAGTTCTTACAGCCGGGAAATCGGCGTTTATATACTGATAAGTTACCGCCCCGACCAATAACCCTGCTTCAATATCCCCTTGTCTGTCTCCGATTACAACAATTCTTGAGGAATCGATTTTCAACTTTTGCGAATAACTTTTTATAGCCTTGGATTTTTCCAAACCAATATTGAATTCACCATCAAGACTATGTCTATCTATTCCGAAAACCTCATCAATATATCTGTAAAGATCAACAACCTTTAAAAATCCTGCGACATGTCTCTGGGAAGAAGTCGAAACAATAATATTTTGATGCCCGGCTTTTTTTATTTGCGAAAGAACAAAAGAGGCGTACGGAGCTTGCTTTATATATTTTGCGATATGTTTTCTTCCTTGCAATGTCCTGATTTTTGATCGAAGCCCAATTAATTCTTCGTTTGAAAACTTGGGGAAGTAATGCCTCAAATAATCCAAAATGCTTAGTCCGTATAACTTCTTTACTCCCTCAACATCAACCTTAATTGGATAATTAATACTTTTTGCTAGATCCTTTAGCAATTGGGCAAATCCTACAGGAGTGCCTTGTTCAAGTGTTCCGTGGAAATCCCAGGCAAAAAGCTTCATATTCTGGGGAAAAGTGCTTCGCCAGATGTAATTTTTCCGCTAAATTGCTTCAGGATCTTTTCCGAAGTTTCGGGCATAAATGGTGAAAGGTCATATCCGATTTGGGTAACATCTGATGCAATCGGTTCAATTATTCCCTTAAGCTCAACTCCTTCTTTTTCCCATGGTTTTTCTTTGTTGATTTGTCCGTCAAGCTCTGAAATTTTATTAAAGATACTGTCTAATGCTAAATCAAATCGGAAAATTTCCAGATTTTTACGAACCCCGCCACTAATCACTCCAAGATTATCCGGAATACTTACCTTTGCTTTTTCAGCCAATTTTGCGACCCTTGCGACCAAATTTCCCAGCCCGTTTGCCAATTCCCCGTTATAAATTTCTTTAAGCCGTCTTAGAGAAAAGTCACCGTCACCATACGATGGAATCTCACGAAGAAGATAATACCTTACAACATCGGCCCCAAAATCATTAACAACATCAAACGGGTCGACGACATTTCCCAAACTCTTGGAAATTTTTTCCCCTTCCAGAGTTATATATCCATGGACAAATTCCGTTTGCGGAAGCTTTATTCCGGAAGAAGCCAGCATCGCGATCCAGTACACTGCATGAAACCGGATAATTCCCTTTCCGATTACATGGACAATATTTTCGTTTTCTTCCCAGAATTTTTTATATAAACTTTGATCCGATGATCCAAATCCCAAGGCTGTCAGATAGGTTGTCAGCGCATCGAACCAAACATACATAACTTGGGAATTATCCCCCGGCACAGGTACCCCCCAGCCGCGTGCTCTCTCACGGGTTCTTGAAATACTAAAATCTGCTAGTCCCTGTTTTATAAACGACAAAACCTCGTTTTTTCGTGTTTCGGGAACGATTTTAAGTTTGTCCGTTTCAATTAAATCTTCTAAAAACTTTTGGTAATTGGAAAGTTTAAAAAAGTAATTCTCCTCTTCCTGTTCCTCAATATTTGTGTGTCCGTCAGGGCATTTTCCGCCGACAATTTCTTCCGGAGTATAAAAAATCTCGCACCCCACACAATACAAGCCCTTATAATTTTTTTTGTAAATATCTTCTTTTTTGCACAGTTTCCATAATTTTTGTGCTCCGGCAAAATGATGCTCGTCACTTGTCCTATTGAAAATATCCCAGCTTAAATTTAGAGCACTTTTTAAATCCTCAAATTTTTTCGCATTTTTATCGACAAGCTCTTTGGTTGGGATTCCCTCTACTTCTGCTGCCTGTACATTTTTTAAGGAGTTTTCATCCGCCCCCGTTGAATAAAATACTTCGTATTCAAGCTGTAGATAAAACCGCGCCAGGGTATCCGCCTGCACAAATTCAAGCGCATGCCCGATATGCGGCGCGGCGTTTACATACGGAATCGCCTGCGGAATGTAAATTCTCTTGGACATGGGAATATTTTCTCATTGGAAGCCAGTCAAAGCAAAGATCGAATACAAAATTAATTTCCTGCAGGTGGAGCGTTCGGAACAGGAGTCGAACCCGGAGCTTCAGAAGGTCTCGGACACGAAACACAAAAATCGCGTTTTAAATAAGGATCCCTTAACACTACTTCCTCTCGTTCCTCTGCATTCGGCGCACCAAGCTCCACAACCTGTCCAGTTGTCTTATCAATCCATACTTTTGCTTTCTTAAATGTGTTCTCTTTGGGCTCCGTACCTGCAATAAAGTATTCAAAACCGCCGGTGCATCCTTCAGCCTTCCGTCCGCCTGTAGTTCCGCAGATCTCCCGCCCTGCCACCCCCGAAGGGACTTTGAATGCCTCGTTAACCTTATCTTTCAAGAGAAAAGTCATAATTTCATTCCAAATTGGGGTTGCGCCGGTTATACCGGAGGTTATGGCCGGATTCATCGGTGTATTGTCATTATTCCCGACCCAGGCGGCGACCAGATAAGTCGGCGTATAGCCGATTGCCCAGTTGTCCCTTTTATCATCGGTAGTTCCAGTTTTAACGGCTACCGTCTTCCCTTTTATGTTAAGTCCGCTGCTAGCTCCAAAAGCCGCACTCCTTGCTCTATTGTCGGAAAGTATCGATGAAATTAAAAAAGCAACCTCCCTCGCCAAAACATTTTCCCCTTTTTTCTCTTGAAACTCTTCCAAAACCTTACCGTTCCCATCAGTAACTTCTAAAATTGGAACCAAGTCTACTTTTCCCCCTTCATTTGCAAAAACACCGAAAGCTGTAGCCATTTCCGTCATCTTGACTTCACCGCCACCCAATGTCAGAGAAAGTCCGTACCGAGATACGTCCTGAAATGTCGTAATTCCCATTTCGCGCG
>Ga0210057_1009378_pt1 | contig 11337 bp, 12 predicted proteins | sample CryGeyCG2114_010_2_FD_183968 | JGI IMG/M metagenome (GOLD analysis project Ga0210057, IMG submission 183968) | Groundwater microbial communities from aquifer - Crystal Geyser CG10_big_fil_rev_8/21/14_0.10 (SPAdes) (version 2) | ecosystem: Environmental > Aquatic > Deep subsurface > Groundwater ...
CTATTTCAACTCATGAACACAGTCCAGGGTATCAAGTCATTAAATTTGCTGGCACTCCAAAGATGTCTACTTACCTCCTCGCTTTTATAATTGGAGATTTTGAATATCTGGAACAAAAATATACTTCTATCCCTTCGGTCTTCGGTCACTCCCCCTCAGGCAGGGGGAAAAATATTCAAGTGCGTGTTTACACAACTCCTGGCAAGAAGCACCAAGCGAAATTTGCACTTGATGTCACTGTAAAAGTTCTAGAATTTTATGAAAAATATTTCAATATTCCCTACCCTTTAAACACATTAGATATGATAGCAATTCCCGATTTTACATCTCTCGCTATGGAAAATTGGGGAGCTATTACATTTCGTGAAATAGGGCTTTTGGTAGATGAATCAAATACCTCTATCGGTTCAAAAGAAATGATTGCCGAAGTTATAGCTCACGAACTCGCACACCAGTGGTTTGGAAATTTGGTGACTATGGAGTGGTGGACACATTTGTGGCTCAATGAGGGTTTTGCTTCTTATATCCCCTACTTAGTAATTGATAAATTGTTTCCAAAATGGAATATCTGGGAACGTTTCGTCACCGATACTCACGGAATAGCATTAAAACTTGATGCTCTCTACCATACGCACCCGATTGAAGTGGAAGTTCATCATCCTAATGACATTGGAGAAATATTTGATGCTGTTTCATATTCCAAAGGTGCATCAGTCATCAGGATGCTTGCGGATTATCTAGGTGAAGAAAATTTCCGAGATGGACTGCGCTATTATTTGAAAAAGCATAGTTATAAAAATACTGAAACTATACACCTTTGGCAAGCGTTTGAAAAAGTTTCAAAAAAGAAAGTATCAGATATTATGAAAAACTGGACAGGCAAAAGTGGTTATCCTGTAATAACAGTTTATACCCAACCAGCCAGAGGCAAGGCCTCTGGCAATTTGATACTTTCACAAGAGAGATTTTTTGCAAGCCCTGTTTCTAAAGCAAAAGCTCAAAATTTAAATCAAAATAAAACACTGTGGCAGATACCAGTATCTATAGAATTTCAAAATTCGTCGCATGAAAAAATATTGATGGACACAGCAAAAAAATTTGTATCAAAAAAGAATTTTGAAAATAGTTGGATAAAAATAAACAAAAACGAATCAGGTTTCTACCGAACAGCTTATTCAAAAGAACTCTTGGCTAGACTCTATGAACCTGTGCTAAGCAAAGAACTTCCCCCTGTAGACAGACTCGGAATCATACGCGACCTTTTTGCTCTCTCTGAGGCAGGAATCATACCTACTACAAATGCACTGGAATTTTTATCTGCGTATAAGAATGAAGACAACTACACAGTGTGGCTCGAGATAGCAGGAGGCCTAGCAAAGTTAGAGCAAATCCTAGCTAAAACAAAAACATTAGAAAAACTTCATCTACTAACTATAGACCTGTTCTCTCCTACTTTTGACAGGCTCGGTTGGGAAAAGTCTAAAGGAGAAACACATACAGATACACTACTGCGTTCTCTGGTGCTTTCAAGGCTCGGTATATCTGGAGATAAAGAAGTAATAGATAAAGCAAAGTATTTATTTAAAGAAATGCAAAAGGGTGTGCATTTAGACCCAGACATTCGTTCTGTTATTTACAATATAGTAGCTATTTATGGTGGAGAAAAAGAATACAAAATACTAACAGAGCGTTACAAAAAAGAATCTTTGCATGAAGAGAAAAATAGAATTGGAAATGCACTCGGAGATTTTAAAGATGAAAAGATTCTTTGTTTAGTATCAGAATTTGCTCTGTCTTCAAATGTGCGAATGCAAGATACTGTGGGAATAATATCTTCTATTGGCATGAACCCAATAGGGCGAAATTTGTGGCTCAAGTGCCTCAAATACAAGTGGCCTATCTTTATGACTCGCTACGGAGACGGAGGGCATACATTGAGTAGACTCGTCAAAGCAATATCCTCAAGTGCAGAAAAGAAGCATTTAATTGCCTTTACAGAATTTTTCAAGACTCACGATGCCTCCGGCGCTACTCGCTCTATTGAGCAAGTAAAAGAACGCCTCAAGTCCAACATCGCCTGGCTTGAGCGAGATGGCAAAAGTATAGAAAAGTTTTTAAATAAAATTTAAATATGTGCATCTATTTTTGCTGCGAGGATGAAGTCGTTTTCTGTTAGTCCACCGACGGAGTGAGTGGAGAGGTCGAGTGTGACTTTGTTATAAAATACATGAATATCTGGGTGATGGCCCTCCATCTCGGCTATGTCTGCTACGAGGTTCACGAAGTTTATCGCCCCGATAAAATCTTGAAACCTAAATTCTTTGGAGATTTTTTTTGCAACTTTATCTAGCCTCCAGCCGGGGATTTCTAGCATGTATTTTTTCGTTTCAGCCACACCGAAAGGCTTGAACCCTTTTTTCTCACACGGTATGCATTTTTTCTTTAATAAATTATTCATAGTTATTTTTGTTTTATGAATTCTGCTTCTATTTTAAAAATTTTATCCCGAGTTCTTTTAGCTGTTTATCAGAAACTACTGACGGAGAATCCATCATCAGATCTTTACCCTCTCCGGTTTTTGGAAAAGCCATAACTTCACGAATATTTGGCTCATCTTCAAGTAGCATCATAAATCTGTCAAAACCCCAAGCGAGGCCCCCGTGTGGGGGTGTACCCGAGGAAAAAGCAGAAAGCATATGACCAAAATTTTTCTTAATTATTTCTGATGGATAACCCATAATCTCAAAAACTTTTTGAAGTGCTTCTGGCTCATGATTTCTTATACTTCCACCACCTATTTCAAATCCATTTAAAATGATGTCGTATTGAGTAGTCAAAATTTCTCCAATATTTTTTTTATTCATTAAAAACTCTATGTGTTCGTCTTGAGGCTTGGAAAATGGATTGTGAGTAAAAGTCCATTCGCCTTCTGCTTGAGGGTTGTCTGAATTATCTGTCCTCTCAAAAAATGGAAAATCTATCACCCAACCAAAAGCCAAAAGATTTTTATCTTCTTTATTGGTTCTAAAGTCTGGTCTATCATTGCCATATTTTTCAATTGCTTCTTTATAAGTTATATGAGGAAAAGGGATTTCTTGAATTTGTTTCTCTGGATACAATGTCTGCACAATATTTATAATAAGAGCTTCATTTAGAGCCATCACATCTTCCCTATCTACAAAACTCATCTCCATATCAAGCTGAGTAAATTCTGGTTGTCTATCTCCACGAGTATCTTCATCTCGCATACATTTAGCTATTTGAAAATATTTCTCTACACCAGAAGTCATTAAAAGTTGTTTATATTGTTGAGGTGATTGAGGTAAAGCATAAAAAGTTCCCGGAGATACTCGTGAAGGCACTATGTAGTCTCGTGCTCCTTCTGGCGTAGATTTTGTTAATATTGGTGTTTCTACTTCTATAAAATTTTGTTTGTCTAAATAATCTCGCACAAATTTTATAACTTTATGTCTATTACGAAGATTTTTTTGCATTCTAGGTCTTCGCAAATCAATATATCTATAAGTGAGTCTATTTTCTTCTCCTATTTCGTGACCATCTGTAGTAACATCAAAATTTGGTGTCTCTGCTTTGTTCAAGACTTCTATATTCAAAACTTCAAGTTCCACATCTCCATTTAATACCCCAGCTTTTATATTTTTTTCTGGGCGTTTGTTCACTATGCCTGTTACTTTCAAGACCCACTCAGGGCGAATTTCCTTTGCTGTAGTTATACCCTCACTATTGGACAGAGTCACACACTGCACAATACCCGTCATATCCCGCATATCAAAAAATACCATTTTCCCTTGATCTCTACGCACATTTACCCATCCAGCTATCACCACATCTTTTCCTATTTTTGTATTTAAATCTTTTATATATACTCTGTCTTTCATGGTAATAATGATGTCAAAGGGCATCTTTGACATGTTAAATCAATAAACATTTACTCCTATTTTTTCTCGCACTTCTTGCATTTTTTTTGATGCTATGGCTTTTGCTTTTTCACCTCCCTTTTTTAATATATCCAAAACTTTTGGCATATCTTTTTTTAATTCATATCTCCGTTCACGCAAAGGAGCGATAAATTTTTCCAAGTCTTCTACCAGTGCTTCTTTCAAGATTTTATATTTGCCTTTGTTTGCTTCATATAGTTCTGCTAATTCTTGTTCTGTTCGTATAGTTGGCACTAGCAGTTTGTGTATTGCATACACATTTGTCGGCACATTACTGCCAGAATCAGTCACTATACTCATAACACATTTTTTTATCTCTTCGTATTCAGCAAAGAGCGGAATAGTGTTGCCATAACTCTTGCTCATCTTTCTGCCGTCTGTGCCGGGCACGACTGCTACTTCTTTCATTATTTTATGTTCTGGTAATTTAAAAATTTGTTCTCCGTTGCCAAAAGTATTATTGAATTTCAACGCTATATCCCGAGCTATCTCTACATGTTGCTGTTGGTCGGCACCCACTGGCACTATGTCTGAACCATACATCAATATATCCGCCGCCATGAGAACTGGATAATTAAATGTCCCCACTACTATTTCTTTATTTTTAGCTTCAGCATCTTTGTATGCATGAGCTCGCATGAGATACGGCATAGTAACCAAAGTATCAAAAATCCAAGTGAGTTCAGTGTGCTCACTGATGTCACTTTGTTTAAATAAGGTTACTTTTTCAGGATCTAATCCTAGAGCAAGATAGTCCAGTAGAACATTTATTATATTTTTCTTCATTTCATCTCTATCTTGAATGAAATTGAGAGCATGATAATCAGCAATAAAAACATAGCTTTCGTAATCCTTTGACATATCTATCCATTGTTTTATGGCACCAAAATAATTCCCCAGATGTGGAAAACCTGTAGGCTTGAGTCCTGACAATAATACTTTTTTAGACATAAGTTAATTATACCACAAGGAATGCTTGCTATCCACACTTTAATAACATTTTACTAACTTTTTTTTGTATTTTCGCTATTTCACTATTTTTTAATTATGCTAAAATACTCTAATGAACAGAAACCAACATGCAAATAGTAGGAGCAATCTACGAATCCCCCCACAAAGTATTTCTTCTGAGCAAGCAGTGCTGGGTTCTATTATGCTCCGCAAAGATGGTATACACGAAATAGAAGACATAATCACTCCTGATTCTTTTTATGTAGAAAAACACAAAATGATTTTCCAAGCGATGCTCGACCTGTCTTCAAAAAATGAGCCCATAGATATGCTCTCCCTCTCTACAAAACTCAGCGAACAAAAACTCATAGAGTTGATAGGTGGCAATAAATACCTCGCAGAGATAGTGAACCTCGTCCCCTCTTCTACAAATGTCAAACACTACGCAGATATAGTGCAGAAAAAATATGTTTTGAGGAGTTTGATAGAAGCCGCAGACTATGTGTCTGAACTCGCTTTTGAAGAAGGCGATGACCATATGGATGACATTTTAGATATGGCAGAAAAGAAAATGTTTAGTGTAGTTTCAAGCCCAAAGAACCAAAAATTTGTGAGTTTGAAAGATGCTCTGCCAGAAGCCTTTGAACGGTTAGAAAAACTACATGAACACAAAGGCATGCTCCGCGGACTTGCAACTGGATTTCGAGATTTGGATACTATGCTTTCTGGACTTCAAAAATCAGACCTTGTGATTCTGGCTGCAAGACCAAGTATGGGTAAAACTACTCTCGCATTAGATATAGCTCGTATGTCTGCAACTATACATGAAAAATCTGTTCTAGTATTTTCTCTTGAAATGTCTTCCCAACAATTAGTAGATAGAATGCTTTCTGCAGAGTCTCGGGTCAATGCATGGAACCTTCGTACGGGTTTGCTTTCTTCTGACCGAGATTTTTCTCAGATTCGTGATTCCTTAGATAAACTCGCCAAAGCAAAAATATTTATAGATGACCAACCCGGAAATTCTATTGTAAAAATGAAAGCCCTCTCTCGCAGATTGAAAATAGAAAAAGGACTAGATCTAATAGTCGTGGATTATTTACAACTTATGACTACTTCCAAAAATTACGACTCTATGGTGAACCAAGTGACGGAAATATCCCGTTCTTTAAAATCATTGGCGAAAGAATTAGATGTGCCGGTGCTCGCTCTGTCACAGCTTTCTCGTGCAGTGGAGAGTCGTGGAGGCAAACCCCGCCTGTCTGACCTCCGTGATTCGGGATCTATAGAACAAGATGCAGATGTAGTAATGTTTATTCATAGAGAAGACAAAGGAAAAGACGAATCAGAAAAAACTAATATCGCTGAGATACTCATTGAAAAACATAGAAATGGCCCTACTGGAAAAGTAGAACTTTATTTTGACGAGAAAACTACTACATTTTTAAATCTTGAAAAAAGTACTTTGAGTGAATTCTCCCCTGTAAAAGTAAATAAAGATTTAGACGAATTTTAAATGTCAAAGCCCGCCTTTGACAGATTTGATATTGATATATGGATATTGTAGATAAATTAACAGAAATATTTAAAGAATTTCCCGGTATTGGGGAACGCCAAGCGAGACGGTTCGTATATTTCCTGATGTCTCGGAATGGTGGCTATCCAGAAAACTTGTCCAAACTAATTTTGGAATTAAAAAAAGACATCTCTCAGTGCAGGGAGTGTTTTAGATTTTTTGTAACTCATCAGAATAAAGATTCTGTATGTGAGATATGTACCAATCCAAATATAAATTCAGATATACTGATGGTCGTAGAAAAAGACTCTGATTTAGAGAGCGTAAAAAAAAGCAGAGTTTATGGTGGCAAATATTTTATCTTGGGCGGACTGGTACCGATAGTAGAGAAAAATACAAAGAGCTATGTGCGGATAGAAGAATTAAAACAAAAAATTATTTCTATGAATTCCCCAAAGCAAGGCTTTGGGGGAAAACTTGAAGAAGTAATTTTAGCTTTCTCCCTCTCTCCTCAAGGCGACCATACAGACTCATATGTTCGTGAACAATTAAAAAATATTACAGAATCAAAAAATATAAAGATATCCTCCCTCGGCCGTGGGCTATCCACTGGCACCGAGCTAGAATATTCAGATAATGAGACACTCAAGAATGCATTAAAAAATAGACAATAATTTATTTAATTGAAATAATTTTTACTTTAAAGAAAGGTTGGCGGTGGCCGTTTTTCTTGAGGTAACGAGACTTTTGTTTATAGCGGAGAACCATGACTTTCTTTGCACGGCCGATTTCCATGATTTCTGCATCTACCTTGGCACCAGTTATATATGGAGTGCCAACAGTCGTATTTTTGCCGTCGTCCACGAGCAGAACTTTGTCAAAAGACACCTTGTCCCCTTTCTTGTAGTCCACTCCTTTAGTCTTTAATTTTTCAATAGAAACGACAGTCCCTGCTGAGACCTTGTACTGCTTTCCACCTGTTTGTATGACTGCAAATTCCTCTGTTTTCATATTTATTCATATTATACAAAACAGCTTAAAAAAGCAAGCATCTTTTATCTCGCCCCAGTAGCCAGCCTTTGATGTATGATAGAAGCGATAAATGTTTGATACGGCATACCTACTGTCAATGCTTCTGCTTTGACATGCAACAAGTCTCGCTCTGCAAGTCTGATAGTGATAGTTTTATTCTTTCTTAAAGTATTTTTGGCGATGTTCATGTATTTATTTCTCAATATATTTATATCGCCTGCACTCTTTAACAAGCCTTTTTCATCTGCTAGGATTATCTCTTTTTCTTCTTTATCTAATTTTAATTTTCTTTTTTTCATATATTTTTATATTGTTACTTATAATAAATATTTCTTTGTGGCTTTTCTGTTTGGAAAAATTGTTTTTAAAAAAGTTCGTCCCCTGTCTTCAACATAAGGGACATAATAAGCATAACCTCGGATGTCTAATACAAATATCTTTTGATTGGGATATTTATTGATATTTGGATGATTTAAAATTTCCAATATCTTGCCATTTTCTAAAGCTATGACTGCATCTTCAAATGTTACCCCGCGTTCTTTTTTGATTTTCAAGTTTTTGACTGGATCCCATTCAAAATATTGCATATTATTATAATATATTTTTGTATATCTAATGTCAATACTTACTGCTCCATAACGACACATATGTTTACCCCGTCACTCGTGAGCGACAGGGGTTGACATTTGTCCATAAAAATGTTTTATTACAGGGAGATTTAACCCCTTTGACAATAACAAATAATCCATTCCACTCCGAGTCGTTTTAGATAAAGGTGGAAAAATCTCATTCAAAAATTCACGACTAATGAAACACTGGAAAATTCTTTTTTTTCTTCTGCTGTTGCTCCCCAGCACAGCGAGTTTGCTCGCACAGTGCGGGCAAACTATTGAAGGTAATACAGGTACAGACTCACTCGAGTTTGACGTGATTTCAGGGGACTACTGGTTGAACGTCTATTTTCATGACGTTCCTGACTCGATGATTCTAGTCATCGGTAACCAGCCCCCACAAATCATGTGTGTTGGAGACTACTGCGTTGGTGGACCTCTGGCAACAGGTGAAAGCCTGAATCTCCAAGACTGCGCTAAGGGGCCAGTTTTGTGGGAAAACGGTTTCGGTCCCATCCAAAAAACCTGGGACGAAATTGTAGCTGAGGGTTACGTGCCTCCTGTCAGTGTTTTCGACACTGGTGGTGTGGCATTGGTGAAATTCACTATACCGCCCGACATTTGTCGTGCCACTGTAAAGGTAGTCTCAAACCCTGGCAACACCGTCTGGGCATACCGTTTGGTTTGCCCAGAAGGCCTGCCTACACCGCCCGACACGGTACTTATGGAAACCACAACTTGTATCCTAGACTCGGTAGGGACACAAGTTATACATACTTTTACCGATAATGGTTGTCCTATTGATTCGGTGACAACCGTTGACTACGCACCACTTGAAACAGAAGTAGGCACCACTACTTGTGACTCAGGTTCCGTGGGGTCATTTGTAAATACTTTTATCACGGAGGCAGGGTGCGACAGCATTGTCACCACAGTGGTGTCATTCATCGACACCTGCAATACAGTTACCGAAGACACGGGATGTGTCTATATTCCGAATGCTTTTAGCCCGAACGATGACGGCATCAACGATGTGTTCATGATTTTTGCCGGAAGCGACTGTCTCACAAAGGTAAGATCATTTATAGTCTTCAGCCGTTGGGGCGAATCAGTGTTCCAGTACTTCGACTTCCCGCCAAACGACCAAGCCTACGGCTGGGATGGATACTGCCGCGGCAAACTAATGGACACTGCGGTGTTCGCTTGGTTTGCGGAGGTTGAATTCGTGGACGGGTCGGTCAAACTATTCAAGGGAGACGTGACCTTGGTGAGATAGAAAAAAACAACAAATATGTGAACAAATATATTTCCTATTTTATTTTTTCACAAAAATTCTTCTCAATTCAGGATTTCGATTCAGTCTTGAGGGAAATCAAAAAAATCTTAGCACATGAAATGCTTAAACAATGTCGCACGATTTTTGATTTACGGTTTTTTAACCGTAATATTATTAATAATTGCGACTCACATAGCAAAAGGCCAAACTATTTCAGGGTTTGGTACCCCCTTCCAAGAGTCAGTTAGTTTCGACATCTTGAAAGGTGGCGACCATTCGGTCGCCTACCTCCAAATCACTTGCGACCCCGCCTCAATCCAGCCAGTATTTTTGGAAATTTCTGCGGCAAACATAAGCCGCGGACTTGAGTACAAAAAAATCAATGCTCACCAAACCCAGCTTGCTGGCAAGGTGACTTTGATCACTCTGGCTCAGTTTTTGAAGGATGACCTCTACACACTGCGAGTGAGTCTCGCTTACTCAAAGCGTTCCGGCAAGTTGGTCGCTGGTAAGGATTTTTTCATCGGCACTCGCCAAACATCCGACGGCATTTGGCAATTCTGCCTCGCCGATTTGTACAACCCGCCGGCACCACCGTTGAAGCGCGAGTCTCCGGTGCCACTCGAAGACCCAAAACCTTCGCACCAGCAAGTGATGGAGGTGGAAGGTGATGACGCCTTTTACGACAATACTGCGACTTTTTACAGCCAGCGACCAGTTTACTTCGACCAGCCAGGGTTTCTGGAGTACCAGAAACGGTACTCCATACCGGTATCGCAACCGGAAAAAATTGCGACCGCTACTCCCAGGGCGGATTCAGTCGGGGAAAAAATTTTTTTAAAAATGATCATGCCCCTCTTGGAGGGAGGGAATATGATCATCGTGAATTTTTCTGAAGCTTTGGCAAATCAAAGCTTCACTTGGTCCGCACAGGACCAAGAAACACTTGCGGAGTTTTTAATTCCGCAAGAAGAAAAATTTACAGGTCCAGCCTTGGATCAGGTCGGTTCCTCCTATCGCACGATGGGAGTATTCTTGATCCTCCCAACTCCCGCAGGATATAGCGGGAAAGTTAATCTTTATTTCAAATTCGATTCCATAATTTGGATCGAACAAATTGAAATCAAAGATTAATTAGTTTCGCCGGTGGACTTTCCAAAGTTCACCGGCTTTTTATTTATATAAATTCTTGCGGGTGTTTTTTATTTTCCCGATTTTATACACCTCAAAATTTTATTCCTCTAATCAAAACAAATCACTATGAGAACCCAAATTATTTAATTTTAAATAATTGTCTTCTATTTTGTAAATAAGCAAAATATTAAGTGCTATATGACATTCTCTAAATTCTAAAAGTTTCCCTTTTAATTGATGATCTTGATATTTATCTGGTAATATTTTACCTTCTTTTAAAATATTTAGAACTTTGGTTAGTTTTTCTAGTGGGAATTTACCAGATTTTACATATCTTTTGAAAGACCGTTTGTAAGAGGATGTGTAGTGAATAACGAGCATATTTTTATTTCATCAACTCTGCGTAAAGTTTTGCTGTAGAATTATAGCCCTTTGATTTACCAGTTTTTATAGCGTAATTTAGTTGTTTGTCTTCATAAAGAATTCTATCCTCAAATTCATCTGTGTATCCGTTTATAGTACTTGGCTTAAAAGGAAGTCCTTGCTCTAGTACAGATTGATTCATAAATAATTTAACCGCAGAAGACAAGTCAAGCCCCATTTTTGCAAAAGTTTTTTGAGCTTCATTTTTAATTTTACTATCTATACGCACTGTCATTATTGTATTCATATTTTTAGTGTATTACACTGGCTATACAAAGTCAAGCATAAGAATATCTTATGAAGACGGCCGTCTCTATAATAGTATTCCAGCCAGAGGCAAGGCCTCTGGCTATTCCTCTAAACTATATTTTATGAGTTCATTTTTTATTACTTCATCAGAAATTTCAAATCCATCTTTAAAAATTACTTTTTCTG
>Ga0210057_1009379_pt1 | contig 11337 bp, 7 predicted proteins | sample CryGeyCG2114_010_2_FD_183968 | JGI IMG/M metagenome (GOLD analysis project Ga0210057, IMG submission 183968) | Groundwater microbial communities from aquifer - Crystal Geyser CG10_big_fil_rev_8/21/14_0.10 (SPAdes) (version 2) | ecosystem: Environmental > Aquatic > Deep subsurface > Groundwater ...
AAAACCTGCCGCGGATTGAAATTCTTTATAAGCATCCGCTCGTTGTGGGTTCCAGCAACGCCAAAGCGACCAGAAGAATTATTTTTGAAGACACCGATGCAGTTTTTGCTTCAGAGAGTAATTTTGAGAGCAAACTTAAACACATTCCGGATATTGACGGCGTAATTCTTATTTCAGCGTCCGGGGGGAAACACGCGCCGGTTATAGCAAAGCGCGCCAAAGAGCTTGGAGGGCGCGTTTCGCTTATTACGAATAACTCAAACGCTCTGGCAAAAGAATTTGTCGAAGACAAGGATTTGTTTGTGTTCCCAAAAAATCGCGAGCCGTACACATATAATACCTCCGCCTATATAAGCATGATTCTGGGGCGTACGCGCGAGAATCCAAAAGAGATTCAAAATTTTATAGAAAAATATATTGATACGATTTCGTTCTCCGATCTCTCGCGCCATAACTTATATTTTTTCATCATATCTCCGAAATTTTCCAGTATTATACGAATGCTTCAAGTAAAATTCATTGAACTCTTTGGAAGGAAAATTGCTCGTGATGTTGAAACGAGTGAGTATATGAAGCATGCGGTAACCGTAGTGCCGTCGGACGAGCTTTTTATAAGCTTTGACGAGGAAAATACAATATGGAGCGAGCCGGAGCAAAGATTCCATATACCACTTCCAGAAAATGCCGGATATGCCGTGATGATGGCAATCGGCTATTATGTTATCGCGTAAATCCAAAAACAGCATCCTCCTTATTTTAAAGAGAAAAGGAAAAGAAAACTTTTTTGCTGGGTAGCGAGGTTTCCGAGCGACGGCGGAGCTATTTTCCTTATTATGGGTTTTGCTCAAAAAATATTCGAACATCAATCAAAAAACTCCGCCAATGATATGTACCCTATAAAGTGGACACAGATATATCTTAAATCCAATGTTTTCTTTTGTTAGAATTAATTTATTAATAATTACAAAAGAATATGAGAACAATATTTTCAAGCGAGCAAATAGTTAAACTAAAGCGGAATCCGTGTGTTTTTAAGGGCTAAAGGCAATTTTTAGGTGCTGAAAATGCTAATATACGCATATATTATAAGCTATATTAGTATATTTTTTATATGAATTTAAAAAAACAGTCGTAAATGCATCAAATGTGGAAATCGTGGAGTTAAAAAAGATGGCAAGTAAAGTGGCCGCTCACCACGGATTACGCAAAGACAGAAGATTCAAAGTCATCTCCGAGCTACTAAACAAGAGCTAAATTTAGCACCTAAAAAATTCCTTTACTCCTAATTCACATACATTACTTCCTCTATGCACGCAAAAGTACCGATGTCGAGGATAAGCAAACGAATAAGTGCATAATGCAATAATAAATGTTATACTTACAAATATTATCAGACAAAATTTAATTTCTAAATTATAATAAACAATATGAAAGGAATAATAGCAATAATTGTAATTATCATAGTTATCATTTTCGGATTTCTTATTATACGAGACGGCACGGATAATACGCAAACAAGTATAGACAATGGGCAGTCCATACAAATTACAGAGAATGACAGCATTGCCGATATAGAGATATCAGACATAACTGCCAACATTGACACGACCGCTGAAATCATTTTTGTAACATATAGCGATGAAGGATTCACTCCGAAAGAAATCACTGTCGCGAATGGGCAAACTGTGCGTTTTGTAAATGAAAGCTCGGGTAATATGTGGGTAGCGTCGGATACTCATCCTGCGCATACTATCTTGCCTGAATTTGATAGTAAAAAAGCTGTTGGAAATGGTGAAAATTATGAATTTACATTTACAAAAATCGGAAAATGGAATTATCACAATCATATAAAACCAAACTTAATTGGAACAATTATTGTTGAATAAAAATTAAGACAGAAACGATTACTAAAATTAAATTGTTCGGTATAATATATTGTATGAACTTGGACGATTTATTAGAAAATCATTTTCGTCTTTCTCATCTGCAGAAAAAAGCTCTTAAAAAATTAGGGATATTAACATTGCGAGATTTGCTTTTTCACTTCCCTTCTCGTTATGAAAACATTACGGGTAATAAATGCGTAAGTATGCTGAAAATCGGAGATGACGCTATAATATACGGCAAAATAAGCGGACTTTCAACGCGAAAATCTTTTAAAAGCAGGAGACCTATCGCTGAAGGTTATATAGAAGACGACACAGGAAAAATAAAAATTATTTGGTTTAATCAACCCTATATCGCAAAAATACTCCGCGACGGCGCTCTTGTAAAATTAAGCGGAAAAATTACGGGTGATGAAAAAAGTTTATACATAGCAAATCCTGAAACTGAAAATATAAACAATCTCCCAATAAATATCAGCGATTCTTTATTTGGAAATCAAAAAAATATAAATACATTCTTGCCTGTTTATCCTGAAAGCCGTGGTATTACTTCAAAATGGTTTTATCATGCAATTCAAAAAATATTCAGAAATGGATTATTGGATAAAATTGAGGACGCGATTCCTGAAGATGTCCTAAAAAAATATAATTTGCCAAAACTTAAAACGGCTCTCATTTGGATTCACACGCCAAAAAAAGAATCTGATAGTCAATCGGCGCGAAAACGATTCGCATTTAGTGAAATCTTTTTTATACAAATCTCAAAACAAAAGAGCCGCAAAGAATATAAAGAGAAAAAATCTTTTCTTATAAAAGCGGATGAAAAACAAGTCAAAGAATTTATAGGGAGATTTCCTTTCTCCGCGACAGACGCGCAAAACAACGCCATAAAAACCATTCTTAATGATTTTGAAAAAAATAATGCTATGTCGCGGCTTTTGGAAGGCGATGTCGGCTCTGGAAAAACCGCTGTCGCCGCGACAGTCGCGCGCGTTGTTGTCGCCGCGCGTCCCGACGGGCAAGATTTCGGAAATCTGCAAACCGCGTATATGGTTCCAACAGAAATTCTCGCAAAACAGCATTTTGAAACTTTCATTAAATATTTCTCGCACCTGCCTATAAATATCGGGCTTATAACTTCAAGCGGATGTAAAAAATTTCCTTCTAAAGTCAATCCAGACGGCGCGACAAATATTTCGCGCGCGCAACTTCTTAAATGGGTCTTAAATGGAGAAATACCAATTTTAATAGGCACACATTCTCTCATACAAAAAACCGTAAAATTTAAGAACTTGGCTTTTATAATTATAGATGAACAACATCGCTTTGGCACGGCGCAAAGACAAAAACTTGCAAGAAAAGACAACATCGCTCCGCATCTTCTTTCAATGACAGCAACGCCAATACCGCGAACGCTTGCCCTTACAATATATGGCGATTTAGATTTAACTATTTTAGACCAAATGCCGAAAGGCAGAAAACCGATAATTACGGAAATTGTAATACCGAGCGGACGCGATAATGTATATGAAAAAATACGCAATGAACTTAAGGTCGGCAGGCAGGCCTATGTTATAACACCGAGAATAGATGAGCCGGATTTAAATAAAGAAAATATAATAAATGTGAAATCGGTAAAAGAAGAAGCAAAACGGCTGAAAAAAGATATTTTTCCGGAATATGAAATAGGCATCCTTCATAGCAAAATGAAAAATAGCGAAAAAGAAGAAGTGATGGAAAAATTTTCAAAAAACGAAACGAAAATACTTGTCGCGACATCGGTGGTTGAAGTGGGCGTAAATATTCCAAATGCAACCGTCATAATAATAGAAGGCGCGGAAAGATTTGGACTCGCTCAACTTCACCAACTTCGCGGAAGAGTAATCAGAAGCAATTACCAAGCGTATTGCTATGTATTTTCAGATAGCAGAACAAAAAAAACAGCTGAAAGACTCCTCGCGCTTAAAACTTCTAAAAACGGTTTTGAACTCGCTGAATTTGACCTATCAATTCGCGGTTCAGGAGAGCTATACGGCAGACGACAATCTGGACTTTCCGATATAGCGATGGAAGCGATGAAAAATATCAAAATGGTGGAAGCCGCTCGAGAAGAAGCAAAAAAGATAGTGGAAAAAGACAGCGAACTAAAAAAATACCCTGCGATAAAAGAAATCCAAGAGCGCAAAACTCAAGGAATTCATTTTGAATAGCTCGAATTCCAAAATCTAAAGCAAAAATATTGACATTTGCGCGCGCCATGACTTGAATCTGGGACCACCAAGGTATATCTTTGATATAAAATCGTCACTCAAATCAAATGCTTCTGTAATATGGGCGCACTAGGACTCGAACCTAGGACCGCAGAGGTATAAGCTCTGTGCTCTACCAACTGAGCTATACGCCCATATTACAAATAACTTGATTTTCGCTAAACTTTATAAGCTCCGCGCTCTACCAACTGAGCTACACGCGCGTTTAATAACAACTATTTTATTTATAGCACATATTTTATAACTTATAAAGAATTTTGAAATAGTTGTTTGGACATTAAATATCCATATTTAAAATTAGATATTGGTAATTAAAAATTGATTAGAAATTAAAAATTTTTTTAGCTATTTTACAAATTTTTGACTTTCAATTTTTAATTTTCCACTTTTGTATTGTCTGCTAATAATTTATTCTTTAAGTTTAGCTATCAGGTCTTCTTTCTTTTTGGGCTTAATGCCGTTTGTGATAAGAATTTTTTCAAATTCATTCTGTTCAATCGTCTCAACTTCAACTAATGCCATGGCGATTGCGTCAAGCGCTCCTCTGTGAGTTTTAAGTATATACTCGGCGTTTTTATAAGCATTGTCAATAATATTATTTACTTCAATATCAATTTCTGCCGATATTTTTTCACTATGCTTTTTTTCCGCGACACCCTCTCCAAAAATCGCGCGCGCGCCATCATCCTCAAAAGCCACTGGTCCCATTTTCTCTGACATACCATATTTAGTAACCATATTTCGCGCAAGTGCTGTGAGCACCTGAATATCATTTGACGCGCCCGTAGTTAGGTCGTTAAATATCATTTTCTCCGCTAAATATCCGCCGAGAGACACTGCAATATCGTCAAGAAATTCTTTTTTTGATTGCATCCTCCTATCTTCAAACGGAAGTTTAAGAGTATATCCTGCCACGCGTCCGCGGGAGATTATTGAAATCTTATGCACTGGGTCAGAGTATGGAAGAACCGATGCGACAAGAGCATGTCCTGCTTCATGATAAGCCGTTATTTCTTTCTCACGCTTTGAAAGTATGTGGCTTTTTCTCTCCGGACCAAGCATTACTTTTTCTATTGAGCGAATGAGGTCAAACTGCGATATTTTTTTTCTGCTTTCGCGAGCCGCTAAAATAGCCCCCTCATTCATAAGAGAATATAAATCGGCTCCAGAAAATCCCGGCGTGCGTTCGGCAATGGTTACAAGATTTACATCCTCGCTAAAAGGTTTTTTTCTGGCATGAATTTTCAAAATCTGTTCCCTATCGTTTCTATCAGGCAAATCAATTACCACTCTTCTGTCAAATCTGCCGGGACGAAGAAGGGCTATGTCAAGGACATCGGGACGATTGGTTGCCGCCATTATAATTACTTTTTCATTTGGTTCAAAACCGTCCATCTCCACAAGTATTTGATTTAGCGTCTGCTCTCGTTCATCGTTTCCGCCGCCAACGCCGGTGCCACGAACACGGCCTACAGCATCTATTTCATCTATAAAAATTATGGAAGGCGCAGTATGTTTTGCCATCTTAAACAGGTCTCTCACACGGCTGGCTCCAACTCCGACAAACATTTCAACAAACTCCGAGCCAGAAATTGAGAAAAATGGAACTCCAGCTTCGCCCGCGACCGCGCGCGCAAGCAAGGTCTTCCCTGTTCCGCTTGCCCCCATCAAAATAACTCCTTTTGGGATACGCGCGCCGATTTCAAGAAATTTTTTTGGGTTCTTTAAAAAATCAACAATTTCTATAAGCTCTTCTTTCGCTTCTTTCGCGCCCGCCACATCATCAAATGTAACTCTCTGCGAGCTGTCCTTAGGGTCAATCCTCCGCGCTTTTGACTGCCCAAAACTAAATGTCTGCATACCCGCTCCCTTCATCTGTCTTGAAAGAAACCAAATAAAAAACACAATAAATAAAAGCGGAATAAGAAACGGCGCGAGATTGCCAAGCCAGAAAAGAAAACCGCTTGGATTATTGATTTCTATTTTTACATCTTTAAGTTTTTCTAAAGATACGCCATAATTTACCAATGTATCGGTAAGAGCCGTCGCTGTTTCTTTTTTTGATTTCTTCTTTTGTCCATCCAAATAAAGAATTTCAAGTTCTTCTCCTTTCACGGTAATTTCAGATACCGCGCCTTCATTTATCTCCGTAACAAGCTGGGAAATAGCTATCTTGTCGGATTTTGATCTGTTCTCGGCAATTAAAGAATAAACGGCTATAATTATAAAAAAGATTAAAAGTGTTACAAGAATATTTTGCAGTAAAGGTTTTCCTATGAACATTTGCTGACCTTTTTTACCGCTTTTCTTTGGTATTTTTGAATGATTTTGTTTTTTATTTTGTTTCATTTTATTTAATTGTTTTTAGTGATAATTTAAGCGATAATAACTTTAAATCATATAATATATTGTTGTTTTTGGCAAATTACCGCAAAGTGAGTTCAAAAAATAATTGCAACATCTTTATTAAAAATTAAGTAAAATAAGGCGCATGACAAAATTATAAAAATAAGCACAAAATCATACGATATATCGTATGATTTTTTTATCTTATCATTTTTTTATTTTTTATATTTTTAATTTTTAAAAAATTTTTTTACTATTCTTTGAATCCTCAATTTATTCACCATATTAGAAACTCTGTCAATAATTTCTTCTTTACTTGCTTCTTTATCTAATTCTGTTTGCGCTTTTTTATAAAATTCTTGAATTTCTTTTTGATCAATAAATTCATAACCACCATCATCAGAATGCGCGCAGAATTCATACTTATCACCATCTTTTAGAACATAACCGGCAGATGGTCTTTTACCATTGCATTCAAAACCAAAACGCGAAGGCGGAACTTCCTTAGAAATTCGTGGATATTTTTTCAATAAAAAATTAATAAAATCAAGAGAAGTAAAACCACTGGGTACTTCAATTCGCTCCGCATATTTACCGATAATTTTTTTCAAACTAAAATCATATATAACTTTTATAAAAATTTTTTTCATAAAAATATCAAAATAAAATATATTTTATTTTCATAAATTTATTTTATCATTTAAAACACCTTCTGTGAATACGCCGTCCTTCCGCCAACTAGCGGAGGCGTATTCACCACCCCACTACTAATTCTTACAATTGATTAAACTATTCAGACATACGATGTTGTTCAAATAAATTATACGATTAGTGACACAAATGCGAATCCTTTGTATTTTTTATTTTCTCGCTATTTTTTAATTTCCTAACTTGCCATATTTCGTCATTTATCAAGATAATCATAATCTCGCCAATTTTTAATTACTTCGTAAGTTTTTTTATTTAACATTTTTTATATGGTAATTGTTTAATTAAATCATAAATTTTTGTATTAAAAACTTAAAAAACCGTATTGCTATGTTAAGATTATAGCCATGAGTTTAATACAAAATAAAAAAGTTTATCTTAATTATGAAATTCAAGAAACATTCAGCGCGGGAGTGAAGCTTTTTGGTTTTGAAGTAAAATCACTGCGTAAAAAACAGGGCTCGCTTGAAGGCGCTTATATAATCGCAAGAGGAAACGAAGCGTTCTTAATAGGCGCGACAATTCCGCCATACCAGCCGTCAAATACTCCTGAAAATTATGACCCGACGCGAAACCGCAAATTGCTTCTGACAAAAAAAGAAATTGAGCGACTTTTAAGTTTTGAAAAACAAAAAGGATTGACAATAGTGCCGATTTCAGTGTATAATAAAGGAGTAAAAATAAAAATTGAAATTGGTGTCGCCAAAGGAAAAAAGAAATATGACAAACGGGAAAGTATAAAAAAGAAAGACACTGAAAGAGATTTGAAAAGAACATTAAAAAGAAACATTAATTTGTAATTGGTATTTCAGCAAAAAATATTTTTGTGAAAATATTTTTTGCGGGGATGCCAGGCATAGACAAAGGAATGTAAATTTATATGCGCAAAACTGAAGTTGGAATCTTCATTAAAAGTCCAAAAAGATAGTTGCAAAATCTATCTCTAAAGCAAAAGGGGCTATTTTGTCTCCTTTTGCTCCGGCTTACGCAATAGCCTAAACCGGCGTCCAGTCGGATGATGTTTGATAATCTGATTTGGGTGTAATATTTTCAAACTAAAAAATATGAATGTCTCGGCATATTTTTGAAATTAAGAGAATCGGCGCGAGTTCGTTTTGTTTATTTTTAAGTCCGAGCGCTTAAATCCGCGAGAGCGGAAAAATAAACTATGTTTTGTAGACACACATCTAAATTCTTTTTTTGCACGCGGGTTCAACTCCCGCCATCTCCACAAATAAAAATCACCCGCTGAAGGCGGGTGATTTTTATTTGTGGAGTAATGCTATCCTTTGCGCGAACTTATTTTGAAAATCAAATGAACTAATGCGCACGCTCCGCGTGCCTCAAAACTTGAAACTCATTACTAAGCTCGACTAATGTGGTAATGCCAATGAACTCCGCCACACGCACGCAAGCGTGCGTGTCTGCCCTCACCCCTCTCGCAATTCCATTCTATTTTAGTTTGGCGGGAAGATTTTTAAATTTGGTATGGGCGAGGGGCACTTATTTGAGCATATCATATCACTTAACACATGTTAAGTTGCTTTTTTATTGTGTATATGCTATACTGGGTGGTATGTCAATAGATAAGTCAAAATTTGTAACCCCTACACAGCTCGCCAAGATGATGGGGCTTAGTCGTATCGCTATTCACCAAAAGATCAAAAAAGGTGAAATCAAGGCCGAAAATATTGGCGATTCCGCAAAACCAACCTATTTGATACCTAAATCTTCATTATCCCCTGAAATACAGGAGCGTATTCAAAATGAGCAGAAAAAGAATACTGAAAAGGTTCTTACAGAAAACAACCATCACGACCTCGGTTTTGAAAAAGAGCTTTGGGCAGCCGCGGATAGATTGCGCGGAAATATTGATGTTTCGGAATATAAGAATATCGTTTTAGGATTACTCTTTTTGAAATACATCTCTGACTCATTTTACAAACGCCGAGAAGTTCTGGGAGATATGACTCGTGATAAAAAGAACGAGGATTTTTATGTTCCGACCGATGAAGCTCAGAAAGCAATTCTTGAAACAAAAGATTTTTATACTTCGGAGGGTGTGTTTTATGTACCTGAAAAATCTCGTTGGGAGTATTTGCAGACAAAAACCATGAGTCCTGATTTGGGAAAAGTTTTAGACAATGCGATGGAATTGATTGAAAAAGACAATCCAGTACAACTTGAAAATGTTCTTCCGCGCGTATATACAAAAACAAATTTAGACCACACTGTCCTCGGTGAATTGGTAAACATTTTTTCTAAAATTTCTTTTGATCATGATTTTGACCGCGAGAAGGATATTCTCGGTCGCATCTATGAATACTTTTTGGGACAATTTGCTGATGCGGAAGGGCGACGTGGTGGCGAATTCTTTACACCGAGATCAATTGTTAAATTACTCGTAGAAATTCTTGAGCCGTATGAAAATGCTCGAGTATTTGACCCTGCCTGTGGCAGTGGTGGGATGTTTGTATCTATGGGTGAATATTTATGCGATCACAAAATGGATCCGTCCAAGCTTTCCATAAGCGGACAAGAAAGTAATCAAACCACACTTCGACTTTGCAAAATGAATCTTGCCATTCGTGGTCTTTCCGGCAAAATTGAACTTGGGAATACATACTACAAAGATATGTTTCCGCATTTGCAGGCAGATTTTGCGATTGCAAATCCACCCTTCAACGCAGAATGGGAGCCAGCAAAGCTTTCCGATAATGACCCTCGTATCACTTTAGGTATGCCACCTTCCAGAAATGCTAATTTCTTGTGGGTGCAACACTTTGCTCACCATCTTTCGCCAAACGGACAAGCTGGATTCGTTATGCCAAATGGTGCGCTTGCCGTATCTGGAAAAGAAGGAGAACTACGTCAGAAGCTTATTGATGCAGACCTTGTGGATGTGATTATTTCTTGTCCGTCAAAGCTTTTCTATAATGTCTCGCTCCCTGTTTCTCTATGGTTTTTAGCAAAAAATAAAGGTGGCGACCGTTTCCGTAACCGCAAAGGCGAAACATTATTTATTGATGCCCGCGATACCTTTGAGCAAATATCCAGGAAACAAGTTGTTTTCAACAAAGAAAATCTTGAAAAGATTGCGGGTACTGTTCGTTCGTGGCGTGGAGAAAAAGGAGCGCCTAAATATGAAGATGTTTCTGGTTTTTGTAAGAGAGCCTTCCTTGAGGAGATAAAGAAAAATGGATACACGCTTACCCCTGGAAGATATGTCGGGCTTGCTGATATTGAAGATGATGGAATTTCTTTTGAAGATAAAATGCAGAAACTTTCTGAAGAACTCCGCGAAGCGTTCATAAAAGGTCGTGAATTAGAAAAAAATATTGAGAAAAATCTTAAAGAATTAGGGTTTTAAATTTATGGATTTGCAAGACCTAAAAAAGAAGTTTATCAAAGATGAGCTACAGATCGCCGAAGATTACGGGAAGATTTTCACTTTCGTTGATTTCTCAAATGTAAATAAGTGGTTTCAAAATGACAACCAAGATTGGGAGAATAAACTACTTGCTCTCGATGAAAAGTTATCAATAGACCTAGAAAAATTAAAATCATTCGTGGATATTTTTAGTGAGAGAGCGAGAATTTACTATGGAGAAAATCCTAAAAATCAAAAGTCTCTCAGTTTTACCTATGTTATGCGAAAAGTTTTTGGCAAAAGAGATGTAATGACTAAAGACATTCAAAAAATTAGGCATTATTTTGAGACGGGCGAACATATTCCTGATAAATATGTTGAAACAGACGTAGATGGCAAAAAATTTATAGAAATCAGAAAATCAAATTTTGATGTAGAGATTTCTGTAGATGTGCTAAAGATGCTTGAACACTATAATACCTTCTGTATTTTTTCTGGAGATGCTGATTTTGTGTATTTAAATAATTACTTAAAACGAAAAGGTAAAAAAGTGATTATAGTGAAGGGTGGATATATTTTGACAAAATTCAGAGAGTCGGCTGATTTAGTCATAAATGCGCAGAATATTAAAAAGCATATTGCCAAGGTAGAAAAACAAAAACCTGACTAGGTCAGGTTTTTGTGGAAAGTTATCCCGAATTGACCTCGGGCAGGTATGAAAGGAGTATAACATTCACCACCCTCAAAATCAAGAGTT
>Ga0210057_1009380_pt1 | contig 11336 bp, 6 predicted proteins | sample CryGeyCG2114_010_2_FD_183968 | JGI IMG/M metagenome (GOLD analysis project Ga0210057, IMG submission 183968) | Groundwater microbial communities from aquifer - Crystal Geyser CG10_big_fil_rev_8/21/14_0.10 (SPAdes) (version 2) | ecosystem: Environmental > Aquatic > Deep subsurface > Groundwater ...
CATTATTTTGGTTACTCCCTAGCGATATCCATAGAGTTGAGAGGATTCGGAATGTTTCTTTAATTAGCCTGTTAAGAAGATTGTTAGGACGCCCAAAGTGAAGGGGTTTGTCAATTTGGCAAACCCCATTTTTATATGTTGCCATTTTTTCTTAAAAATTCTCTTACTAATTTTTCTGCTTCTTGGTAATTTTTAATCCAAATAATTCTCCTATTACGTTTTCCGCCCGAGGCGGATCCGCCGTGGGTGGAAAACCAAGTCATTTGCCGCTTGGCATAATGTTCAATTTCTTTTTGTAATTTTTCTAACATCTCTTGATAATCTAATTTTTTCTGAAGATAATAAGCGATGTATCTGTATTCTAAGCCGAATTCTTCTAATCTTTTCCAGGAAAGGCCGGATTTTCTTAATTTTTTTACTTCAGCAATCATTCCTCTTCCCAACCTTTTAAGAAGCCGCTCTTTAATTAATTTTTTAAGGTCTTCAGACGATTTTTTAATACCGAGTATCAAAACTGGATAGGGGAGAGGTTTTCTCTTCAAAATAGGGACACGTCCAATTTTTTTAACGATTTCTAAGGCCCTAATTAATCTTCTCTTATTTTTCTTCTCAATTGTTTTAGCTCTTTTTGAGTCAAGCTTTTTTAATTGACTAAAAAGCTCTTCCGCTGCAATTAGTTCCAACTTTTTTCTTAATTTCCAATCTGGCTTAACTTCGGGAATTATTAGTCCATCAACTACTGCCTGGATATAAAAACCGGTTCCGCCGCAAAATATCGGAATTTTATTTTTTTTCTGAATTTTATTTATTGCCCTTTGAGCCAATTTTCTATATTGAGTGACGGTAAATCTTCTTTTTGGCGAGGCGACATCAATGCAATGATGTGGAATTCCTTTGTGTGTGAAAATACATTTCTTTTTTACCTGCCCCGTACTATCCCGCCCTCTAGGCATAGAAAAATAATTAGATGCAGTATAGAGGGCGGGATTAGTATCGGGGGTTACTTTTCCGGTGCCAATATCCATTCCTTTATAAACCTGTCTGGAATCAGCCGAAATAATTTCTCCATTAAATTTTTTGGCAAGCCTCACTGCCATTTCAGACTTTCCCGAAGCCGTCGGCCCCACAATAACGATTAATTTTTTATTAAGCGTAGCCATATGTATTGGTTGACAATTTTAGAAGAATTTTTTAGATTAATTAGGAAACCAGTTTTCCCTTTAGTCCCCAAGGCAGGGCATCGATAATTTTAACTTTGACAAATTTACCGATTAAGTTTTTTCCTCCTTCACCCCGAAGTAGAGCCTTCGGCTCACTACGGGGCAAGAATTTTACGGTTTTATAGGTTAGGGTTTTGCCGATTAAGAAACCGTTTTTTTCTTCTTCTGTTAACGCCTCCACTGTTTTTCCGATGTATTTCTTATTATGGTCTTGAGCGGTTTGCTTTAGGATAACGTTTAAAATTTTCCATCTTCTTTCTTTTTCTCGATGCGGAACATTGTCCTTCAGTTTAGCAGCGGCTGTTCCCGGTCTCGGGGAGTATTTGGCAATATAAGCCATATCAAATTTTATTTCCTTAAAGAGTTTAACCGTATTTTCAAATTGTTTTTTAGTTTCGCCGGGGAAACCAACAATTACATCGGTAGATAAATTAATATCTGGATTTTTTTCTCTAATTTTTTTAACTAAATTTTTGTAAGCCGAAATTGTATAAGGCCGATTCATTTTCTTCAAAATTTCATCATCTCCTGACTGAACCGGTAAATTCAAATAGGGCGTAACCTTTTGACATTTTGCCATTGTTTCAATCAACTCATCTGAAAAATCATTTGGATGAGGACTGGTAAATCTTATCCAAAACTTACCTGAAATATCATTAACCATTTTTAAAAGTTTGGCAAAATTTATTGAGGAGTCAGCGGGGGATTGGTAATCATTAACATTCTGGCCCAAAAGCCAGATTTCCCTTGCCCCGTTAGAAATCTCATTTCTAATGGGGTTTGCGCCTTTTCTAACAGCGTTTTTGACTTCCTTCAGAATGTCTTTATGGTTGCGGCATTTTAATGGTCCTCGGGTAAAAGGCACGACACAATAAGCGCAAGCATTGTTGCAACCATTTGAAATCGGAACATAACTCAGGGGGCCTTTTTTACATTTCGGTTTAATATTTATATAATTCTTATTTTCCCATATTTCATCAAATCTTTCTCTGAATTTTTGTTTATCTTTTTTTAAAATACAACCCGTTAAGATAATTTTTGGTTTTGTTTGCAAGCCTGAGCCTTGGCGGAGGCGGGAGTTTTTATTTTTTAGTTTTGTTAAATCTCTAATTTTGCCATAAACCCTGTCAACCGCCGACTGCCTGACCGAACACATATTAACCACGATTACATCGGCCTCATTAATATTTGAAGCTTCTTTATATCCCTTACTTTCTAAAACTGTAGCAATTCTTTCACTGTCGCTCTTATTCATTTGGCAACCATATGTAATTATGAAATATTTTTTTGACATTTATTCATTCTTGCCCCGTAGTTCCCGCTGAAAGCGGGATACTACTGGGGTGGCAGCCATAAGTGATAATATAATATTTCATACCCGAGCGATAGCGAAGGCGATGAGAACTTCGTTCTCATCTTTACCTTCACCCCGCAAGCGGGGTTCGGTGGGTGAAGATACAGCTGCAGCTTCATTGACTACCCGAGCTATAGTGAAGGGTGAAAATGAAGCTGCAGCTTCATTGACTAATCTAACTTTACACCAAAAAACAGCCTTTTTACAAGAGCTGTTTTTGGCGCAGGAAAATTACTTTTCTTATTTTCCGAGCAGAGATTTTAAAAGGATTGGAATCGCTTTTTGTTGAATTTCACATCTGCCCTTAACGCATTTTGCTGCCAATCCAACACACTTAACTGTTTCTGAAAGAGCGCATTTTATCTGCGGGCAATCAGCATCGGTCTCGCATTCTTTTTCTCGGCACTCCCCGGAATAAGCAATTTCTACTTGGGCCCTTGCGGCAAAACATTTATTTGAATAAGTTTTGCCATCCTTGCCGCAAACCGGGTCCCAAATATTTATACAAACTGTTGCCTCTGGCAAAATTTGTTCTTCTTGAGAAGTTATACACTTCACTCTTATTGGGCAGCCAATTTCAGATTTTTCCAGAACCCATCTTCCCGGGCATTCAATGGCGGGAAGAGCAAAAGGCGGACAATTTTTCTCTTTTGCCTTTTTCTCTATTTTTTCTAAAAGTTTTTCAGTTCCTTTTTCTAATTTATCTATCAGTTCGTCAATATTCGGCGTTTCCGGCACTGCCCTTATTTCTGACTTAAGATTTTCTAAAATTTCCAGTTGTTTTTCTTTCTCGCCCGAGATTTTTTCAATGTAATCTTTAAACTTTTCTTGGTCTTCTGGCGACATTTTTTCTAAATCTCCTTGCAATCTGATTATCGCATTTTCTTCTGCTTTTTGAATAGCTCCTTTAGCTTCTTCCGGAACTTTTTCTTCCAAGTTTTTCAGAACTTCTAAATTTTTGAAGTTTTTAAATTGGCTGCCCTTTTGTTCTTTTAGGACTTTATCTAATTTTTCGGTGATTTTTTCCTTTTGGTCCTCAAGTTTCAGCATCACATCGCAAAAGTCTTCCAGCTGACTTTCTCTAACTTCTTTTATTTTTTCAAGGGACTGGGATGGAACCTCATTTTCAAGTTTTTGCAGGAGCTTCTGGTGTAAAACTTGCTGATTGATAAATTTATCAAGGAAACTTTCTACCTTAGAATTTTCTTTTGCTTTTTCTTTGATTTTTTCAACTTGATTTTTTATTTTTTCTATCTCCTGCTGATAATTTTCGGCAGCTTTTTGAATAATTTCGGGATTTTCAGTTTTTTGGGTTATTTCCTTTACCTCCATTAGTTTTTCATTAGCGAACTTTAATCTCAATTCTGCTTTTTTAACCGGATCAAAGGTCAAAACCTGCTGAATATCTCTAACCCAATTTTTCAAGAAATAGAATGGACTGTCGGGCAAAAGCTTGGGTTCGCTAATCCCCAAATCCGTTGGCTGAACATCCTCGTCAAGGTTAACAGTTTGTGTTGCATCGGGAGTTAGAGCTTCTTGAGCTGAAGCAACCGCGGCCACTCCCAAGACAACCAATACCAAAAAAATTCTTATTAAATTTGGCATAAGCTTTTATTTAATTTCAGTTAGTATAGTTTAGTTCGACCTTTAGTATAATGCGGATAATTCTTGTTGGTTGCAACAGGAACGGTTTCCGAGCGGTTAATGTATTTTTTCTTTTTTCTCTTTTAAGAATACTCTCCATTGTTCTATAAACTCTATAAAACTTTGAAAAGGGAGGTCGATTAAAAAATTGGTTAAAAGTATTACTACATTATATCTTGCCCATTGGCTGGTTAGCCATTTGCCCACCTGAATAACCGGCAGAGAAAACAAATCCACAAAAAACATCAAAAACGATTCTTTTGTCTTCATAACTTCTAATTCTCGCGCCCTTTCTCTGATTTTCACTCCGGCAAAAGAAATCAGAGAGATAAAAACAAGAAAGATTATTATGGAGACGATTCCAAAATCTAATTTATTTAGTCCCCAAATTATCGTACCAAAAGAAACAAAGAAAGTCAGGAGGTAAGAAATAGTAATTATCGCAGACATTAACCCCTTTCTTTTTTTTGAGGGTTCAATCGTATAAGCTTCTTTTCTTTCTCTGCGATAGACAATTTTTATTACTTCCATTATTACTTGCTGGAGATTTTCTTTTTTGGGCGGTTTTATGGTTAGAACCAAAAAGAACATTAAAAGGGGAGGGATTAAAATATTAAGACCTAAAGCAAAATAACTAAATTGGCCGGTAACATATTTATCAAAGGGTACCTCCACGGCCAGGACCAAAAGTATTTTAGTTATAAAAATAGACAGGGTTGCGTAAATGGCTGCTCTTTTAATCCTTGCCTTTAAAATATTTAATCTTTTATTGTAGACCACAGTAATCCGACCCTCTAATTCTTCAGCCGTTTTTATTTTTTCTTGAATTTTCATGGGGTCGTCGGAGATTATGTCGCCCAAAATCAAATAAGGGGTATCGTATCTTTCACAAATTTTGTAAAACTTGTCGGCTAAGGGATGTTTAAAATCTCTTTCAATACTTTCCCAGATTGAATAAATGTTTTTAGCGAGCTCTTCTAATTGCGTCTCCCCCTTGACAAAATCTTGCCATCGGCTGTATCGTTTTTTCAAAAGATTATAAGTGATAATCGGATAGTCTAACTTTAAAAGAGACTTCTGAACGGCAATATAGATTTGGGTGTTTTTTTCTTTCTCGCTTATTTCTTCTTTTACCATTACTTTTTCCATCATTGATTCCGTCATATATTCAATTAAGGATTCTTCACGATGGAAGGTGCAAAGACTTTCTTCTGTCTCACAGGCGGCCACGCCCAAAATCCAATCATAAAGCTGGACTTTCCGTCTTCCATCAGGGGGGGCGGGGCTATTTTGGAGGATGAAAAGATATTTATCTATTATTTTTTGGACTTCTTCAATTTTTAACTCGGGTATCCGGTCATTAGGAAAATGGCCGCCTCTGATTAATTCTAAAACCAAAGGAGCGGCGGTTTCTTTGCTATTTTTTAATAAAAACAATCTTCGTTTTAATATCCTTTCAACGGCTGCCCTCCTCATTAAATGTTCCTCTCTCCAGTCAACCATTTCTCTTATTTTTTCATAGAAAGCAGCCACCGCAGCCGCTACTTCGTCAACATGGATAGTGCTTACTCCTTCTTTTCCCTGTAATGATAAATGCCAATTCTGATATCCTTGAATAAGTTTTTGAGTAGATTGAGACAATTCCGACATAATAGAGCTAAAAACTTTTAACTTTTATTTCAGTTGTAAGTTTCTCTAAAAACTTAGTTAATTTCATCATGCCAATATCACCTTTCCCTCTTTCTCTCGCCCGAACCTGCTTCGTTTTCATTTCTTTATCGCCGACCACGAGAAGATAGGGGATTTTTTGGAGTTCTCCCCCTCTGATTTTTTTAGAGACCGTTTCGTTTTCGTCTTTAATCTTAAATCTTAAATCTAAAGCCTTAAATCTTTCGCCAACCTCCTTGGCATATTTTTCATGTCTGGAACCAACTGGCACTACCCAAATTTGTTCTGGAGCCAGCCAAAGGGGCAGGGCGCCGGCATAATGCTCAATCAGTACCCCAATGAATCTCTCAAGAGAGCCCAAGAGAGCTCGATGAACCATAAAGGGCCTTTGTTTTTTACCCTTTTGGTTAATATAGGTCATATTGAAGCGGTCTGGCAAATTAAAATCAACCTGGATTGTGGTGCACTGCCAGGGTCTTCCCAAAGAATCTTTTATTTTAATGTCTATTTTCGGTCCATAAAACACTCCTCCTCCTGAATCAATTTGCCATTTTAATTTCAGTTTTTTAAGAACATATTTTAAAACATTAGTGGCTTTTATCCAATTTTTTAAAGTTCCAGCATATTTTTCGGGCCTGGTTGAAAGATAAATATCGTATTCTTTGAATCCAAAAGTTTTAAGTATTTTGAAACCATCTTTCAAGAGTTTGGTTGTTTCTTCAGATAGTTGTTCGGGCGCGCAGATGATGTGAGCGTCGTCTTGAGTAAAGCCCCTGACTCTTGTCAAACCATGAAGAACTCCGGATCTCTCGTAACGATAAACAGTGCCAAATTCTGCGTATTTGAGCGGCAGGTCTTTATAACTTCTAATGTTTGATTGATAAATCTTGACATGAAAAGGGCAGTTCATTGGCTTTAACATATATTCTTCTTCATCAATTTTGATGGGGGAGTACATATTTTCTCGATAGAGCTCCCAGTGCCCGGAGGTTTTCCAAAGTTCTAATTTGCCAATATGGGGGCTGATTACCCATTGATAACCCCGAGAAGTTAATTCCTTATGTAAATAATCTTCAATAATTTTTCTTAGAATTGTTCCTTTGGGCTGCCAAATCGGAAGGCCCGCTCCGACTTCTTCATCAAAATAAAATAGTTCCAATTTTTGACCCAAAATTCGATGGTCTCTTTTTTCGGCTTCAGCTTCTTTTTGAAGATAATCTAACAATTCCCTCTTCGTTTTAAAAGCCACCCCATAAATTCTGGTGAGCATCGGCTTTTTCTCATCTCCTTTCCAATAGGCCCCGGCAATTTTAGTAAGCTTGAAGCCATCCGGATTTATCTCTCCGGTTGACTTAACATGCGGTCCTTGGCACAAATCAATAAAATCTCCAGATTGATAAATCGTTAATTTCTCTCCAGGCAATTCTTTTATTAATTCCAATTTGTATGGTTGATCTTTAAATAGCTTGTTGAGGTCTGACATCAACAGCTCCTCTTTTTTGAAGGCAATATTTTTTTTGATTATTTCTTTCATTTTTTCTTCTATCTTAGGCAAATCCTCCTTCGCTAAGGCTACGGAGGACAAATCATAGTAAAACCCATTTTCAATTGCTGGCCCAATCCCAAATTTAGTTCCGGGATGCAATTCCTGAACAGCGGCAGCTAAAATATGAGATAATGAATGCCTAATAATTTCAATTTTCATACTTCTATAATTTCTTCGACTTCTTCGCAGATTAATTTTGGAATACCGTCCCGAGAATCTAATTTCCCGGACACCATAACAATTTTATTTTCTTGGAAAATAGAGGGATTTCTTTCAATTATTCCCGGGAAAACAATTACTTCAATTTTATTGTTTAAATCTTCTATATTAACAAAAAGCATGGGTTTTCCCGATCTGGTTATTATTTTCTTGATACCGGAAATAATTCCTCCAATTTTAATTTTTTGTTTGGGAGAACAGCTTGAGATTTTAGATAAGGCCATTACTTTTTTTTCTAAGGTGCTTCTAAAATCCTCTAAGGGATGACTGCTTACAAAAAGGCCAAGCAATTCTTTTTCCCAGGTTAATTTTTCTTTTTTTGAGGCGGCGGTGGCGGCGGCAAGATTAATTGTATTATTAAATTCTATTCCGTCAAATAGCCCCTTTTGTCCGTTTGTTCTTGCTTTTTGAGTTTCCCGAGTACTTTCCAAAAGCTTTTCTAAATTAAATAAAAGCTGGTTTCTTTCAGCCATTTTATCAAAAACGCCGGCCTTGATTAAACTTTCTAAAGATTTTTTGTTTAAATCTTTTGAGTTGATTCTTGAAATAAAATCTTGAATTGAAGCATAAGTTCCTCTATTTTTTCTTTCTTCAACAATTGTTTCAACGACATTTAACCCGACATTTTTTATTGCTGATAAACCAAAACGAATTTGATTTTTCTGCGGCACAACGCTAAAAAAAGTAAAACTTTCGTTGATATCCGGCGACAAAACTTCAATGCCCATTTTTCTGGCCTCAGTAATCAGAAAACCAATTCTTTCAATATCATTTCTTTCTGAAGTCAAAAGGGCAGCCATAAATTCAACCGGGAAATGAACTTTCAGGTATGCAGTTTGATAGGCTATGGTGGCGTAAGATGCGCTGTGGCTGCGATTAAAGGAATAGCTGGCAAAGGGTTCAATCCAATGCCAAATCTGTTGAGCGATATTTTCTTTTATCTGATTTTTTTTGCATCCTTCAATAAATTTTTCTTTCTGCGCCATTAGTAATTTTTTTATTTTTTTCCCAATTGCTTTTCTTAAAACATCTGCTTCAGACAAAGTAAATCCCGCCAGTTCTTGGGCTATTTTCATAATTTGTTCCTGATAGAGGGGTATGCCGTAAGTATTCACTAAAATTGGTTCTAATTTTGGATGTAAATATTCAACCTTTTGCCTTTTGTGTTTTCTGGTAATATATTCCGGTATTAACTGCATGGGACCCGGCCGGTAAAGAGCCACCATAGCGATAATATCTTCAAATTCAGTCGGCTTTAACTGTTTTAAGTATCTTTGCATCCCTGGGCTCTCAAGTTGGAAGATTCCAATTGTTTCTCCTCCTTGTAAAATTTTGTAAGTTGCTTTATCGTCTGTTGGGATTTTTTCAATATCAACATTTGTCCCTTGGACTTTGTAAATTCGGGCCAAGGTGTCTTCAATGATAGTTAAATTTTTTAACCCTAAAAAATCCATTTTTAAAAGTCCCAAATCTTCAATGGAATGCATCTCGTATTGGGTGACAATAGTTTTATCGTTTTGGGTGGGATGCTGAAGGGGGACAATATTGTTTAATGATTCAGCTGAAATCACTACGCCGCAGGCATGAGTAGAGGCATGACGAGCAACCCCTTCTAATTTTTTAGCAAAATCGATTAATTTTCTGGCTTCAGAATCGCTTTCGTAAAGCGAACGAAATTCTGAAACTTGTTTCATAGTTTGCTCTAAAGTTGAGCCGAAAGGAATCATCTTAGCGAGCTGGTCGCAATAGGAGTAAGGATATCCTAAAGCTCTCCCCACATCTCTGACTACGGCTCTGGCTGCCATTGTTCCAAAAGTAATAATTTGGGCTACTCTTTCTCTGCCATATTTTTGGGCAACATATTCAATTACTTCATCTCTCCGCCGGTCAGCAAAATCAAGGTCAATGTCGGGTAAACCTGCGCTTCGACCCGGCGTCAAAAATCTTTCAAACAAGAGATTATATTTTAGGGGATCAACATTGGTGATACCCAGGACATAAGAAACCAAGGAGCCGGCCGCGGATCCCCTGCCCGGACCAACGATAATTCGGTTTTCTTTCGCCCAATTAACAAAATCCTGGACAATTAAAAAATAGGAGGCAAAGCCAGTTTGCTTAATTACTGAAAGTTCGTAATTTAATCTGTCTACAGTTTCTTTCGTCGGTTTTTCTCCAAATCTTGTTTTCAATCCTTGCTGGCAGAGTTCTTCTAAATATTCATCCGGCGGTTTTCCCGAAGGAACCTCAAATACGGGAAGCTTAATTTTGCCTAACTCAAATTGAAAATTAGACATTTCAACAATTTTTTGAGTATTTTCAATTGCCTCGGGCAAGTCTTTAAAATCTTCAATCATTTCTTGAGGGCTTCTCATTGAGAAATCATCGGCTTTCAAAGTTAATCTTTCCGGGTCATTCGGGTCAGCCCCGGTGTTAATTAACATTAAAATATCTTGAGCTTCAGCATCTTCTGGCTTTAAATAATGAACATCATTGGTCGCAACTAAAGGAATTGCCAATTTTTTTGAAAGCGAGACCAAAATGTCGTTCACTTTTTTTTGTTCTTTGATGTTAGGATGGTGCTGGAGTTCTAAATAAAAGTTATCTTTGCCGAAGATTTCTTGATACTTCAAAGCCGTTTTTTCGGCCGCCTCAATTTTGTTTGCCAGAATTAATCTGGGAATTTTCCCCTTCAGACAAGCAGAAAGCCCGATAAGGCCTTTTGAGTATTGGGCCAACAATTCTTCATCAATTCTCGGCTTATAATAAAAACCCTCTAAATGGGCCTTTGTTATAAGTTTGACTAAATTCTTGTAACCCTCTTCGTTTTTAACGAGTAAAACTAGGTGGTATTTTTTGTCGTCAATATTTGGCCTTTCCTGAGTCATTCCTTCAAAAGCCATATACATTTCCGCCCCAATTATCGGCTTAATTCCCCTTTCTTTAGCTTTTTTGTAAAATTCTACTGCTCCATAAATATTGCCGTGGTCAGTCAGGGCGCAAGAATCCATACCTAACTCTTTAACATAATCCAAAAGCTCATCAATTTTTGAGAGGCCATCAAGCAAACTATAATGGCTATGAATATGTAAATGGGTGAACTTCATAAACCGAGCCCCGCAATAGCGGGACGAAGGTGAAAAAGAGAATGAAATTCTCTTTTTCACCTACGAATATACGAATTATCCTATTGTACAAAATTTTTTGCCAAAAGCCAAGGTCAAGATATAATCAATTAAGATGCCGGATTTAAACGAAGAAAAAAAATTGTGGAGAAAGGGATACAAAAGAGTGGCTGGGTTAGATGAGGCAGGAAGGGGGGCGCTTGCCGGTCCGGTGGTGGCGGCTGCGGCGATAATTAAAAACTCAAAACTCAAAGCGCAAAACTCAAAACTACAATTTAAAACTAAAAACTTATTAAAGGGAATTAAGGATTCAAAAAAACTTTCGCCAAAGCTCCGGGAAGAATTTTATAAGATTCTTACAAAACATCCTCGGATTGAGTGGGGGATGGGGAGGGTTTCGGAAAAAGTTATTGATAAAATCAATATTAAAAATGCGGCAGAATTGGCGATGTGGCGAGCTCTCCAAAAATTGAAACATCGTCCCGATTTTTTGATAATCGATGGGAAATATTTAAAAAACTATCAACTTAAGACTTTAAACTATAAACTGATTGTCAAAGCCG
>Ga0210057_1009384_pt1 | contig 11330 bp, 11 predicted proteins | sample CryGeyCG2114_010_2_FD_183968 | JGI IMG/M metagenome (GOLD analysis project Ga0210057, IMG submission 183968) | Groundwater microbial communities from aquifer - Crystal Geyser CG10_big_fil_rev_8/21/14_0.10 (SPAdes) (version 2) | ecosystem: Environmental > Aquatic > Deep subsurface > Groundwater ...
TCGATAACCTTATCGTCTTTCAAAGTAAAAACATTCTTCTTAAGTTCTATCTTTTTCATAGAGCTCTAAAGAGCTCTTAGTATTTAAATGTTTCTATAGCACAATTTGGCTTAACTTAATGACATTGAAGGCCCACACCGAAGACTCCTAGGATCAACATGTTCAACCTTCAAGCCCTCAGAGGTATCTAAGTCACTAACACTACTTAAACCATCAAGATAACCCCGCTCTAAAGATCTAATTAACCCCAATATATGACCCTCAGACGTATAAAATTCTAATGGATGAGTATAAGGGCTTTTAACTAAAACTTCTTTTCCCTGAAGAAAGAACAAAAAAGGATTCCTAACCCTAGTAATAAGAAAATCACCCGCAGGATTTTCACTACCATAAGGACCAAAATGAAGTTCGCGACCAGGTACAACCATACGACGTTCCATACCACCCCTAGTAATGTAACTCGCTAAACCTTTAAAGAAATAATTACGAACGGAAGCGATTTCTAAATTATCTGCATCCCTATGATGAAGCAAATTCGTTTTATCCGAGCCTACCAAACTATAAGGAACCATAAAGTTCTTAGAAAAGCTACATTTATAAGGATTAGTGTTATCCAAAAGTGGTAATCAGAAACTATGGCTTTTTCTTTAGCTTACCGTTTATAGCTCTGTGAATCATAGGCCAATAAACTCACGCCAGAAGCACCCACTTCTTCAGAGAGTTCCTTAAAACCTTTAACAAGTACATCATCAAGTTCACGTGAATAAGAACTTACCTGAAGCCTATTACTAGAATCAATATACGAACCAAGCCTCACATCAGCCAATCTCTTCTTACGAGGCAACCATAGGAAACCTCTATCAGGTCCATACTGAGATAATGCTACGCGAGGAGCAGGATCATCAGTACGTGAAGCAACCGTACGAACCTCAAACCTTGCATGAGGGTTATCCCCCACCAACTTAGAAGCTAGCCCATGAAGACGGGCCATGACTAAGTGTTTAAATTGGCCCTCATTAGTGCTTGTTAGATCCCTGACTTCAGTGCTCATAGGATTAAGATGAAAGTATGCCTTATAAACATTAGTGTTATCCAAAAGTGGTAATCAGAAACTATAGCTTTTTCTTTAATTCAAAGGTGAACTTAATTGTTCTTTTGATGAACTTAATTCTTGCTTTCCATCCAGTATTCCAAGCACTCTCACCAAAAACCCTCTTACCAAAGAATACATCAAATCTGGAAACCTTGAATCCGTGTTTTTTTGCTGTATAATAAACATATAAGTCAAAAGCAAAATCCTCAGGAGTATTAGTAAGTTCTTTAAGAAATGAATGATGAAAGATGTTTGGTTGAGCATTAATATCAAACATGAATTTACCAAGAACCAAAGTTTCAAAGATACTCATACCAACACTATTAATTAAAGTATCCATAATAGGTCTACCATAACGCTTACCCTTGACAAAAGCTTTTTTGGGAATTTTTTGTTTCTTAATAACACCAAGCGCTTTAATAGCATCTTCAGGAGGGGTTTGTAAATCAGCATGGGTCCAACCAATAAACTCCCCACGAGACTCCTTAAGACCCTTAATTAATGCTGCGCCATAACCAGGTTTAGGCTGAAAGACACTACGAGCAAAAGAATAAATATCCTTCTTAAGCTGCTCTTTAAGAACCTGCTGAGTATTATCATTAGAATTATTATCAACAAGAATTAATTCAAAATTATTAAATTTAAACTTATCAAGTGCTTTCTTAAACTTATCAAGAACTAAAGGAATATTCTCAGCCTCGTTATAACAAGGAATAACAATAGAAAGTTCCGGACTTTTCATGATTATGACAACAATTTTTTATTTATTAAGTTATAGGTGATGTAAGTAGATATAAACGAAATAGATAATGAAACTAAAGTGCCTAAACCTAAACCTAGGATAGGATAGGAATACCTAATCGCAATAACAAATATTAAAACGTTAATTGTTCCTGAAATAATAAAATTCTTAAGTAAAGGACCTAAGAAAATGTTACCATGATTCAAGTAAGTGATTAATATCAAGGCCATCGTTAATGTAGGAAATGTGGCAAAAACGCCTCCAATTAAAGGGCCACTAACTTTTGCAAGAATTACAGAAACAACAATAACACCACCACTCACTAAACCACGAAAAATAATTTGTGGGACAGAGTAATTAACAATCACCTTTTCTTTAGACTTAAGAGAAAGCTTTTTTTCAAGGGCATAATAAGAAAACAGGATTATTATTATGTAAGCAGCAATAGAAAGTAAAAAATTATTAAGCCCAGATAACACAATTATGAATGCGGCAAAAAACCAGAGTACTAAAGAATAAAAAAATGAAGCAGCAAAATTAAGCCTCTTAGAAAGATAAAGATAAGAAACAACAACTAAAGCATTAACACCTAAGATTAATGGAATTAAAGTAGTCGATTGAACTGCCACCCCAATAGTTCGTGTATAACCAATAAAGAATAATGAAACAACCATAGTTGCCGGAATTCCAGCAATTGCACCTCCAAGTTTAGTACCAAACTTCTCCGAAAAAATGGTAAGTAAAGTAATCCAAATAGAACCTACAAAAAAAGAAATAATTAGTTTTATTATAAAAAGATCAATCATGTTTTATCAAAATACTCTTTCCAGAAAGAGTATTCTGCCTTATCTTTAGCATCAGGATATTGTTCGGGATTATTAATTGCTTTTTCCCAATAAAGATACTCTTCATAATCAGCAGGAACACCCCAACCGATATACTTAACAGGGAAAGAAGTAACTTTATAACCTAACTCAACAGCAATACCAATCATCGAATCAATATAATACTCACCCTTAACAGTAACACCCCTCTTTACTAACTCTTCGGCAATCTTAAGAAATTCCTTACCACTCTTAAAAGAAAAGGAACCAACAATAGCATAATCATTAAAAGGATCATCACTAAGAGGTATCTTGACAGAAACACCATGAAGATCAAAGTTATTATCCTGCTTGAGCCAACCCCAAGCTTGAGGATTACGAGAAAGATTAGGCTGTTTAGTAAAACTGAATACCAACATGTCAGTATTTGAAGGATTAGCCGGATTAAAGGAGTTATAATAATCATTAAGAGAGTACTCCATACCTAAATCACAAGCACCAACAAACATTGGCTCGTCAGAATCAAAATGTTCTTTAGCAACTAAACAAGAATTTAATTGCCCTATAGGATTAGGATCAACAAGAATCTTAACATTTTTAGAAACAGATTTTAATGCATCAATAACATCAGTTTCTTCCATATGCTCCTGCCTAACAACAAAAACCCACTTATCAGCAGGAGGCATCGACTTAACAGCCTGAAGAATCATAGGCATACCACTAACAGGAATTAAAGGTTTAGAAAGTTTATAACCAACATCAGAGAATCTCTTACCACTACCAGCCATTAATACAATATTAATCATTTTATCATTAGTCTAGCGATAATAAGAATAAATATTCGTTTAAAAAGATATGTCTGATACAAAGGTTACTTTGTTCCACTACCCTGACCATAATAACCTTCACCTTTCCTACCATGTTTCCTAACAAAATGCTTCCTTAAGAGATAATCAGGGATCCTACCATCAACATCACCAGGGGCGATGGTTCTTCTTACAGACTCCATTTTAGCAACTTCCTCAAGAATTAAAGCAGTCTTCATAGCATCATGAACATTAGAACCCCAAACAAAAGCCCCATGATAAGGAACAAGACAAGCGGGAACATCAAGAGGATGAATATCCCCACTAGTAAAAGTTTCAACTATCGCCTTACCGGTATTACCCTCATAATCAGAAGATACTTCTTCCTCACTTAATAAACGAGCTACAGGGACATTACCATTAAAGAAATCAGCATGGGTAGTACCAGTACAAGGAATAGGTATACAAGCCTGAGCAAAACCAGCAGAATAAGGAGAATGAGTATGAACAACAGCACCGACCTCATCAAAAGACCGATAAATCCTTAAGTGAGTAGACAAGTCAACGCTAGGACGAGAATTTTTTGAATCACACTCAATAACATCACCCCGAGGACTAACAACAACAACATCACCATCTCTTAAAGCAGAAAAATTAACTCCACTAGGCTTAATGAGAATATTTCCGTCAGGAGCACGAGCACTAACATTACCAAAAGTAAGTTTAACTAAACCAAGATTGTAAAGATTCTGATTAGCTTCCCTAACATCTCTTTTTAAAGTCTCATAAGCCATTATTCTATAAGCCTAAAATGAGCAACCCTTTTATTATTATCTGTGATCTCATATATATTAATAGAATCTAACAAATAACTGCCATTAATAGGTTGAGACTTTAATTTAGAAAAAAGATTATCAAAATATAGCTTATCAATAGAGGCAACAGTAATATGGGGGACCCAGATGTCACCAACATAAGGGAAACCAAAAAGATCACAATTAGCCTTTTGAAGATTAGGCATCTTCCCATAGGATGAGGAAGAATTAGAAAACCTCACATTAGTATTAAACTCCTTAATAGAATTAATAACCTTAATCTGGATACCCCTTAATATCCTAACGGAGCTATCATCAAGACCATAAGTAATAGTATGACCACCAGTAACGATATCATCATAAAAAACATGAAATCCTGTAAGAGAAACAGAAAACCTCTTCAGATTATTAACAACACCATTTAGTTTACTAATCACCTCATCAATATTATCACAAGAAAAGAGGTATAGGGTAAAATGAGGCGGGTCAGAAAGATACTTCTGTTCACCGATAGAATCACGAACAAACTCTTTTTGTTTAAGAATCTGACCAACTAACTCTTCTTCAGGCTCAAAAGCGATAAAGTATTCTTTCACCATATTCACAAATTTTTTGTAATCTCCCTAATTTGACTATCAGTCAACTCAATATAAAGTTTTTTATCCCTAGTCAATACGAACCTTAGAGGATCGAGGTGAGGTATAAAAATTTTAACCCAGTCAGGTTTAGGAATACCAAGATAACTACCAATAAGGCTCCTAAGAACAACATTATGAGTAGTAACGAGAATACTCTTACCATTATGGTTCTTAATACTACTAAAGAACTTCTTAACCCTAAGAAGGACATCACCATGGTTCTCACCACCAGGAAAACGAGCATCAAGACCATCATTCCAGGCCCTGACTAATTCAGGAAAAGAATTATCAAGGTCCTTACGATAAAGACCTTCAGCACGGCCATAATCAATCTCTTTCAACAAATCAGTAATTAAAGGGCCCTTGCCTGATAGGAGAATTGCAGAATCAACACACCTCTTAAGAGGGGAAGAATAAACTAAATCAAAAACCGGAATAGAAGCCTTAACATCATTAATAAAGGCCTTACTGGGTGCGATAATCCCAGGATTAAAATTATTACCAAGAAAGAAGTGAGGCTTATTTTCAGGGGTTTTAGCGTGTCTAGAAAAATAGATTATTGTAGAACCATCATAAAAATATTTTTTGAATTGTTTCTCAAAATCTTTAATGAATAACCTAACACCACTATTAAGATCAGAGAGATTAGGGAATGATTGAGAGTCCTTAAAACCCTTGAGTTTTAATAAAAGCCTAGAATGAATTGCTTTATTTAATGGAAAAATATTAAAGTACTCACGAAGTAACCCCTTGAATTCGTAAGAAACATTTTTCTTATAATAAAGTTTTAAGAAATTAAGCATTAAAAACTTCATAATATGATAAGAAAATTCGATCCGATGCTTTTGGTCCATTGGCTTGGACTTCTTAATCTCTACAGGAGAATTCTTATTAAATGAGTACTCACGAAAAGAAATACTCTTATTATCAAGATCATTAATATAATCAGAAACGCTTCTACGTGAACTGAAAAAATGATTAGGCTGAAGAACATGCACCTTAGAGATTTCCTTAAGATGTTTCTTGAAATAAATTCTGGTTCTCTGCCAATCAAGACAAGTAAACGGACTCTTGATACAGTGATCGAGGTGGGAATCAATATCATAGACCATTAAGTGAATCACTAAACAACCCTCATTGAACTTTAAAGGACCAAAGTAAGGATTAATAAACGCAGGATAACCATATTTTGATTGGAGATTCTTCCTAAGAGCTTCAAAAGATTCAAGCAAGGAATTATACTTATCCTTAGTAAGTTTATCAACTATTAATACCAAGTCTATATCACTAATGCCACGAAGACCCTTTTCCTCAGAGAATGTACCCACAACATTTGCAGACTTTACAAAATCAATCTTATCAACACAGTTACCAATATCACTGATAATATCACTTCTTAACTGAGATTCAATACTCCTATAACGTGAACTAGTCTTAGTAACCATAAAAGCCCTAACAGGATCTTTAGCCCTTAAGAGACCAGAGGAAGAAACGATATACTTAGAATTAATTCTCCAAACATTAGTTGGCTTAACACCACCATCAAAAACTAAGTCAAAATGATAATCCTTCTTAATACGATTAAGTTCATTAACTTTTTTTAGAGAATCAGGATTGAAAGACTGGCCTGAAACCCCAAGACTATCGATACCCATGACCTGAACAAAATCTAATAGCGGAAGGAACGGAACAATCTCAGAAACAGAATCATCCTTTGATAAAACTAGCCCGACCCTCTTACCAAGATATTTACATAAGGAAATATTCTCATAAACACCCTCAGAAGTCTTAATATGAAAGATTATGGAATCAACATCTTTATGAAGCTTTTTTATCCAGTCACTGGGGGTATCAGACATGATATGAAGCATCTTTTCAAGAATCCAAGTATTATTAATCTCATTCATTATTGAAAGATCAACAGGCGGAGCATCCTTGTTAAAAGAACTATCAATCAAGTCTATGTGAATGAAGTCGGAATAATACTTAATCTTAGAATAAATATCCTTAACGGACTCACCCTCATTCAAATAAACCGCGATTCCAACTTTCTTAACAAAATCAAAAGTGATCTTACGATGAGCAGAATAACTAACAAGGAAAACTAAGGCCGCAGAAAAAAACCTTAGAGGACCATATCCTGTTGAATAAGAACCTGAAATCAGAACCATTATTGAGATGTTGACTAAAAACGCGAATAAAGAAATTATTGAAAAAGCGATAAAAGTCCTACGGTTCTTAGACCTGGGAACATTAAAATTAAGTTTAGAATTTAAAATAAAACTTAAAAAAACTCCCGAAACAAAACCAAGAATTATCGCTAAAGGCAAACCAAGAAAAGAAGAACTGAAAGCCCTCACAATTAATACCTCTAATGATACGGACAGAAGCCCAATAATCATGTAATTAAGAAGATACCTAAAACGGTATATCAAAAAATTTAAAGACTTTGTAATCCTCTTAAAAAGATTATTAGCTACCATCTCTTGTCCTCAAAAGCAATTATTTTAGTACCAAGAAAGTTTAGAACAATAATTGGAGGCATTAGTATCAGATTAGCAATAACTGGAGTAAATAATGAACTTTCAACAAAGAATTTTAATAATGAAACATTTATTATTAGAGTGAGAAAATAAATTAAGAGATACTTAGGAAGAGAACTAGACTTACTAACATGACTCCTAAAAGTGAAACCCCTATTGAAAATGAAACCGAAAAAAACCCCTGAAATAAAACCGAGGGCAGCAGCCAAGAGATAATTAACACCAAAGAATGAAAGAAATACCAAAAAAACTAGGTAATTAAGCACAGTACTCTCAGAGCCGACAAGACAAAATTTTAAGAATTGTTCACTAACAACCAAACCGGACACCCTACGAATAGACATAAATGAAAGTGCCATTATAGAGTTATAAAGATAATTATAGTAGGAAAACTACTTTTTAACAGTTCTGTCAGACTTAGAATTGATATTAGTGATTACGAAAACAACACCACCAATACCATAACGGCTGACTTCTTCACAAGAAACTCCAGAAGACCTGAGAAACTCGTTAAAAGCAGCCCTCACACCCTTGGACTTATCAGCTTTATAATTAAAAAAATCATCAAGTATGAGGACAGTCCCAGGCTGAATTAAAGGAGTTATAAAAGAAAAAACCTCACGAGATGAAGAATAAAGATCACAATCAACCATCACTACAGAAGCCTTCTTAATACCATAAAATTCCGGGCCCTTAGCCAGAGAACTATCAAAGAATCCTGGAATAAGTCTCACCTCAGGAAAATTCTTAAAACGTTTCTTTATGATACCAATATCTGTAGAGAAATCAAAATTTGTGTAAAAAGAATGGTCATCACCCTTTTCAGGCTTCATACCCTTAAAGGAATCAAAACCAAAAAAACGCATCTTGTTATTATTAAGGCCGATACCCCTAGAGATCTTTCTCCAGTAATGAACAGCACCCTTAAGACTAGTACCCTCATAAACCCCGAATTCTAAGTAATCACCAGAAACACCCTCAATCCTCTTATAAAAGAGAAATTTTTTTATGGCAGAATGTTTCTCAGAATTATGAATAATTTCGGGACTAATAAAACCACTAAGAGTTATGAACGAATCCTGAGCCAATAAAAACAGTTTATGACTAAACTTCATCATTAATATTAAAAAGAACCATATAAAAGGATTATTGTCATCATATTCCACGAATCAACTTACGAATTAAGGGCAGATCATCAAGATTAATACCGCCAAGGAATAATATAACAACAGAATAAACCACTAACCCTAGAGGAATAAGAAGCAACAACTTAAGATAACTACTAACAACCATTGAGTTACTAAGGAACCTTAACAAAAAGAACATTATGAGACCAGCGAATAAAGGTTTAATGAACAGCGAATAATCAGTCTTTATGGAAAGATTCTTACGAAGCATTAATGAAAGCATGAAGAAATAAAAAATTGTACTAATAAGAGTGGCAAAAGCAGCAGCACTAACAGCCCATAAAGAAGAATAATTCATCAGAAGAGTAATAAAGAGATAGTTAAGAACAACATTAAGAACTGCAGAAAATAATAACGCCTTAACAAAAATTTTAGGCTTCTCCTTAGAAGAAAATACTGAAGTATAGAGATTATTTATGACTGCAGGAATCATGACCAACGCAAGAATATTAAGACTCATGACTGAAAGCCCATAATCATCACCAAATACAGAAATGATTATAGGACTACTTAGTGCCATAGTACCTAAAGAAGCAGGAATTATTATTAATAAGAGATAATTAAGAATCCTGTTAAAGTTTCTACTGACGCTCTCATTAGAAGACTTAGAAAATACTGAAAGAAAAATTCTGTGAAGAGCTAATAATCCTGCAATACCAAAAGCCAAAGCGTAAGAAGCCCTGTAAAGACCAACAAATTCCGAATCAAGAAAAATTCCCAACATCACAGTATCAACATAAGAATAAAAAACTCCAGAAAGACCCCCGATTACTAAAAATGACATGAATGATAAAACCTTTTTTCTATCAGAATAGTTTAAGGAAGTTGAATTAACAGAATCAAAGAACAAGAGCTTTCTGGAATAATAATAACTGAATAATAATGCAGAACTTACAGAAAGCACCATTACAAAAACGACACCTGAAACCCTAAGAGAATCAGATAATAAGTAGAACAAGGGGAATACCAAAATAATCCTAAAGAACTGCATTATCAACTCCTTAACAGCAGAATAATCAACCCTACTAATAATGTAAAACTTTGAAGTAAAAAACTGTTCCATAGAAAAGACTAATACATATAATGAAGCAATAATTAAGGGAATAAATAGTTCGGGCTTAGAAAAAACGTAAACTGCCAGAGGATAAGACAGGAGTAGGAGCACTAGAGAAATGCTCAAAGAAACCATTATCTTGATCTTTAATATGTAATAGTAATAAGAAGAAGACTTCTTATGATTATGAAGATTATTAGAAACGTACCGTATAAGAGTCTGATTTATACCAAAATCAAAAGTAGTAATAAAGACTAATGCTACAGCCATAGAAAGAGTATAAATACCGAACTTCTCAGGAAGCAATAACCGAGCGATAACTACCGTAAACAACAAGGCACCGGTGCGTCCAATAATATTAGAACCAAAATCCCAAAAGCCCCCCTTAAAGGCCTGAGAAGTTAATGATTCAGACTTCATAAAAGAACAAAAAGCGAGGAATATTTAAAACCACCGCTAATCAACAATTCTGTACTTATCAAACCTTGACTTTAAAAGTTCCCAATTCTTGCCCTTATCCACACCGCAATTAATGATGTGATTGTAAGTCTGGAGTGCCATATCCCAAGAATGATCAGTATTATTGTAGTTATAACGTCCAGGACGGCCAATAGTATACAAACCAGAAATACCATCAATATAATCAAGAACAGTATTAAGATGTTTAAGAAATCCCTGATAATACACAGGATAAACACGAGGGCCAGTCTTAGTGAAGTACTCAACGACTTCATCACGCTTGAGAATACCAAGGCCCTCAAGCTGTTTAATCATCAGATTAATATTCTCCTTAGAAGGCTGCTTAGTAGTCTCTACCATTAGTCCAGTCATGCCCTCAGGACAAGTTCTTGGAGAAAAAGCCTTCTGCTCACTAACTCTCTGAAACAAATACTTCTTTTCAGGAAAGAAAATCCAACAATCCTTCAAAGCACGTTCTTTTTTTAGTATGATGTAAAGAATGCTTACAGGCTGATAACGAAGCTTCTCAACAACAGAATCAACAAATTTATCCCTCGAAGAATCATTAATGATATTAAGAAGATAATCAGGAAAGATTGTCGAGATTACTACTGAAGGCTTATAATTTTTCTTACCAATCATTAACGAAGTAATCTTCTTATCCTTAATAGTTATCGATGAAACAGTAGTATTCCTCAATATCTTACCACCATTAGACTCAATACTCTTAGCCAGCCCTTCAGATAACTGAAACAATCCCTCCGGTGGATAATGGAAGAATTCTGCGGAGAACTCTTTATGATTCTTCAACAACACGCCCTTAATCAACTGGAAGATGTTTGATACTGCAACTCTCCTTATAGCAAGTTCTTTATCAAGACTGTTGGCAGGAGTATTCCACACCTTCTCAGAATAATCTCTGAATGATAAGTTATAAAGGGTCTTACCAAAACGATTAATTAGAAAGTTCTCGTAAGAATCATCAGGAAGCTTAGTGAAGGGCTTCAAGAGAATATCAATACCTGCACGAAGAGCGGTGAGAGGCATACGAGTAGCTATTTGTGAAAGCTTTAAAGGAAAATCGTAAAAGCTTCCCTTAAGGAATATGCTATTGAACTTCCTGACCTTGATTAAAGAAGTGACCTTGGACATCTCATCAACAATTCCAG
>Ga0210057_1009385_pt1 | contig 11330 bp, 17 predicted proteins | sample CryGeyCG2114_010_2_FD_183968 | JGI IMG/M metagenome (GOLD analysis project Ga0210057, IMG submission 183968) | Groundwater microbial communities from aquifer - Crystal Geyser CG10_big_fil_rev_8/21/14_0.10 (SPAdes) (version 2) | ecosystem: Environmental > Aquatic > Deep subsurface > Groundwater ...
ACTGTTTATCGTCCTAATTCTAAGGCGAGTAAGGAATACCGAAAGTTAGCTGCAACTCTTGTAGGAGAGAAAGAAAATCCGGTGAAGCTGAAGAAATTTTTAAGATGGGTTAGTCCAAAACAGCAGGAGATTAATAGGGAGATTTTTTATAATCGGGTTTTTGGATAACAAATGAAGCGGATTTTTTACTTTTGGTTACATCTAGTTATTGTTTTAATTATTTTGGCTTCTCCTTTTTTTATTGATTGGAAATTTATTCTCGGAGGGATTATCCTTTATTAGATTCAACTTCTTATTTTTGGAAATTGTGTTTTAACGGTAAAGCAGTTTAACTCTAAAGTTAGGGAAGAGACAGTTTATGGGTTTATTTTGGAAAAACTTGGCTTTAAAATTAAGAAAAAATTTGTTGCTAATCTTGCGGATTATGTTTTTCCTTGGATTATTTTGGGTATTGCTTTGTTGTGGCAAGGAGGAATATAGCCCTTCCAGGATTTGAAACCAGAACAATATAGGGCGTAGGAATTTGGTCGTCGGTAGTAGAGAAAAGATTTAATCCGTTGCTTTTTCCTTGACGATGAATCGCTACGTTCTAACTAATTTCTCTCTTTTTTGTTTTATTATATTTTAACATTTTACAGCAAAATAAAAGCTTATTCATTAATAAATGTTTACTGAGAAAATAGGAATTAGATTTAAAATTTAAATAATCTTTCATACGCTTTATGATTCATCCAGTCAAGAACAATTGCCAAAATTTCCACTTCATTATTTGTAAGAGTATAAATTAATCTCCAATCCTTTCTTAGATTATAAATCCATAAATTATTTAGATTATATTTTTGTTTAAGTTCCTTAGGAATAAGTTTCTTTTTTACATTTCTTCCAAAGAAGGCATTTTGTTTCAATGTGTTCAATGCCTCCTCTATTTCTTTTCTGAGTCTTGTATCTTTTTCCTTTAATTCATTAAAAGATTCTTTTAATCCTTTATCCTTAAAAATTACTCTGGATTCCATTCTAAGTCTTTTCTATCCTTGTATTTATTGTAAACTTCGGGGTTCCAAATATAAACAACATAACCTTTTTTATCATAAACTATTTTATGAATACTCTCTAAATATTCCATTATTACTTGAAATGTTTGCCACATCACTTTTTTAGGAAGGCTCTTGAACAAATCTGTTTTTTTGTATTCTCCCGAATTATCTTCAATAAACTTTTCTACCATTAAAACAGTTTGCAATGTTGGGCTTCTTGCTATGTCGTTTGTTTTACTGTAAGCTTTTTTTATTATTTGAGTTTCCATTTTGTTCCTAAATTTATGATAATATCAATTGATATTACTATTTAAATGCTTTTGTTTTGTCTTCCGAACCAATTTTCCTCTTTTTCATTTTATTATTTTTTAACATTTTACAGCAAAATAAAAGCTTACTTATTAATAAATGTTTACTGATAAATTAGATATTATTTTAGAATTCTTCAACCTTTTTTCAGATAATTTATATATCTTAGAGAATATTAAGAAAAATGAATATAGGAAAAACACTTTATGTAATTAATAGAAAACAATGGGCTTCATGGCTTATCAAAAATCATGATAAAGAAAAAGAAATTTGGTTAATATACTATAGAAAAACTTCAAATAAACTGAGAATTCCTTACAACGATGCTGTTGAAGAAGCTCTTTGTTATGGTTGGATAGATGGCATCTTCAAAGGGATTAATGAGGAAAAATTTGCTCAAAGATTTACCCCCCGAAAACCAGTAAGCACACTATCAGAAATGAATAAAGAACGTATTCGTAGACTCATTAAAAAAAATAAAATGAATTCTATTGGACTCAAAGCCGTTTCGCATGTTTTTAATAAAAATAAAATAGAAAAGTTTGTTATTGCTCAAGAGATACTCAAAGCATTAAAGAGTAATAATCAGGCATGGGCAAACTTCCAAAAGTTTTCTGAAGGTTATAAAAGAGTGCGTATCGGTTATATTGAAAATCAAAGAATACATGGAGATAAAATGTTTAACAAAAGTTTACAGAATTTCATAATTAATACTGCCAAAAATAAAAAGTTTGGAATGGTAAAATAATCCCCCCCCAATTCTCCACTTGAATTATCCGCCTATCCAATTCACTTTCTCCCCTTCCTAAAAGTATAGCCCCTCCAGGATTCGAACCTGGGTCACTGGCTTCAAAGGCCAGCATACTTGACCACTGTACTAAGGGGCTCTTAAATTTCAGAGTGTATTTTTCTTTTTAAAGCTTGTTAGTGCTTCTTATAACGTCCACGTTTTTCAACTGCGATGAGTCTTTCTAGGACCTTTTTTGATTCGGATTTGTTGATTGATTTGTATCCCGCTTCTACAGATTTCCATAATTTCGAATAATTTTTGTAGTGCTTTGCTTCTAGCGCTTGTTTTAGGAGATGAAGATCTACGGCTTTGTCTTCTATTTTAAGGGAGATGTATCCTAGGCCAAAGTCGATTAGATATGTTTTGGGATTACCCCCTCTTTTTGATAGGATTTTATTATTAACAATTCCCTTCTTTGTTTTGGCATTATTTTTTTTTACAAGTATCATATTGCTTGTGGTTAAGTCTCCGTGGATGATGTTGTTTTGGTGTAGGAGTGAAATGTCTCTTCCTATTTGTTTCGCTACTTCTAATTTATTTTTTAATTTATCTAGATGTTCTGAAAGTTTTTTACCGTTTATGAAAGGCAGGGTTATTCTTGGTTTTATGAGGTTTACTGCTTCTGGTTTTGGAGAATTAATTATGTCTGATGCTTTTTCTAAAAGCTTTGCTTCAGATTTTGTTCTAAATATCCTAATCTTTCTATCGAGTTCTCTAATTCGGTAGGTTTTTGGGATTCTGTCTTTTATGATCTTTCCGTTTTCTTTAACTATTTGCGCTTCTGCTCCTTGAGCAATTATCTTGTGCTTTGACATAATTCTTATAAAGATAGTTTGAATTTAAATCTTATGAAACACAAAGTTGGAAGAACTCTTGTTGCTCTCTTGGCTGCAGGGGTAATTATCTTTTGGCCTTCTGGCTCTGTTGAAAAAGAACCCCAAAAACTCGATTCTTCTAGGAAAAATTCTGTTTCTTTATTAAGGCACCAACCAATTCGAGAAAATACCCCTTCTTGGGCTAAGTTTTCTTATGATCGGAAATTTGGAGAGGGGTTCTCTTTGGGATTGGAGATGCAGTATGTGGATGGAAATAGGAGTTTTTTATCTAGTGAGGGCTATATCACTAAAGCCCAGTTTAAACAATCTGTTCCGGTTGGACCTTTAACTTATTTTGTGGGGTTGGATCTGCCCCTTTTTAGATATGGTGAATCTCTTAAATTTGATTTGAAGAAAGGAGTGTCAGAGAATTTAGGGATTAGTCTTGGTTTGAGTAAGGATAAATCCCTTTCCTTTAAATTAGCCCATAAATCAGACAACACTTATTCTGGAACAGTAGAGCTAAAACATAAGTTTTAGGTAATAATAATCCTTAAATAAAGCCTTTTTTTTTGATTTTTATGAATAGTCTGGTGAAAAAGATTTTAGTTCCTGCAACTGTTTTAGGGGCTCTTTTCTTCTTAGTTCCGAATATTAATGGGGGGGATTTTTCTGAGGTAAGGAAAAGAGGAGATGGAAAAACCGGAACTAGAATTGCTGGGCAAATTCCTTTTATAGTTCTTCCGAATTATCTGGAGAAACCAGATATTCGTTTTAATCCTAAAACTACTTTTTATTTCGGGATTGGGGGTTATCTTCGGGGGGATAGGGATAGTGATTATTCGGCGGTTCCGCAATTTAAAATTGGTCTTACTCGGGATATTTCTAAGAAGGTTGGTTTACAGATTGGGGTTTCACATATGAGTGGGAAGTTTCCGGTTTTTGTTTCTCCTTTGAAAGAAGGAGAGTTAGGGAGAAGAATGAAAATGGAAATGTTTCAAGCAGAGCTTGTTGGGAAGTATTTTGTACGAGGAAAAATAAGGGATTTTTATTTTGGAGGGGGAATTACTTATAATCATTTTCAGGAGAGCGAGATTAGAAATTGGAATTTTGCAAGGGACGAGGTTGTTTTTAAAGAGATGAAGCAAGAAGAGCATTCTTTGGGAGCAAAGGTGGTTGTGGGTTTGGATATGAATTTGAATAAGAAGAAGAGTGTGCAAGCGTATCTGGAGGGGTCTTTGACCGGGATTAATATTCCTTTAGAGAGTAAAAAAAATTTTATTGTAGAAACAAATAATAGTGAAATTTACGAGGCGATAAAGAGGGAGGGGTTTATGAGTTATGGGGGAAATACTGTGGAGGTTGGAGTTAGGATTAAGCTTTAAAATCACTTAAATCTCATCATTTTTTTCTTTCCAAACTTCTTTACAAGTTTCATCATCTGTTTTTGGGACATTCCTTTTGAAGGATCTATATCTGTTCCTTCTTTTAAGAAACAATTGAGCATGTCATATTGTTTAAGGAGGGATCGAATCTCTGAATTATGAACCCCGGCTCCTTGGGCGATTCTGTTTATTCTGGAATTTCCTTCTTTTTTGTCTTGGAGTATTTCTGGGTCGGCTCTTTCTTCTTTGGTCATTGATTTAAGGATGTGTTCCCATTTTTTTATTTTTTCTTCTTGGTTTTCTATTGCTCCTTCAGGTATTTTTGCAGAACCTAGTCCGGGAATCATTGATTTTATTTTGTCAAATCCCCCCAAAGCCCCCATTGATTTTACTTGTTCTATAACATCTTCTAAAGATATTTTTCCTTCTTGGAGTTTCTTTTGCATAGCTTCTGCATCTTTTTCTCCGGTTGCTGATTTTATCTTTTCCAGAAGTGTTTGAAGGTCCCCCATTCCTAAAAGACGAGAGAGGAATCTTTCTGGATCGAATTCTTCTATGTCATTTATTTTTTCTCCAGTAGTTATGTAATAAACTGGTGCTTGAGTTTCTGCACACGCGGTTAGGGCTCCTCCGGCTTTTGCACTTGAATCCATTCTTGTTATAATTACTCCAGAAATTTTTACCGCTTCTTTAAATTCTTGAGCTTGTTTTTTTGCTGCCTGACCTATGTCTGCAGGCATTACTAAAATTATTTCTGTGGGGTTTATTTTTTTAGCTACTGCTTCTATTTCTTGTTTAAGATTTGTGTCTAGATTGTGGCGGCCGGCAGTATCAATTAAAATGAGCCCGTAGTCTTTTAGTTTATCTTTATTTTCTTCCCATATCTTTACCGCGTTTTTTTCTTTTAGATTTACAAAAGCAGTAAGTTTGTTTCTTTCTGCTAGTTGTTGGAGTTGTTCTGGGGCTCCCGGCCTGTGAACATCTAATCCAACCATCCCTACTTTGTTTCCTCTTTTTGCGAAATAATTTCCTAATTTAGCAATTGTGGTGGTTTTTCCTGCTCCGTACAAACCCACAAGCATTATTTTGTTCTGGGTTTTTCCTAATTCTAGTTTTTTTGCTTTCCCTAAGAGAATTATTAATTCATCATGTAGGAGTTTGATTAGGTGTTCTTTTTTCTCTATTTGTTTTATTCTCTCATCTAGGGCTGTTTTCCTTATTTTATCACTTAGCTGCTTTACAAGAAGAACGTTTACATCTGCCTCAATAAGTGCCCTTTGAAGGTCTCTTATAATTTGGTCCACTAGGTTTTTATCAAGAAAGATGGCATTAGCTATCTTATTTGTAGCTTTTTTTATTACTTCTCCTAGTTTTCCAAGCATAAATTATAGAGAAAAATGGAAGTTAATAAGTTTTGGGTCTAGTATAATAATCTTTTTAAAGCTGAAAAAATGAGAAAAGAGGATGGTAAATGTTAGTGAGTATTTGAAAGCGCATACGGGAGAAACGCCTCTTTCGGATTATTTGCCTCCTGGTCTTGTTGAAACTAGGTTGGACTATTCTATGAGACCGATTGATGCTCCAGAAAATCCGGACCAGTTTCAGAAGTGGATGAGCGAGCAGATTTGTGAAAGAGCTAGAAGATTATAATCCCAAATCTTTTATGAATTTCTCTTTGTCAAAGACCTCTATCTTAGAGTATTCTTGGCCGGTGCCAAGATAGAGGATTGGTTTTTTTGTAACATATCCCACACTTAGGGCGGTTCCACCTTTTTCATCTACATCTGCTTTTGTTAGAACTATTGCATCTATTCCAATTTCCCAATCAAAGGATTTTACTTGTTCTAGTATGTCGTTTCCGGCTATGCTTTCTCCTACGAATACCTTTAAGTCTGGTTTGTTTATTCTGGAGATTTTTTCTATTTCTCTTAAAAGATTTTTAGAAGTGTGCATTCTTCCCGCAGTATCAATCAAGACACAATCAATAAAATTTTTCTTTGCATATTTTATAGCATCGAATCCTACTGAGGCCGGATCTGATCCGTATTCGTTTGATATTACCTTTATTCCTATCTTTTCTCCGTGTTGTTGGAGTTGTTCAATAGATGCAGCCCTAAATGTGTCGGCTGCGGCTAAAACACATGAGACTTTTTTACTTTTGAGATGGTTTGCTATTTTTGCGATGGTTGTTGTTTTACCGGTTCCGTTGATTCCACAAAAGAGGATGACGTAGGGTTCTTTTGTTTGTTCCTGGTTTTTTTCTTTTATTTTTTCTATTATATCAAAAGGATCAATAAGAATTTCTTTTATTATTTCTTTAAAGGCATCTGTCACTTCTTGCTCGGCTTCTTTTCTAGCAAATTCTTTATCTATTATCTTTTCCTTTAGTTTTTCTATTATTTTTTCTGTTACTTCCAATGCGACGTTATTTTCTAAGAGAAGCATCTCAAGTTCTTCTTTGTAGACCTCAAACTCTTTTTCTGTTATTTTGACGTTTGAAATTTTGGAAGTAATTTTTTTGAAAAAACTTTCTGTTCCTGGTTTTTCTGGTTCTTTTGGTACCTTTAAGTCTCTTAGGGATTTTACTGGTTCGCTATCTTTTTTTTCTTTAATAGTTTCTTCTATTTTTTTGAGATCTTTTTCCGCTTCATCTTTTACTATTTCTTTAATCGGTTTAGAGATCTCTTCCTGTGTTTTTTCTTTTTGAGTCTCTTCCTTTATCGGTTTTTTTTCTGGAGTTTCTTCTATTGGTTCCCCCATCTCTTCCGATTTTTCTGTTATCTTTTTTGTCCAAGATTTTAGCTTTTCTTTTAATTTTCCGAACATAATATTGTTAGTTGGAAGAGATTTATAATCTTAACTGCTTAGGTTCAATTTTGTTTGAAGTTATTGTAAGTTTTAGATAACTTAATAAATAATATTCTGTTTTTCTTTTTATGAAAAAGAAGGTGTGTAAGATTTATCTTTTTAGGCATGGGCGAACTGTGTATAATGTTAAAGAAATATTTACTGGGTGGAAGCATACTAAATTGACTTGGAGAGGGAGAAGGGATGCAAAGCGTGTTGCTAAAAAGCTGAAGGGAAAGAAGTTTGATGTCGCTTTTAGGACTAAACTTCCAAGATCTATGGAGACTTTGAGTTATGTTCTTAAATTTCATCCTGAGTGTAAGAAGATTGTTACTGATAATCGGATGATTGAGAGGAGTTACGGGATTCTTGAGGGAACCTCTCACAAAGAATTTATGAAAAAGATGGGGGAGAGGGCTTATGATTTAAGAAAGGAGGGAGATGCAATTGAAAATCTTTCTCCCGTATTAAGGAAAAAAGTAATTATGTTTTTAGGAAAAAAGGAGTATGAAGCAGTACATCGTGGATACAATGTTCGGGTGCCTGGGGGGGAGAGTTTTGCTGATGTTGAGAAGAGAGTGAGAGATTTTATCTTTTACATTAAGAAGTATGTTAAGGAAAATAAAGTGAACGTGGCAATTTCCGCGCACGGGAATTCTATACGACTTTTTAGAAAAGTTATGGAAAAGGTTTCTAGAGAAGAGGCAGTGGACTGGTTTATTCCTTATGATAAAGTGTTTGAATATAGTGTTCTAGTTTGAACATCTAAATTTTTATAAACAGGATTTTCTTAGGGAGTTTTATGAAGCAAAAAACATCTTTTTTCAAGATTTTTAGTTTATCAGCTAAATTGAGGTTTATCTAATGAAGGGGATACTTGTTATTGTTGATGGAATGGGGGATTTTCCCAATAAACAATTAGAGGAGAAAACCCCTCTGGAAGCAGCATATATGCCCAATCTTGATTTTTTAGCTACTAGGGGGGAGATGGGATACTTGTATCCTGTTAAGCCGGGGTTTATTCCAGAGTCAGATGAATCTATAATTAGTCTTTTTGGAAATGACTTGATTTTTGGAACTCGTGGGCAGTTAGAGGCTATTGGGGCGGATCTTAATCTTACTAGGGGGGACTTAGCCTTAAGAGCTAATTTTGCCGCTATTGATTCTTTAAAAAATGGAAACATTCTTGATAGGCGGGCTGGAAGGACCCTAACCTTTGCTGAAGCAGAAATTTTGTCTAAGGCTATAAATAAAATAAAACTTTCTTGTGATTTTGTTTTTGAGCCAACACTTCAACATCAGGCTTCTCTTGTTCTTAGGGGGGGTTTTTCTGATAATCTTCTTACAAATGATCTTACATATATTCAGGGAAAATCAAAAAACTTAACGAAAGTTGGAAGAATAATTCCTTTGGATGAAGAAGAGAATTCACAGTATACCGCAAATATTTTGAACGAGTTTTTAGATAAAGTTTATGAGGTTCTTAATGAGCATCCGATTAATTTGGAGAGGAAGAAGAGGGGTTTAATGCCCGCAAATTATCTCTTAGTGCGGGGGGCTGGAATAGAGACTCCTAAACTGAAGCAGTATAAAAAATGGCTCTCAGTAAGTTATTTTCCTCTGGAGAAGGGGTTTTCTAAAGCTAGCGGAATGAATCTTTTCAGTTTTGATTACCCGAAGCTTAGAAATCTCGATTCTTATAAAAATTTGTGGGATGGTCTTAGAAAGGCTTGCGATTTTTCAAAAAAAACAATTAAGAAGTACTATAAAAAATATGACTATGCTTACATCCATTTGAGTGAAGTGGATCTCTCTGGGCATGATAATAAACCGGTGGAGAAGAAAGAGATGTTGGAGTATATTGATAGGACTTTTTTTAGGTTTTTAAGAGAGTTTGCTCCTCCAAATAAGATAAAAGTGGTTGTTACTTCAAATCATTCTACTCCTTGTAAGTTAAAGAATCATTCTGAAGATCCTGTGCCAGTTTTGTTTTATAATGATTCTATTCCTAAAAAGAATCCTTTTTTCTCGCTTATTTCTTTTAAAGGGGGAAAAGAAGAAAAAGTTCCCCCAAAAGGCATTAAATTTTGCGAAAGAGAGGCTAGAAAAGGGAGTTTGGGAAGGCTTTTGGGAAAAGAGCTCTTGAAAAAGGTAGGGTTTGTGAGGTAAATTCTTTATAGGTTTTAGACAATAGCAATTATTAAAAATTGATTTATATTTGGAAAACTATGATTACATACAATGATATTTATGAGGCTGCAAGAAAAGAGAGATATTCTGAACAATTACAGAAATTACCTAAGCCCTTTGTAAAAGATGTTGCTAGTTATCTTGAGGAGAAAAAGCAAATAACTCTTAAAGAAGATAGCGATTTTTCTGATGTTATAATAAAAACAAAAAAACAATTAGAGAATGCTATAACTCTTTTTAAGGAGCTGGTTCTAAGAAGAAAAAAGAAAATACTTAATTTAGTCTTAATTGCCACTGAAACCGGGATTTCTAAACAAGATTTTGAGAATATGCTTGATTTTGAAAAAAAGCTTTTTGAGGAGTTTATGAAGTGCATGGATATTTCTGATAAGGAGCTTTTAGGAATCTTGAATAATAAATCTCATGAAGTTCAAAAGAACGATTTGGTTGTTTTTAATGAAGATGTGGAGGAGTTTGTGGATATGGAAGGGGTGAAGATGGGGCCATTTGATAGGGGGCAGATTGCAAATATTCCCAAGGAAATTGCAAGGATACTGGTTGATGACAAGAAAGCGGAGATGATGGAGGGATAATGATTTGGCAAGATCTTGTGATTACTATCTGTGTTCTTGTTTTTAATTTTTCTCTGATTCCTCAGATTTTTCAGGGATTTAGACAAAAGAAAGGAGTCCTAAATCCATGGACTTGTATTCCTATAACTGTTGCAAGTTATGTTCTTGCTGTAACTTACTTAACTATGAATTTAATTTTTTCAACAATAATTGGATTGGTAAATGGTACTTTGTGGTTTTTGCTTTTGATGCAAAGATTTTATTACAGATAATTTTATTAAGCTAAAATGAATAGGTTTTTTATGAATATTGGACAGCTAATTGCGGGTTTGTTTTTGAGTGTTTTGGGATTTGTTCTAATCTTTGTGGCCTTATTTTCTAGATTTGGAGGGGGAGGATTAATTTCTTTGATTTATGGGATTCCTTCTTTAATAGTAGGATTATTTATTTTATTTAACAGGAAAGAGGATTCTATTGAGAAATTAAAAGCTATGAAAATTCCTTTGAAAGGAGGTAGGAAAAATAAAAAATGACACATCAGATGATTGTGAGTACTACAGATAAAATACCAGGATACGAGGTTGACGAGATAATTGGAGTTGTGAAAGGAAACACGGTTCGGGCTAGGAATATTGGAAGAGATATTGGGGCTGGATTTAAGAATCTTATTGGGGGAGAGATAAAAACTTATACTGAAATGATCTCTCATGCAAGAGATGAAGCATTTAATAGAATGATTAATGAAGCCATTGAGGCTGGAGCTCATGCGGTAATTAATGTGAGGTTTATGACCTCTATGATTATGCAAGGAGCTAGTGAAATGCTTGCTTATGGAACTGCAGTGAGATTGAAATAATTAATTAAATAATATGGAGGAAAATATGGCGGAAGATAGTTGTATATTTCCAAAATGTCCAAAATGTGGAAAGGGGTATCTCTTACCTTTTTCTTACCAAGAGGATGTTTTTGAGAAATGGAAGTGTTCTGAGTGTAAACACACTATAGAGAAAAGAGATAGGGAATAGTAAGGTTTAAAATATTTTATTTATTTCTTAAGTTATGGTGGAACCAAAGTGCTCTTGTGGAAACAAGAGTTTTAAAGAAAAGAGTAAAATGTGTAAGTACGGGTATTATGTCTTTGTCTATTGTGACAAGTGTGGTCTTATCCAAGGGATTTTTACAACTATGAATCATTAGTTTTAAAGACAAAAGCCTGCGGAGGGATTCAAACCCCCGACCTACTGCTTTCCTATGCAATCGCGTAGGAATGAAAACCTACTGGTTTGCTTACAAGGCAGCCGCTCTATCACTGAGCTACGCAGGCACTGATAATTAATTTAGAAAAGGTTAGTTTAAAAGATTTCTTATTCTTGTTTTTTCTCAACAAC
>Ga0210057_1009386_pt1 | contig 11330 bp, 4 predicted proteins | sample CryGeyCG2114_010_2_FD_183968 | JGI IMG/M metagenome (GOLD analysis project Ga0210057, IMG submission 183968) | Groundwater microbial communities from aquifer - Crystal Geyser CG10_big_fil_rev_8/21/14_0.10 (SPAdes) (version 2) | ecosystem: Environmental > Aquatic > Deep subsurface > Groundwater ...
CAGATAACAGAGATTGAAAAAGGTGGGAGTATTATACAGGAAACAAGAGGTTGGGATGACGCTAAGCAAAAGACATTTTCACAGCGGCAAAAGGAAGGTTCAGCTGACTACAGATACTTCCCAGACCCAGATTTGCCAAAGCTACATTTACACGAAATTGAAGAATTTACAGCTGAGCGCATAAAGGAGAATTTGCCTGAATTACCGTGGCAGAAACGGGAGAAATACATTTCTTTTGGCATAAAACGGGAGTATGCGGACTTGTATGTAAAAAATAGGGTATTGGGGAGGTTTTTTGATGAAGTATCGGCAATTTTAACTGGTAAAGATAAAATTTTATTAGCCTCTAACTATATTGCCACGGATCTTTCCAAAATAATCCGAGATTTTGGCCAGAGAGATTCGGAAAGTGGCGCCGAGATTGCCGAGATGTCTACCATACCTATATCATCACAGCATTTTAGCGAACTCATAGAGTTGCTTGCAAGCAATGCAATTTCCTCTCGTGCAGGAAAAGATATTTTGCTTGAAATGGCCAGTGGCAATAGGGGCCCAAGTGAAATCGCAAAAAAAGAAGGCCTATACCAAACAAGCGACGAAGGTTCTCTTGACCCACTTGTTCAGAAAGTGATTTCTGAGAACAGATCAGTAGTTGAGGATTTCAAGTCTGGAAAAGATTCCGCGCTCCAATTTCTTATTGGGCAAGCTATGCGTGAAAGCAAAGGCGCGGCGAATCCACAAGTGTTACGTACTATCTTTTTAAACTTACTAAAATAATTTTAGACATACCTTTATATTTTAAAGCTGTATATTGTTTGAGATTTACTACTTTTCTTAGATTCAAATTTTCAAAGTTGCTCGGAAGTATTTTTTGCTTAGTTCTACTCTCTTGTTTTGAACTGCTTAAAAAATTTACTTTAAACTTACAAAAGTAGTTAAACATATACTGAAGAGTTTTGGCTAAATTGTTTGTCAATCCGATCAAAATTTACTACGTAATGCACGGGGGAAGACACAAATTTAGAAAACAAGGAAAATAAGACAGAATTTTCTATAAAAAGATTCGTTTTTATTCGGTATTTTTTACTAAACGCGGTTTTTAAAAGAATTTTAAACGGATTTTTTCCAAACTTTTCATCTGGAATTTATTTTAACAATAAAAATGTTCAATTTTATCTAAAAAAGCAGTCGTAAAGTATAAAAATATAGGAATTGGCGAGTGCAAAAGCGCTCGTTGCGCAGTTTTTTAACAAATTTATGTAAAGATCAAGCTCTTTAGGGGAGAGATACCAAAAAAGTCCTTTTATTTCAAAACTTGGACATCCGATGTCCAAGTTAGGACATCGGATGTCCAACATTGTTTGCGTGCGGTTTTTTGCAATGCTTAAGGCTTATTCTATAAGATCTGCTTTTTTCGCTTTCTGAATATCTGAAAAAATGCTTACCATTTGATTTTCTTGCTCTCTCTTTGTTCCCAAAAAGTCTTTTAGAACGTTTGTGTGTATCAACAATGGAAAATTTGTCTCACCAATGTAGTCTAAATAACTACTCCATTTATATTTACGAAGATTATTTAATGCACTACTGACGTTTAGAACCTTTCCTTGTCTCCATTTTGGCTGCGAATAATCAAGTGGATTCAAATGTATGTAGTATGGAATGTAATTAAAATGGGCATCTTTCGAAATATGAATTTTTTTGTACCTGCCTTGCCACAGATATCCGCTTCGTCCGTATTTCTCGTTAAAATATTTTGCGTATCCCATATTTAACTTTTTCATAAACAAAGAGATGTTTTCTAAGTTATCTTCTACTGGCGATAAAAGAATGTGATAGTGGTTGTTCATTAAACACCAAGCGTGTATGTATACTAATATTCTTCGCATATCATCTTTTTGATCAGTGTCCTTTTCGAAGACCCCATTTCTTTTTGTGAGGGCGAAGTTTTCGGCCGGATTTTTGTCATTAAAGACGTAAAGTGAATTTACAAACCTAACCCTGTCACCATCGTTAAGTACTATATTCCTTTTCTCAACCCCGCGACTCAGTACATGATAAAACTCCATAAAAATAAATGCTTAAAATATATGAGTGAAGTATAACAAGTTGGACATCCGATGTCCTAGAATTTTATACGGCCAGTTGTTTATAAGTACATAGCTTGTGCTTTTAATTTTAGCAATTATGCCGAGATGTTCTTGTTTTTATTACCTCGGTTTATGTTTTTTTGAATATATCTCGGCACTAATAAGGATAGATAGTAATTAATAACTGTGCACAAATGATTGGCGACTCGTTTTTATATTCCGCTGCATAAGACTGGATAGTCTTTTGAATAAAAGTCACAGTTACCTCAAAATTCTAAAATTTATGCTATTTTTTTAGGACTTATATTTATGCACATGTTAAAATTTACTTTGAAATAAATACATCTCGGGTTATGTATACTATGTCTATGACATCCGAGATAGAAGTAGATGGCAAAAAGTACGTGACTTCAAAATCTGCCGCTAAAGAAGTTGGCTATACGCAAGATTACATAGGGCAGCTTGCAAGAGCGGGGGAAATACTCGCAGAGCGCTCCGGAGGTCTCTGGTATGTGAATCTAGAGTCTATACGCGCGCATAAGGCACATGCCAAAGAGGATATTAAAAAACACACCAAAGAGGTTTCCAGAGCCAACAAAAGCGATTCTGTTGTCACATTTGATGCAAAAGAATTCATTTCCTCAAAAAGAGCGTCAGAAATAACCGGATACAGTCAAGACTATGTGACCCAACTTGCGCGTTCTGGAAAAGTGCTTTCTCGGAGAATTAGCAATCGTTGGTATGTATACAAGAACCAACTTCTAGAACATAAAAAGCATAACGATGCTCTTCTGGCTTCTGTACAAGCCGAAGCGCTAGGTCTTAAACGAACAGAGAACGAAACAGAAAAGTACATAAGCATGCGTTCGTTGGCGCCTGAATTGACGTATCACAGCGAAAACAAGGATCTCGTCCCATCCATACCGGATAAAAATAAGAGCAACGACTCTGATTTTAATCAAGAAGATCTGTCACGGAATTCCAGCCAAACTTCCCAAGCCGTACATCATATTCCGATACACCTAAAGGACGAATCCGAATCAATGCAAAAGACTAATCATCAGCAGCAAAAAGGGCAATCTAGTAGGCATATTCTTAATTTGGACGAAATTCTTAAAGAAGAGAGTGACGAAAGGCCTACGAGGCTATTTTTGCTTCCTGCAGCTGCTGTTGGAGTTTTGCTTTTAGTACTTGTTGCTGGCGCCTTCCTTACTGCATCAGATACCGTTTTTACGCGAGAGGAAAATCAAGATGATACCAGAGAGGTAAAGCAAACTGCTCTTGTAGTAGTTGCGACTGTTCAGGAACGGCTGCAAGGTATATTTGGAAGCACAGTTTACTATAATCGCTAACTATATAGTTATTTCGTATAGACGAACTAAAAAGCTTCGTGCATATTTCATAAAATATTGCCTTAAATTTGTATACAGAACCTGTTTGCTCTTAGTATTTCTGGATACAGGGATGACTAAAATTTAAGATAAAATATTGTATATAAACCTAAGAGATAAGTTTGGAGATTTTAAACAATGTCCCATATTCTGTTTTATATTTACAAGTAGGTAGATGCCACGTAGATGTTTTCGTGTATTTATAGGTGCTAGGGACCAATTATCTTCTCGATTCAGTACTGATCGTTTGTTTGTAGTTGCAAGGTCGCAAAAAGTAGGCACCCACTGTGGCGTAAATCCGAGATTAGCTAAGGTAATGACACAAATACGCCTTGAGGCATAAAACAAATGCTGAAAGCGCATATGTTTTCAAATATATGGTCTCTTTCTTTTCCAAAAGAGCATCAAGTATTTAATTTATGCGAAAGAATATCTAAGGAAGGTTGAAATAGGCTGAAAAAAGGTATCTCGGTTTCAAGCTCGCAAATTAATCGGCTGCGAATGTCATATTTTTTACATTCATACTCACTAAGCCAGTATAATTTTAAGCGATCTTCGTGTGCCTTACTTTTATTTGGTTACGTTTTTATATAGTTGGCGGAGCTCTCATACTGCAGTTTTTTTATTTATTGCTGCGGACGTGTTGATCATAGAAAATCGACCGTTTTTTTTAGGCTTGTAGGTTGTGCACAGATTTGCATTTGTTTTCCACAGAAGTCGCACAGGTTTTACACAGTTTATCCGGAAAGACTAGTAAGATTATAGACATATCGTGTTAGCGAAAAATTTTTGTGTCAAACGAAATTTATTTTAATGGGTGCAGATTTATTTCTGTAAGCGAAACCGCACGTATTGCAAGCGTGACACGGGACTATATTGGGCGTCTTTGCCGTGACGGCAAACTTTCCGGAAAAAGGATTGGGAAATTATGGTACGTGGAGGAAGATTCTCTCAATCGCTTTCTTATTGAAAAAGAGTATTCAAATGTATCGAGAAGAGAGGCACTTTCGAAAGAACGAGTCGAGGAGTATAAGAGCCATTCAAAAGGACCGGGTGCTAAAACTAATAAGAATAAAACACAGGAAGATGTGCCTGTAATTTCGGTGCCTGCATTTAGCACGCCACGAGTATCCCAAAAGAGATATCTTCGTCCGGAAATTTCAAATGTATCCAAAAGAACTAGTCGCGTGAAAGAAATGATAGAGCGTGGTGTTCATACAATGAATGACACCACAAAGCAGGCAAGTGCACACGCCGTAGGCACGCTTGTGCATACGGCGCCAGTACAACATATTGCAGATATTGGTCAGAGAATTACTGCACTGTTTATTGCTTTTGTACTTGTGTTCGGGATGTATGGATTTGTCGACGCGCAATACACACGTTTTACTAAGGAAACGATTGCAACTTCCTTTAAGTATACGAAGGATGCGCCGCAGAAAATTGCACATGCGTTTCAGAATGCTGACTTGGGTACAGCTGTAAATCAATTTGCATCTGTATCTGCCGCTGCAGCAAATAACCCTGCTGCAGCGGCGCTGTCTTTTGGTGAGCGTTTCTCAAAAAATGTTGGCACTGTTGCAAAAAGTGTAAACGATTACGTTGACACATTCGTGTACGAAATTGTCTTTACACCTGAAGTGAGATTTGCGATTGGCACAGTATCGGGACCTCAACGAAACGCCTCGGTTGAAGTAAGTGTTGTGCCCTATTCAGGCGACACTTCCGGTAATACGAACACCAAAATTACTCAAACGACACAGCCGACAGGACCAACTACAATTATTCAGCAACCTGTTGTGGAGCGTGTACTTACTACCGAGCGCGTGGTCACACAAGGCGGCATTAGCGAGAGTGATTTGATTTTCAGATTAAATACACTTGACAACAAATTAACCTCGCAGATTTATGCAGTGTCGGCCTCAATCCCTTCCTTTTCAGGACCGGCACAGACTACAGTTGTAACCACTCAATCATTTGCCCACAGCAATAAAATCGATCAACTCGGAGGGGTTGATATAACCGGAGGTACAATAAGTGGCGCTACCATCACGGGAGGCTCTGTTACGGCGACATCGTTTTCAGGCACGCTCGGAATTGGCTCTGGTGGCACCGGCACCAGTACAGCACCGTCGTATGGCCAAGTGCTCCTCGGACAGTCTGATGGAACATACGACCTCGTTGCAACTTCAAGTCTTGGTATTAGCGGAGGGAGTTCGGAATGGACAGACTCTGGATTTTATTTACAAACAGGAGAATCGAGCGAGGCGGTTGTTATAGGTACGACAACTGTCCCTGTTCTGACCTCGCTTTTAGTTACATCAACTTCAACTGACACAACAACCGTATTAGATGTTCAAGATTCAACAGGTACCTCGAGATTATCTGTTTCGGGAAGTGGTTTTGGAACGACCACAGTAACTGGTCTTACTATTTCGGGTTCTGCTACAAGCACCTCAAACGTCGGCATCAATCTCACGGGCGGATGTTTTTCCGTCAATGGGACGTGTATCTCTGGCTCGGGTGGCGGTGGCAGTGGTGATCCTTTTGCTTGGACGTCAACTACATATGGAAACGCAACATCAACGACTCTCGGATTTCTAAGCGGATTTATATCGACAGCATCGTCAACAATCTCAGATCTTCACGTTACAAACTCCACCACAACAAGCGCCACCACCACCAACTTCGCAATTTCAAATCTCGCAAACGCCCTCCTCTCCACCAATGCAAACGGCTCCGTCATCGCCACCTCCACAATCGGCCTCAACCTCATCCCTGACAATTTCCTCCGCAATGACGAAGACGACACGACGACAGGGCTCCTTACCATACAAGGCGGTCTCCTCTCGCAAGCAAGCTCAACCATCGGCAGCGGCACTGAGGCAGGTGGGTTAACGATCTCCGGCACCGCGACGACAACAAACCTGCGCGTCACTGCGCTCACGAGCGGACGCGTCCCGTACCTCACCACGAACAGCCAATTCACCGACTCCGCCAACCTCACCTTTGACGGTACAACCTTGACGGCCAACACGCTCGCACTCACCACCGATCTCTCGGTTGCAAATGGTGGTACTGGAGCAAGTACTCTCACGGGCTTGCTACAGGGCAACGGCACCTCGGCAATCACAGGCATCACCGGGACAGCTGGGCAACTCCCGTACTACAACGGCACTGATACTCTCCTTGCCACTTCCACGATATTCCTCTCGACCGCATCACAAGTTGGCATCGGCACCACCACTCCATACAGCAAACTCACCACCTGGGGCACGGGCAGCTTGTTTGAAGCCGTCACCAACGCAAGCTCCACCGTCTTCTCCATCGGCCAAAGCGGTGCAACCACCACCAACTTCGCAATTTCAAACATCGCTTCCTCGCTTCTCAAAACAAATTCAAACGGTTCAATCATCGCCGCTGTAGCAGGAACCGACTATACAAACTTCGGCTATCTCTTTCCATCAAATGCGACGTCAACAACACTTACATTCACGGGCGGTCTCCTCTCGCAAGCAAGCTCAACCATCGGCAGCGGCACTGAGGCAGGTGGGTTAACGATCTCCGGCACCGCGACGACAACAAACCTGCGCGTCACTGCGCTCACGAGCGGACGCGTCCCGTACCTCACCACGAACAGCCAATTCACCGACTCCGCCAACCTCACCTTTGACGGTACAACCTTGACGGCCAACACGCTCGCACTCACCACCGATCTCTCGGTTGCAAATGGTGGTACTGGAGCAAGTACTCTCACGGGCTTGCTACAGGGCAACGGCACCTCGGCAATCACAGGCATCACCGGGACAGCTGGGCAACTCCCGTACTACAACGGCACTGATACTCTCCTTGCCACTTCCACGATATTCCTCTCGACCGCATCACAAGTTGGCATCGGCACCACCACTCCATACAGCAAACTCACCACCTGGGGCACGGGCAGCTTGTTTGAAGCCGTCACCAACGCAAGCTCCACCGTCTTCTCCATCGGCCAAAGCGGTGCAACCACCACCAACTTCGCAATTTCAAACATCGCTTCCTCGCTTCTCAAAACAAATTCAAACGGTTCAATCATCGCCGCTGTAGCAGGAACCGACTATACAAACTTCGGCTATCTCTTTCCAAACAACGCGACAACTACAGGACTCGGCATCTATGCATCATCCACCATCGGCGCAGGAGGACAGACAACAGGCCTTACCATCTCAGGTGGTGCGACGACGACGGGCTACTTCCTCGCACAAAACACCACCGACTCCACCACCGGATTTCAAATCCTAGACGCCGACGGTGGCACGCCTATCTTCAACGTGGATACAACGAACGAGCGGGTGGGGATTGGTACAACAAGTCCCGATTCAGTCTTCCACGTAGAGAGCGAAACTGCACCGACCTTGTCTATCGGCCCAGGAACAAATACGTCCGTGGACCCGACACTCTTCCTTACGGACACGGGCTCGAGCGCCGGCTTCAAACTCTGGTATGACAACGACGCAGGGGATACATACTTTGACAACCTCTGGGACAATGCGGACGCGGGGATGTTCTTCAGAACGCGTGTGGACGGCACGGATGTTGACGCACTCACCATACTTGGCGATGGCAACGTCGGCATCGGCACCACCACTCCGACCAGTCTTCTCCAACTTGCAGGCGCAAGCGCACCTAAGTTCACCATCTCAGACACAGACGCATCAGCCAACCAAAAACACTTCTTTCTCCAATCAGACTCTGGCACATTCTCCATCGGAACTACCTCAGACTCACTTGTTGATACCGCCACCTTTCCACTGTCTATCTCATCCACCGGCTTTGGCACCACCACTTTGAGCGGCCTAAACATCACCGGCAGTGCAACCTCTACCTCCGACGTGGGCTTTAACATCACGACTGGCTGCTTTGCGATCGATGGTACCTGCGTGGGCGGAGGCAGCGGCTCCGGTACGGTAAACTCTGGCACTACAGGCCAACTGCCATACTACGCCGCCGACGGCGAAACACTGACGGCGACGTCCACCATCTTCCTCGCAACGAGTGGCAACGTCGGCATCGGCACCTCATCTCCATACAGCAAGCTCACAGCGTGGGGCGGCTCCACGGGTAACATCTTTGAAGCGGTGACGAATGCTTCCAGCACGGCACTTGTGGTGAATGTGAGCGGCAACGTCGGCGTCGGTACGACGAGCCCCTGGAGGAAGCTATCAGTCACAGATACTGTTTCCGCAGCGCAGGCGGTTATCGCATATGACTCAACGCGCTACGCAAGTCTTCAGGTTAACTCCGTGGGGGACCTCATTATTGATCCTTCAGGAGACGATGCCTTCTTCAACGACGACAATCTCTGGGTGTGTACCGGCGGCTCGTGCCCATCGGGGACGCCAAGCGGCACGGGGAATTTGATTGTGGAGAGCAGCGTCGGCGTCGCATCCTCAACGCCTTTTGCGAAGCTCTCCATCGGCGCAGACGGAGCCATCACCACTGTTGAAAAAGACCTCACCGACCAGGCAACAATCTCCGTAAGCTGGCTTGATGGTAATCAACAGAGGGTGGTATTGGGCGGCAACCGCACAATTAATTTCAGCAACTATATAGAAGGGCAGGTGCTCCGCCTTGTTGTCTGCCAAGACGGCACAGGCTCGCGCACGGTAACGTGGGATTCAAACATATCGTGGAATGGCGGTACTGAGCCGACGCTTACCACCACTATAAGCCGATGTGATGTACTGAGCTTCATTGCAACAGCCGGCGCCTCGGGCGGCACGGATGTGTATGGCACGGCGACGCTAGATTTTGCCGACTAACTGTGAGGTTCTAGGTTCTAGGTTTTAGGTTTTAGGAAATACATATGAACAGTCAACAACAGAAACAAAATATTCAGTCATTCAAGGATCTTATTGTATGGCAAAAGGGCATCGAACTTACTCAGGAGATTTACAAAACTACCGCCAAACTGCCTTCTGAGGAACGATTCGGTTTGACGAGTCAAATGCGCAGGTCAGCTGTTTCTATTCCTTCCAATATTGCCGAAGGCAGACAGCGCAGAAGTAGAAAGGACTTTGCACAATTTTTGCATATTGCACAGGGTTCTGCCGCAGAGCTCGAAACCCAGATCGTCATTACAGAAAAACTGTACAGTGACATTGATTTTTCAAAAGCAAAAGCATTGATGGAGGAAATACAAAAAATGTTAGCAAAACTACGTAAGAATATCCGTAATCCTGTCACCTAAAACCTAAAACCTCAAACCTAAAACCCAACACCTAAACCATGCAATCGCTTCACAACATATTAAAAAAACGCCCAATTCTCATCGCATCTGTGCTTGCGATCCTCATCATCACCGTTGGCATGGCGCTGCGTATTGAGCATGCTGGTGAGGCAGAAGCTGCGTTCACGGTGGACCAATCGCTTCGCTTTAACGACGACGACAGTGCGTATTTGAGCAGGACGCTGTCAAGTGGCGATCGACAGAAGTGGACCTACTCAGGATGGGTCAAGCGAGGAAACATTAACGGCGGCTTCGGCTATCTTTTCGACGGAGGCCCATGGAACGGCGGCAATTCCGAGATGGCTATTCGTTTTGGCAGCGACAACACCCTGGCCATATCCGAGTGGGACGGTGCCGGGCAAAATTGGTTTCTAGACAGCAGTGCGGTCTTTCGGGATCCGGCAGCTTGGCTCCATGTAGTCGTCGCAGTCGATACGACGCAGGCAACGGAAACGGACCGAGTAAAAATGTACGTGGACGGTACTCAGATAACTCAATTTGCTAGCGCCACCTACCCTTCGCAAAATGACAATACCGGAATGAATGTCGCAAGTGTCGTAAGCACTGTTGGGCGTTGGCAGGGTGGAACGGCACGCTACCTTGACGGGTATCTTTCCGATGTCTACTTCATCGACGGCCAGCAACTTGAACCCACCTCTTTCGGCGAAACCGACGACAACGGATACTGGCGACCGAAGAGCTATTCGGGAACGTACGGCACCAACGGCTTTCACTTAGACTTTGCCAATTCTAGCGACTTAGGCAACGACGTATCCGGCAACAACAACGACTTTACGGCCAATAACCTTGATGCGACAGACCAAGTGATAGACTCGCCGACGAAAGGATTTGCGACCGGAAATCCAATAGCACCTGGAGGCGGCACCTATAGCAACGGCAATCTCCAAAACACAGGTGCCGCTACATCTACCATATTCATGAAAAGCGGAAAATGGTACTGGGAGGTCTATGCAAATGGTACAGGTGTAGTGTCGGGGGTTACCGCCAAAGACGGAACGGCAAACACAACGTCCGTTACTAATGCAGCTACGATGGGCTTTAGGTTTGACGCTGACGCAGGGACACTGGCGACTACAACAGATGGGACGACCTATCAAGGAGAAATTTCCGGTTTGACGAACGGAAGACTTCCTTACTCTGCGGGAGGTAGCAACTTCTTTATTTTCGGGCAATCTGCAAATGCAACCAGCACAGCCACCACGTTAACGCTTGATTCTACCGCGGATGGATATTTCTTGTATACCCCAACAAGCGGCTACAAAGCCCTCTCTACCGCAAATCTCCCCAGCCCCGCAGTCGATGTGCCGAAGAATTATTTTGATGCAAAAACGTATACTGGTACCGGTGCCGATTCGTACACCACCTTGCTCTTACATATGGACGGCAGCGACGGATCGACCACTTTCACCGATTCGTCTAACTCACCACACACCATGACAGCGAATGGCAACGCTCAGATAGATACAGCACAAAGTAAATTTGGCGGAGCTAGTGGATTGTTTGATGGGTCGGGAGATTATGTATCAACCCCCAATAGTGATGATCACAATTTTGGCGCGTCTG
>Ga0210057_1009387_pt1 | contig 11329 bp, 9 predicted proteins | sample CryGeyCG2114_010_2_FD_183968 | JGI IMG/M metagenome (GOLD analysis project Ga0210057, IMG submission 183968) | Groundwater microbial communities from aquifer - Crystal Geyser CG10_big_fil_rev_8/21/14_0.10 (SPAdes) (version 2) | ecosystem: Environmental > Aquatic > Deep subsurface > Groundwater ...
ATTATTTGTCAGGCATCCATTTGGCCAGGATATAGTTTGCCAGCCAGACCAAAAATGTTGTCCAAAAAAGAGCGGCAATGCCCTGAATGACCAGCTCCGGAAAAGCAATGTCAACCAGCCAGACCAGCCCCATATTAATAACCAGGCTGAAAAGGCCGAGGGTGATTATCTTTAAAGGCAGGCTGATAATGTCAAGGATCGGTTTTAAGATGAGATTAGCCAGGCCCAAAACAGCGCCGATGATAAGCAAAGTTTTCCAGTCTCCGGAAACCTGGACGCCGGTAATATATTTATCTGCCAGCCAGATGCCGGCAGTAGAGCCAGCCACTCTTAAAATGAGATTCCACATTGTTTGATAATAGCAGAGAAAAAGATTCCGGTCAATGTTTGTTTTTACAAGGCGGGTTCGGGCTGAAAAAATTCATTGATCTTTATTCTTTTGGGAAAAACCTGCTTTATCTTTTTATTCTCAATGGCTATTTCCACTATCTCTCCTTCAAGAGTTTCTTCAGAAAAACCCTGGTCAAAGACAAAGTTTCCCAGGCTGTAAAAGATATGGTGGCCATTGTATATTTCCGATTCCTGGACAACATGGGCATGGGAACCGATAACCAGGTCTGCTCCGGCGTCAATAACCGCCTTTGCCAGATCTTTTTGAAACTGGCTCGGCTCTTTGGCGTATTCCTCTCCCCAGTGGAAAGAAACAATAACCAGGTCTGAAAGATCTTTTGCCAGAGAAATGTCGGTTTTGATTCTATCTCTGGTTTTATCCGAAACAAGGGCAATGCCAATGTTATTTTCAGTTGCTTTCCAGGTTTCCGGGCCTTCGGCATAAGCAAAAAAGGCGATTCGGGTATTGTCAATGGTTTTAATAACAGGGGCATAGGCCTGGTTTTCATTGCCAGCTCCAATCGGAGAGATATTGGTACTAATCAATCTGCTTAAGCTGTCTTTGAGGGCCTCTTTGCCATAGTCGAAACTGTGGTTGTTGGCCAGAGACACAATGTCAAAACCGGCAAATTTCAAACCCTCAATAGCTTGAGGATCTGCCCGGAAAGAATAAATTGAGCCTTGATTTTCGCCTTTGTCAGAAATCTGGCTTTCAAGATTTGCAAAAGCCAGATCAGCTCCTTTTATTTCTTCCGAGATTTTTAAAAAAGGAAAACTATAATCGCCCTGGCCGTACTTGTCAGTCATGTATTTTACGCCCCGGTCCAGCATAATATCTCCGGTAAAAACCAGCTTGATTGGTTTTTCCGCTTCGGGCGAGGGAGTGGTTAGGCTACGGATTTCAAAGACAGCCGGGTTAAAAATAAAAAACAATCCAATCAAAATTAAGCCTAAACAAAGACTGAAAACAAAAACTTTGGCAAAAGTTAGCCGAGTCATTTCTTAATCAATTATATCACTTAAGCTAAGCGCCGCCGAGTACTTTGTACAAAGCCAAACTTTGTCCAAGATCAATCCCGAGTTATTTTCAGCCTTGTTTATCGACCAGCAAGCTAGTTGATTTTATATAAGGCAATTGTATAGTTAAGTAATACATCTCTAATACTTGTTTAAGAAATATCGAGAGATTGCTTTACATAATCAACATATATGAGCAAGGTGAAAATAAAATGGAATAAATTAATAGAAAGAAGGGCGGAAACCCTTGTCTTATCTCAAATAGCTATCGCAAAGAAATACTACCCTAAAGTAATAGGGATTAGGTTTAAACCCTTTAATATAAAGTATGAAAACTGGTATTACTACACCGACGCTTATTCCATAAAGCAAGAGTCTCTTGCTTTCCAAAAAACTCTCGCAAAAAATTCAAATTTCTTTGAGAAAATAGGAGATAAAATGTATAAGAAGGGGGAGAAATTAATTAAAATAGTGAAAGAAACTCAGAACAAATTAAAACTAAAAAGCAAAGAAGAGTTAATTAATTTATTTAAACGCTATAATGATGCGTTTACTTACTTCGCCGTTTTTGCTTGGGCTCCTCTTACTATTGAAAAAATTCTGTCAGAAAATATTACAGCTAGATTAAAAACAATATTCCCTGGTTTAAAAGAAGAGGATTATAAAAATGATTTTAATATATTGACGACACTGCAGAAAAAGAGTTCAACAGAACTTGAATATGAAAATTTACTTAAAGTGGCAGCTGAATACAAAAAAGAAGGTTTTTCTTCTAATATAGGGCGTAAGCTTCGGCAAATCTATAAAAAGTTTAACTATTTAGGAGCAATTAAAGTTGGTTGGCCATATTTGACAGAACCATATAACGAAGAACATTATAAAGTTCTTATTAAAGAATTCGCTCACGGTAGCCCAGCAAAAGAACTTGCTAGTATTAGACAAAAATCAGTAAAGGCTAAAAGATTCTATAAAAATTTTATAAAGAAACAAGGAATCGACAAAAAATTAATTAGGGACGCCAAGACACTGCAGGAATATATTTTCTTTCGGACAGTGAGAGGTGAATATATTGTACGAACTATGCTTTATGCTAAAAACCTGCTGACAGAAATTGCTTTGAGATTAGGTTTGAACTTTAATGATATTGTTTGGTTTACACCACAAGAAATTGTCGAGGCTATGAAAACAGGAAAAATTCCAGATTTTAATCCAAGAAAAGAAGGCTATTCCCTTATAATAAGAGAAGGGCAGCCGATTCTTACAGTTAAAAAACAGCGAGGAATTAAAGAAATTATTAAACAAGAACCAGGAATTGAAAGAAAAGAAGGAAAAATCGCTATAGAAGAAAAAGAAGTAGAGATCCTTAAAGGTCAAATTGCCCAGTCAGGAATGGTAAAGGCGCGAGTCAGGATAATAAAATCAGCAAAGGATGCCGGAAAACTAATAGAGGGAGATGTTTTGGTAACTTCGATGACAACTCCAGATTATATTCTAGCAATCCATAGGGCCGCAGCAATTATTACAGATGAGGGGGGAGTTTTATGTCATGCGGCTCTCGTTTCTAGAGAATTTGGAATTCCTTGCATCATTGGCACTGGGAATGCAACTAAAGTGTTAAACGACGGCGATGTCGTGGAAGTAGACGCTAATACGGGCACTGTTAAAATTCTAGAGAAAGCAAAATAAATGCACTTTTTGAAAAATTTAAAAGAAATAAGCAGAAGTAATACAATTATCGCTGGTGGCAAGGGCGCGAATTTGGGAGAACTGTTGAAAGTCGGGATGCTCGTGCCTGCTGGTTTTGTGGTTTTGGCTTTGGCTTTTGAAAAGTTCCTGAAAGAAACGGATATAAACGTGGAGATAAAAGCAATATTGAACAGAATCAATATTGAAGATTTAGAGTCAGTGGAAGAAGGCGCGGAAATTGTCAGAAGTTTGATTATGGAGGCGATTATGCCCAAAAGCATTGAAAAAGAAATTATGGATTCGTTTGAGAAATTGGGAGCCAAATATGTTGCCGTTCGAAGCTCGGCTACGGCTGAAGATTCAAAAATTGATTCCTGGGCCGGAGAGCTGGAAACGTATTTAAACACGACGAGAAAGGACTTAATCAAGAACGTCAAGAAATGCTGGGCTTCCCTTTTTGCTCCCAGAGCTTTGTTTTACCGGGTAAAAAGAGGCTTAAAGAGAAAGAAAGTGAGCGTGGCGGTGGTCGTCCAGAAAATGATCCAGTCAGACGTTTCTGGCGTCTGTTTTACCGTGCATCCGGTGACAAAAGACAGAAACCAAATGGTGATTGAGGCTTGCTGGGGTTTGGGAGAGTTGTTGGTTTCCGGCCAGCAAACCCCGGACACTTACGTGGTTGAAAAGAATTCTCTTGATATTCTGGATATAAACAAAAACCCGCAAGATAAAATGATAGCTCTAGATAAAAGCGGGAACAAAACAATTCCTGTTTTGGGTTTAAAGAAAGACAGGCAAAAACTTTCAATCTCTCAGATTAAAAAGATTGCGGAAATGTCTAAAAGAATAGAAAAGCACTTCAAAGAACCGCAAGATATTGAGTGGGCTCTAGAAAAAGGTAAATTCTATATAGTCCAAACTAGACCAATTACTACTTTATGACAAAAATTAATTGGCAGAAAACAATTTCTAGAAAAGAGACCCCGATCCGAAGTGAATTAATCGGCAGAGGCGCTGCCTTTGGTGTATCCAAGCTTTTAGAGGTACCGAATGATAATTTTCTTTTTGTCTTAGACAAAGGGAATGGCAGCGCTTATTTTGATCCTTTACAGATTAAGGCAATGGGAGAGAAAATTGTAGAAAAACTGAATAGCAATCCATCGTTCCTCAACAATCACGCCAAGAACCTTATCAACCAATGCGAAAATCTAGTGAAAATTTCGCAAAAGATAGGTTATCAGGAATTGAAGAATCTATCCCAAGAGACTTTAAAGGATTCTTTCGAAGTTTTTGTAAAAGCGCATTTCTCTTTTAGCCCTTACATGATGGTTCCGATAGCGATAGAGAAAGTTATTACTCAAAGAGTTAAGGAAAAACTTTTGGAGAATAAACGGATATCCAAAAACTCCCAGAAACTAGATTTCTATTTAGGGAAATTATTAATATCCGATAGACTGCCAGAAACAATTAAGGAACAACTCGACCTTTCTCGGTTAATACAACAGTTCGCGAAAACTAAAAGTCGTGAAGGGTTGGTTCGAAATCATTGGTTGAAATACCGTTGGCTATCTGTTTACAGCCCTAGCGACGAGCCACTTTCATTGGGCTATTTCAAGAAAAAAATTCTCGAAGCACTCAAGAATAGAAAAAGAACAGTTAATAAGCCTACTTCTGCGCAGTTTAAAATAACCATTAAAAAACTAAAACTTGATCGCAAAACTATCACCCTTATTAAATTTCTCAGAGAGTATGTCTATTTAAGGACATTTCGAGTAGAACAACTTTGCAAGGCGTATCTTTACATTCAACCATTATTTAAAGAGATAGCGAGACGGGCTAACGTATCGCTTTATAATTTTTGCCTTTGCAGTTTAGACGAGGTTAAAGCCTTTCTGAATGGAAGAAAAATGTTGATAAGGGAAGATGAATTGAAAAGGCGCAAGAAAATGTATCTTTACATTATAAAGAAAGGAATATTTAAGAATTATTCTGGGAGAAACGCTAAGAAAATTTTTGAACGAGAAGTAGAACCGATTAAAATCGCGAAAGGAATAATTGAGCTAAAAGGTAACGTCGCTTATAGAGGTGGAGTTATTAGGGGTAAGGTTAGGATTATCGACAAGACTAGTATCGGGAATTTTCAGAAAGGAGAAATTTTGGTAGCAATTATGACCTCTCCGGAGTTTGTGCCGGCTATCCAGAAATCCGTGGCGATTGTGACGGATGAAGGTGGGGTTTTGTGTCACGCTGCTATTGTTAGTCGAGAGCTCAATAAACCCTGTATTGTCGGCACTCAAATAGCTACGAAGGTACTCAGAAATGGAGACTTAGTTGAAGTAGACACTATTAGAGGGATCGTCAGAAAGCTTTCTTAAAGTTTGTTGCTTAGCTAAGCTAAGCAACTCGTATTATCTCTCCTGATATCTGCTGGCAAAAGCCAGTCTGTTTAATATTGAAAACTCTCGGAAACTGCGGTATAATACGCCTATTGTTTTGATTTAAACTTGCTATTAATGCCAGAAAGTTTCATTAAAATCCGGGGAGCCAGAGTTCATAATCTTCAGAATATTGATGTTGACATTCCCAAAAACAAGAGGAGCTATACCGGAAAGTATTTAAAACAGGTCTTCAGAAATTAAAAAGAGCCTGTATCTAGCATAGTGCGCAGGCTCTCTTTGCCTCCATTTTATTTCTTCGGAGGCTTTGGTGCGGGAGGTGCGGGAGGCTCTATAAAGATCGTCCCGCAGTTTGGGCATATGATTGCCCAGAACGGAATTTCTTTCCTACAGCTCGGACAAACTTTTGTTTTCATCTTTTTTCTCCTTTTCGAAAAGATAATCACACTATAGCAGATATTTTCACTTTGTCAAGCTTGACATTATCTTTAATTTTGCCTAGAATCTATAATAATGAAATTAGCAATCAACCTGTTCGATTGCTACTCAAGATTGCCCTGAGTCAGTCGAAGGGCAAAACTATTAACTGCTAACTTAAGCAATATGACCATAAAACCATTAGCAGACCGCGTTTTAATCGAGCCCCTGCCTTTTGAAGAAAAAACCAAGGCCGGCATTATTCTGCCAGAGTCTGCCGAGAAAGAAAGGCCGGAGCAGGGCAAAATTATTGCTGTCGGACCCGGCAGGACCGTCGCTTCCGGCAAAACCATTCCTCTTCACGTTAAAGTTGGCGATAAGGTTTTGTTCACCAAATACGGCCCAAACGAGTTTAAAATAGACGGTAAAGAATACCTGATTGCCAAAGAAGAAGATATACTGGCGATTATAGAATAAAACATTATTTTTAGCGTAAAGTGCAAAGCGTAAAGTGCAAAATTACAACTCAAAATTCAAAGCTTTACGTTTTACGCTATAACTTTGCGTTTTGCGCTTTGAATTTTTAGCTTAAACCATATTAATTAATATCATTAATAAATCTATGGCTAAACAGATATTTTACCAGGAGGTTGCCCGGAAGAAGTTAAAAGCCGGCGTGGACAAGCTGGCTGACGCAGTCAAAATCACTTTAGGCCCCAAGGGCAGAAACGTGGTTTTAGACAAGGGCTTTGGCGTGCCTACGATTACCAATGACGGCGTGACCGTGGCCAAAGAAGTTGAGCTGGAAGACAGGACCGAAAACTTGGGAGCCGAAATCGTCAAGGAAGTGGCGGAGAAAACCAATGATATTGCCGGAGACGGCACGACCACGGCCGTGGTTTTGGCCCAGGCCATTATTGCTGCGGGTTTGAAGAACGTGGCTGCCGGAGCAGATCCTATGGCTTTGAGAAGGGGAATTGAGAAAGCCAAGGACAAGGTTGTGGAAGCTTTGAAAAGAATGGCCAAACCCATTTCTGATAAAACCGAGATTTCCCAAGTGGCCACTATTTCTGCCGCAGACCAGGAAATCGGCAACCTGATTGCTCTGGTCATAGACGAAGTGGGCAAAGACGGCGTGGTTACAGTAGAAGAATCGCAAAAGCTGGGTCTGGAAAAAGAAGTGGTCAAAGGCCTGCAGTTTGACAAAGGCTATGTGTCAGCTTACATGGTGACTAATGTGGAAAGAATGAAAGCTGAGCTGGAAGACCCTTATATCTTAGTGACTGAGAAAAAAATCTCCTCTTTGCAGGAAATCCTGCCGGTCATGGAAAAAGTGGCCCAGATCGGCAAAAAGGATTTGGTTATTATTGCCGAGGAAATTGAAGGCGATGCTTTGGCCACCATGGTGGTCAATAAGTTAAGAGGCACTTTTAATTGTTTGGCAATCAAAGCTCCTGGTTTTGGCGACAGAAGAAAAGAACAGCTCCAGGATATTGCCGCAGTTTGCGGCGGCCAGATGATTTCTGAAGAGCTGGGATTGAAATTAGAAAACATTGATTTGAAAATGCTGGGCTCAGCCAGAAAAGTCGTGGCTGACAAGGAAAATACGACCATAATTGAAGGCAAGGGCAAAAAAGAGGAGATTGATTCCAGAATCCAGCAGATCAGGAACGAGTTGAAGACAACTACTTCTGATTTTGACAAAGAAAAGCTTCAAGAAAGGCTGGCAAAGCTGGCTGGTGGAGTGGCAGTCATTAAAGTGGGAGCTGCCACTGAAGTTGAGCAAAAAGCCAAGCAGCACAAGACCGAAGATGCTTTGAATGCCACTAGAGCGGCTATTGAAGAAGGCATTGTGCCCGGCGGTGGCGTGGCTTTACTGAGATGCTTGCCGGCTCTGGCTGAAGTAAAACTTACAGGCGATGAAAAAACCGGAATAGATATTTTAAAGAGAGCTTTAGAAGAGCCGATCCGCCAAATAGCTCAGAATGCGGGTTTGGACGGCGCCGTCATTTGCGAGGAAGTGAAAAAGAAGGAAGCTGGTTTTGGCTTTGACGCTCAAGCCATGGAATACAAGGATTTGGTTCAAGCCGGCATTATTGACCCGACCAAAGTGGTCAGAACTGCTCTGGAAAACGCGGTTTCTGCTGCTTCAATGTTGCTGACGACCGAGGCGGTGATTTCTGAAAAGCCTGAGGAGAAAAAATCTCACGGCATGCCGGGTGGCATGGGCATGGGAGAAGACTACTAAATAATCAACCAATAACTGATAACTGGAAGACGGAGGAGACCGGGTCTCCTCCGTCTTGGTTGCCAAAGCGAGTTTTTTCTGCCACAATAAAACAAGATTACAAACTAATTTTAACCAATATGTCATTTTTAGGAATCGTTTTAGTTGTGTTGGCGGTTTTGGTCGCTTGGCTGGTTTTGACCTTCAACAAGCTGGTGGTTTAGGCCAGCGCGCCAAAGAAGCCTGGTCTGACATTGAAGTCCAGTTAAAGAGAAGGTATGACCTGATCCCTAATTTAGTGGAAACAGTCAAAGGCTATGCAGCCCATGAAGCCGGCGTTTTTGACAGAGTGACCCAGGCCAGGGCTATGGCCATGGGAGCCAAGACCATGAAAGAGCATGCCGAGGCTGAGAACATGCTTTCCCAGACCTTGAAAAGCCTTTTTGCCGTGGCGGAAAACTATCCCCAGTTAAGAGGAGTGGAGAGTTTTACCAAGCTTCAGCAAGAATTGACTGACACCGAAGACAAGATTCAGGCCTCGAGAAGGTTTTACAACGCCAATGTGCGGGAGCTGAATATCGCTATCAAGGTTTTCCCGACCAATTTGATTGCTCCTGTTTTCGGCTACAAGTCCTTGGAGTTTTTCAACGCCGAGGAAGCAGCGGAAAAACCAGTTTCTGTAAAATTCTAAATTAAGAGGTTTAGGTTTTATGCCGAGGCGCGCCTTTCTCTTTTTCGCGTTGTCGCTCTTGATTTTTATCAGGGCTGATTTGGTTTCAGCTGAAAGCATTTATTCTTTTGACGTTGAAATTAATGTCAGCCAAGACAGCTCTTTTTTGGTCAAAGAAAAGATTCTCTACAATTTCGGCAATCTCCAGAAACACGGCATTATCCGTTCTATCCCTTTGACCGATGTTGGTTCTGTTAAGGTAGTTGGAGTGGTTGATGGCAGTTCCAATGTTTCTCGATACGAGACTTCCCAAAAAGGTGGTTATTTGAAAATCAAGATCGGCGATCCGGACAAAACAATCACCGGCAGTCGTCTGTATACCATTTCTTACGAAGTTAAGGACGGCTTAAGGTTTTTCAAGGATCACGACGAACTTTATTGGAACGTCACTGGCAATGAGTGGCCAGTTCCTATTAGTGCCGCGCAAATCGCCATCCGTCTTCCCGGATCCGTTTCCGACGACGATTTGGAGTTCGATTGTTATACGGGTTCTCTTGGCTCAAAGGAAAAATCCTGCGTTTGGCAAAGAGATAATAACGGAAAAATTGTTTTTCGGAGCTTTCGCCAATTAAATCTCAGTGAAGGTTTGACTGTGGTTCTCGGCTGGCCAAAAGATATAGTCAAGCGACCCCTTTTGCCCTTTTGGATAAAACAAAATTGGCCTATGGGCCTGCCAATCCTGATCTTTATTTTTCTGTTCTTTTATTGGTGGCAGCGGGGTCGTGACTTCCCAGTCAAAAAGCCGATCATGGCTCTTTATGAGCCACCCCAGGGCTTGAAACCGGCTTATGTCGGGGCGATTTTGCGTCAGAAAGTCGGCCCCTTGGAGGTCTGCGCTACTATTATTGATTTGGCGGTCCGGGGATATTTGAAAATACGAGAAATTGAGAAAACCGGGATTGCCGGCCTCTTTGGCAAAAACGACTACGAGATTATAAGAATCAAGGATTTTCAAGAAACAAGTGATTTATCGGAATACGAATACGATCTTTTAAGGACTTATTTTCTTGAGAGTTCTAATGAATCAGGTATTAAATTATCGCAAGTCAAGCTGGATATTCGTCCTTTCAGCAAACTGGTTTTGGCCGGGGCAACTGGTGAAGGCTATTTTGTTTCTAATCCCGAGACAACGAGAAAGTTCTTTATGTCGGTCGGAGTTGTTATTATAGCTCTCGCCTGGTTTTTTGGCGGAAATTCTGTTTATGGTTTTTTGGCGAATCCGCTGTTTTTAATGGCGTGTTTGTTGTCGGGGTTGGTTTTTATAATTTTTTCTCTGGTCATGCCCAAGCGAAGCAAAAAAGGCGCAGAGGTTTACTGGCAGATTTTGGGATTTAAGGAATATATAGACAAGGCGGAGAAATACCGGTTGCAATTTGCCGAAAAGGAGAATCTCTTTGAAAAGTATTTGCCTTACGCCATAGTTTTTGGCAGTGTTAATAAATGGGCAGCCGCTTTTGAAGGCATTTACAAAAATCCTCCTTCCTGGTACGAAGGCCGTTATCCAGGCAGTTTTTCCACCCTTGTTTTTGCCTCTTCTTTTAACCATGCCGTTTCCAGCATGAACCAGGTGTTTAGCGGCCGGGGCGGAGGAGGGAGCAGCGGTTTTGGCGGGGGCGGGTTTTCTGGCGGCGGCGGCGGGGGAGGAGGAGGCGGCAGCTGGTAATTTTAGAATCATATGACTACCTATACTTTTGCAAGCAAAAATATCCGTAAAACCTGGCTTTTACTGGGATCATTTTTGATTCTGATAATCGTTTTGGGCTGGTTTCTAAGCTATTATTTTGAGAGCCAGGCGATTCTGTATTTTGCCGTGGGTTTCAGCATTTTGCAAAGCATTGCCAGCTATTGGTATGCTGACAAAATAATTTTGGCAATTACCCGGGCAAAACCAATTGAACATAGTCAAAACCCGGAGCTTTACCATATTTTAGAGAACTTGACCATTGCTTCTGGTTTGCCTTTGCCCAAGTTTTATCTGCTTGAAGAAAGCCAGCCCAATGCTTTTGCCATCGGCCGCGACCCGAAACACGCCGCCATCGTCGTCACCCGCGGGCTTTTGGAAAAGCTGGACAAGCCTGAATTGGAAGGCGTGCTTTCCCACGAATTGTCGCATATTGGCAACAGAGATAGTTTAGTAATGACCGTGACCGTGATTTTGGTCGGCATTATTTCTATGCTGGCAAATATGTTTTTCAGAATAGGCCGTTTTGGCGGTCGGAGTCGCGATAATGATGATCGCGCCGGCGGCGTTCTCGCTCTGGTCGGCCTAATTGCCGTTATTCTTGCTCCGATTGCCGCCACCTTGATTCAATTGGCGATTTCCCGCAAAAGGGAGTTTTTAGCCGACGCTTCCGGCGCCTTGCTCACCCGTTATCCCGAAGGTCTTGCCGGCGCCTTGGAGAAAATCAGTCGCGATCCGGTTCCTTTGCGGGTTGCCAGCGATGCGACCGCACATTTATATATCGCCAG
>Ga0210057_1009389_pt1 | contig 11324 bp, 9 predicted proteins | sample CryGeyCG2114_010_2_FD_183968 | JGI IMG/M metagenome (GOLD analysis project Ga0210057, IMG submission 183968) | Groundwater microbial communities from aquifer - Crystal Geyser CG10_big_fil_rev_8/21/14_0.10 (SPAdes) (version 2) | ecosystem: Environmental > Aquatic > Deep subsurface > Groundwater ...
TGAGGCTAAATGAGCCAAGGTGGCTGAGTGGACAAAGGCACTTGTCTGTAGAACAAGCGTTGAAAGACTTCCCAGGTTCGAATCCTGGCCTTGGCACAGCATAGGAATGAAGAGCGGATGGGCTCGCGGATCGCAGACGGCGGGCAAGCGAAAACACCGTGTTCCAGCCCAAATTTGGGGTGAAAGATATTTGACGGAGTAAATAGAACAATATGCAAAAATTTCGGTTTTAGCTTGCCTAAAACCGCTTACATTTTTTCAGGAACTTCTATTCCTAAAACTCCCAATCCATTTGAAATTACTTGTCTTGTAGCCACAACTAACCTAAGTCTTGAATCCCTTACATCATCGCTGTTCCCTTTCAAAACCTGAAGATCTTTATAGAAGGTATTAAAACGTTTAGCTAACTCATAAATATAGATTGCTACCTGTGAAGGGTTGTTACCTACTTGAGCAGTAGTAATTGCCTTTGGAAATTCTGCCAGCTTTCTTATAAGTGCTCTCTCTGAGGAGTGGCTGTATACTTCAGAAGATAAGTTATTCTTAAAAGATAGATCAATACCGTCCTTTTTAGCAGCCTCTATAATGCTACCCGCCCTAACTGCAGTATATTGCACATAAGGAGAACTATATCCCTCAAGGTTTAATGCTTTTTCCCAATGAAATTCTATAGATCTTTTTGGATCTTGACTTAAATCATTCCATTTAAGAGCACCTATTGCTATTTGTTTAATGGTTTTGTCTCTTTTTACTTTATCTCTCGCTAATTCTGGACTTCTTTCATCAATCACCTCGCCCACTTTCTTTAAACCTTCATCGATAACATCCTTAAGTAAAATTGTTCTACCTGCTCTTGTAGACATTTTACCTTCGGGTAGACGAACCATTCCAAAATAGACATGCTCGCTTTTCTCGCCAATTTTATGACCCAATCTTTTAAGTATTTCAAAAAGTTGTTGAAAGTATTGTTTTTGATCTTCGCCAACAACATATACCACCTTATCTGCTTTTAGCTCTTTTTCTCTGTAACTAGCTGTAGCCAAATCACGAGTCATATAAACACTTGCTCCGTCTCTCTTCTGAATAATTGCAACTCCCAAACTTTTATCCTGTATATCAACGATTAAAGCGCCATCACTGACTTTACCGACCTTACTTTTCTTAACCTCAGCAACTACGCCGTTAAGCATGTTTTCATAAAAACTTTCACCTAATGTTAATTCGAAATCAACTCCAAGGGATTGATACATTCGGTTAAATTCTTTCATTGACAAATCAATACAAATTTTCCAAAGCCTTTTAGCTTCAGAATCGCCGTTTTCTAGCTTTGAGAACCATCTTCGACCTTCATCTTCAATCTCCGGAACAACAACCCTATCTAATGCATCTTCGATTATCGTTTCCATATTAAGTTCGGCTTTAGTTATCTTTTTTCTCGTTATTATTTCCTGACTAACATCTTCGACCGCTTTTTTGAGTGCAGGAATAGAAGAAAGCCCTTTTTCTTTAACTTGAATTTTCATTCCATCCCTAATTTTTTCTGATTGCTCTTTGGCAACTTCGTGGAATTTAACGTAGAGATCCTGGAGAATTCCTATTGGATCAACCGAAGCCAAAAGCTCTTCCTCATTACCCCACATTTTAATAGCTGTTATCAGTTTTCCAAATTGTGTCCCCCAATCACCAATATGATTGTCTCTCACAACCTCATAACCTTGGAATTTATAAATGTTGGCTAAGGCGTCGCCAATAATTGTTGACCTTAGATGACCATAATTCATTCTTTTAGCAATATTTGGCGAGGACATGTCTATCACCACCCTCTTTCCTCGCGCTATTTGTTCTTTGCCGTAACTATCCTTCTTCTCCAATATTTCCGAAGTTACACTTTCTCCAAAACGGGCCATATCTAATTTGAAATTTAAAAATGGACCCTGATCAAAAGCGCTTTCGATATATGGAGATACTTGACTAGAAATTTTTTTTGCTAACCGATTAGCCAGACTAACGGGAGAAACATTTAAATGCCCCGCATATCTGTTTAGTTGTATACCATAATCAGCATCAACCCTCGAAGGAGCTTCAACAAAAACAAGTAGATCTTTGACGGACCCATAAGATCCTTCAGCAACCAACTCGCCCATACTTTCTTCAAGTTGATAAATTGGGTAACCGTGCTGAATTTGATTCATTTCAACTATCTTTCTTCTTTCTTCCATCTTAATCTCTTTTAATGGCAGCTGTTATACAATGAAGACCCCCATAACCTTTTGTTATAGCTTCTAAATCAGCATTCAAAACAACTAGCCCTTCTGCTTTAAGTTTTTCTTCTATCGTTTGTTCACCCGCTTCTCTATTGACTGACTCCTCCTTAACCAAGGACAGAATAATAATGTTGTTTCCCAAGTTTAAAAAGTTAGGTGCAAAGGCTTTCTGTTCCTCGTCGGAAAGAGAAATAATTTTCGCTCCTCTTTGCTTCATATATTCATCCATTTTGCCAAGACCTTTTACCTGTAATTGCCCTTTCTCTTCGAAAACTTCAAATGCGAATCTTCCGTTCATATGCAGATCACAAGCCACAATTGTGTTAATAGCACTAGGCATCCACATCGTATCCAAGTGCATTACCTGCATTTCGTTTTCTAAACCCTTGGCTTTTTTTATGTCTCTAAACACCACCAGCCTTAACCCTTGGGATAGTACCGCAGGAGCGATTTGCTTTACACCTTCCCAATTAGTCCTTCCTCCTATACCGACATAGTATACCCCACCATTTACTATTCCATCTCCACCTTCAAACCTACCATCCCCAGTAACTTTCACTATTTTGTCAAAATTTGACGAGTTAACTACACCTGAATACTCCAGCACTTTTTGATATAGCGCCACCTCAGGCTGTCTTATTTCGTGTCGCATTGATGACCATATCCAAGCCCTACCCGCAACATTTGATTGGTCCCGAGCATACACAATGTTTGCCAAGGGAAAGTCAAACTCAGGTGATAAGGAAAGCTTCTCGTTCATTACAATTACTGCCCCCTCATTTTTGTACTTCGTCACATCCTCATCAACCATCCCACCAATTTCTTCAATTTCTTTAGTATAACCGCCCGGATATTTTTTAGAAAAGGTGAGTGCCTTTTGTACAAGAGCGTCCTTAAGGCCCTCGAGTGTATGTTCAGGTCTAAGATTTTGTTTATCGATCATCTTTATGAGAAGATCTTTCACTTGAATTATCTCAACCCCGTGGATTTCTATCATACCCCTAGCAACTTCGAACTCTTTTCTAGCCTTTATAACGCTAAAATTTTCTAGAAAACAACTAATCTTTTCCGGAAGAATTTGGGCAATGACTGCCTCCGGCCCTGGCTGCCCCCACATAACCACTTTTCTTAGAAGTGCTGTTTCCTCAAATACACCAAAGCCACCATTTATTTCCAATCCCTCCTTTCTATCTTTATCCATATTTTCCATTAAAAAACCCGCACATGTGCGGGTTGATCCACTAAAGGCAAATCTGCCTCCTTACGTTTCTCCTATTTGACCTTAAATTCCTCATATTCAAACTATCCTGTAATATATATCTAGGCATGGTGCCTTGTCAAGTTCTTAAGAGACTATTTTGCCCAAGCTTCGACTATTTGTTTATATATTTCGACAGCTTGTGGAATTTGGTCGGGATATGCAAATTCGTTTAATTTGTGGCCTTGATCTTTTATACCAGGACCAAAAATTATTGCTTTAACACCATATGCGGATAAAAATCCCAAGTCCGCTGAACCTTTTGAAACTGTCAATTTTGAACCCGAAACAATCCGTCTGGCTATCTTTATAATTTTTTCATTCGGGTCTGTATAACCGGCGGGTGCAGGTGGAAAAGCGAAATCAATTTTAACACCATACTTCTTTCCCACTTCGCTTATTCTTTCAAATGCAACTTTATGAAAATCTGGTGTTGTTCTCACATCAAAAGTTGCTACACAACTTGATGGAAATCTATTGGGTGATTCTACTTCTATACAGAGCTTTCCGCTCACCTCTTTTGGCACAACACCAGAATGTATCGAGGTTAGCTCACCAACAGTTGGAGGTTCAAAAATTCCATCCGAAAATTCTTTACTCCATACCTTAAACTTGCTTTGTAAAACATCGGAAAACTCGATAATCTGCCTTACAGCATGTTTTTTAATCAATCCTGGCCTCGAAGCGTGACCGGAATCGCCTCGAGCTTGTGCCTTAATAAACATGTTTCCTCTATGACCATGCTCTATTTCTATTAAAGAAGTAGGTTCCGTAAATATACCCGCAAGTTCCTTGTATTTCTTTAAATATCCTTTTTCAATAAACCATTTAGCAAAACTTTGTGTTCCGAATCCATCTATTTCTTCTTTAGTAACGTACGTAAACCAGATATCGACAGGTGGTACACCTTTCTTGATTGTTTGTTCAGCTAAAAGCATGGATGCTGCAATACCACTCTTCATGTCGCTAGCACCTAAACCAACAATCTTGTCCCCAACCTCGGTAGCACTCCAAGGATCATATTTCCACTTGGAGTCACCACTAGAAACAGTATCCATATGAGAGTTGAAAATAAAGGCCTTAGATTTGTCTTTTCCTTCTAGATAGGCTGTTAAATTTTTATCCTGTGTGAAACTGTTTATCCCTCTCTCCTTAAACCAGGCCGCAATAAATTGCCTTATTTGATCTTCTTCGCCAGAATAAGACCTTATAGCGATAAGCTGTTTGAGCAAATCTAGGTGTTTCATCTACAATACTGATTGTACTATACCTTCTAATTCCTTAAAGTGATTTTTGGCTGTTTCCAAGGAACTTCCTTGCCCGAAACTCACCGATGTCAAATCTAAGCTTCTGCCAAAAGGTAAAACCTCCGGATTAGTAACAATTCCAAAAGAATGATTCAAATCATTGTGTGGAATTAAAAACTGGTTAAGTTTTTCCCAAACATAATCAAAAGAGGTTGGCTTCGAAATGGAAACATGACGATGCCAATACGCGTAGTTTTGGCTAGGAAAATGTATCGCTGCCGTTCTAGCGACTGTACCGTCAATAAAATCCAGTGCACCTTGCCGAGCATTATCTTCAAGAAATTTTCCGTCCTTAAAATCAAAACAATGATATCCGAAAACATGCATTTTCTGAAGAGCTGGAACTAACACTTGGTCGACAATCCCTTTCATCTTTTCCGACTCTGGATTACCTTCAAAAGGCCAATATCCACCAACATAGGAATTATTTTCACTTAGAGCGCCCAAGATGAATGATTGATCAGTGTTCTTTTCATCTTGAATATAGACATGTACTGATCCGTCGTCCCCCCGTATAACCTCTTCAACAACCCATTCGTTACCTAAAACACTATTGAAGAATTTGAGTTTTTCAGAAACATATCCATCAAGAGATAATTTTGATTTTTTCCATTCATCCTGAGTCAAAAGTATATTGCTTTTAAGTTCAGTGCCTCCTGTTCCATTCTCTGACTTTATAAGTACCATTTTTCCATCAGTAAATAGTTTAGCAACCGCCTGTTGAGTTGAGTACCCATCTTCACAAATGTATCCTTCGGGCATGGGTACTTCCAACTCTTCACAGAGGCGTCTGAACCCAGTCTTTGATCCTACCTCAATTGTCTTACAAATATCTCCACAGGAAGTTTTTATCCCTAATTTTTCAGCTAGTACTTTTTCGCTATTTGTTATGTTAAAAAACTGAATTTGAGCCACACCATTTCGTTCAGATCCCCAGGCCTGAATAGCCTTAAGACTTTCTCCGTCCAATATTAAATTTTCTGATAAACAACCTCCTCCGTTATGAGATACCGTGACAAATTCAGGTAAATCAAAACCCAATGTTTTAATAAGATAATTATCCAGATAACACTTATTGAGAGTAAAATCTGTCACAACCATATCTTTTGGAGAGGTCAGCGGAAATGCACGCATATATGCCTGTTCTGCTGGATCTCCCTTAAGAACAGGTGCGGATTGAGATTCAATAAGAACAGTTGGATGTCGATAACCCCAGTTTCTTTCTGGCAATCCATTTATATGCTCGTTTATGCCTGTATTTATTCTTTCTTTCATAAATAAAAAAACCTCCCTTTTTAGTGAGAGGTTACCAACAGAAAATCAATTCCTCCCACTACAAATCAAACTCTCCTGCGAAGAGTGATTGTAGCGGAAAGCTGAATTTTCTTTGACATTGAGAGTAGTTTACCTCTGGAATTAGGCATTGTCAACCTGCTGAGTGTATATTGTACAAATTCGGTTTGCTTCAGGTTTTTGTGCATGGCCTTCCCGTAAGCCGAATTTCTGCCCTCTCTGGGCTGCTCCGGAAGCTATACATCGTAAGGTGGAAGTTTTTCCTTTAAGTTCCTTAATCTTATTTCCCTCTACAAGGAGAGTCGAAAATTCCCCACAAGGCTCAGTACAAGAAATAAAGGTGGCTTCGTTTAATTTGAACGTTCGTTCTGCCATATTTATAGGCATTATATTTCGAAAAGATTAAATGTCAAAGACTAAAAAGAGAAAATCAGACAAAAGGAGATATTGCCAATCCTAGAATTATTAAACCTATTCCTACATATTGATATTTAGCTAAACGTTCTTTAAGAAAAATGAAAGCTAAGGTTGCGGTTATTAAAGGATAGGTAGAGGTTATAGCTGTCACAATACTCGTTGAGTTGAACGAAGCGTGATATCCCCACGAACTTCCGAATGAGGCTAAAGCCTCAAAAAACGCAACAAAAATTAGCAAGTAAATGAGACTTTTACCACCAACACCTAAGTCTTTCTTTTGAATAACTTTTTGATAAATGACCAAGAAAAATGCTAATACTAACCTTACTAAAATCACCCAAATTACCCAGCCTGACCCTTCTAAAAATTTATCCCAAAAAGGAACATATATCCCGAAAATCAGAAAAACAAGTAAAGCTTCCGGAACCCCTTTTGACAAATCCGGCAGATTTAGACCATCTCTGATTCCCTTAATATCTAGTGCCGTCAAAATTATTCCGCATATTATCAAAACCAGTGTAATAATTTTTAGACCTGTAAATGTTTCGCCGAAAAATAGAAAAGATACCAAGGAGGCCAGAATTACATACGAGGATGAGATTGGGCTGACTATACTAAGTTTTCCTACCTCAAACGCTTTATATAACGCAAGGTAACCAACCATATTGAAAAAACCGAACAATAAGATGGAGATGATATTTTTCAAATCAAAGGACGGTATTGAACGATCGTTAAAAAAATATAAAAGTAAGAAAAAGGCTCCGATCAGCTGTGTGTAGAAAAGTGTTCTAAAATTTCCAATCTTATCGATAGCTTTCTTAGCCATAAAATCAGAAATTCCATAACCAAGCATACCCAAAAGACCCCCAATAATGGCGATAGAAATATTACTCATACTAAAGCAATTATAACTATAAATATAATTAGAAAATAGGGTCAGCGTTTTTGTATTCTCTCCCGCCGAAGGCGGGATTCCTCCGCCACCCCGCGCGAAAAAGGGAAAAAAAGAAAGCGCGGGGGGCGGAAAAAAGGAACACCCCCCCGAAGCGAACTCTCTTTCTAAAATACATAAGAAAAAAGGCTTTGTGCCTGCGAAGCACTTTAATGGCGCAAGCCGAGGAAGAGACTGAACCAAGATTTTAAAGTTAAAAAGGCTTAGGCAATCCCGCTCCAAGGCGGGACTAAGCGAGCGCAGGCGGGGGCGCGCTATCTTCAACTATTCGGGTGGGCGGGACTTTTCCATGGACGGTACCGCAACGGTCAACCGTCACACCGTCATATAGTGATATGGCCGTAGATTCGGCCAATTGACGGTGACTGTTAAGTTCCTAACGGTAATCCGTCAGGCATCAGTTAAAATGTGTTAAAATTGCAGTTGTAGTTTGGTCGTTCCCGTCCTGCGTAGCAGGACAAAATCGCGTCTTTCCAAAAATGCGTAAGGCGAAGGCCTGCAAGGCCTGAGCCTGCCTGCCCTGCCGAAGCTGAAAGCGAAGGCGGGAAGCAAGCGAGCCCCGCAGGGGCTCGCTAATGAATGGCTTTCGCGTTTTTATGCAAGTGATGGCTCGAATTGTTTTCTGTTTTTAAAATACAAAAATTTTTCGACAGCGTCAGCTGTCGCGCTCCCTATTTTTATGTTATTGCATGAAGATTTTAAATCAAGATACATTTTACAATCCAATCTTAAATACTTCGCCTTTCTGCCTCAAAAGATAGATAAACAGGGAGTATCTCAGCATAAATTCCTTTAGTAAAAGTGTTAGACTTCGCTCCTAAATTTGCGCCTCCTGAAAGCTGTTCAACCCTTGGACATCCACCTCCACCATGAAGGGCCAATGCTAATTGAAGACTAGGATCGATATTGGAATAATCTCTATTTATTCCTGCAATATCACCGATATTACCAACATAAGGCTCATTAACAATATTTAATATATTCTCACCAGAATTAATCTTTTCTAAATTCTGCTCCATCATGAACAGTCCTTCATGACAATTAGAAATACCTCTAGGTCCAGCTGCAATATAATTCATTCCACTCCCACAAGTAAAAGCAGTTACTCCATCAAAAGGTTGTAAATAATCTAGTTTTTGTAATCCAGGTATACTAATACCCTTTCTAGTTAAATCTATCGCTACATCAAACATTTCCTTTATACCAACGATCATACTTTCGGCTCCACCTGTGCTTTCTAACATTTCCATTTGTGATAGTGTTTGTGGTCTTAAAAATTGTATCGCTACGGGTATTGGTTTTGTTTCGTTTGGAAAGTTCCAGTCTTTGCCTATAAAACTTTCGCTATTAATATCCCACATCGAGGAAACAAAGTCTTTAAGCCTCTCTGCATTTGACGGTGAAACTACATGATTAACATTAAAACGAATATCCGCTTCTGTTAATTTTCCAATTCCATTTAGAACTTTATTTGCACTATCAAAACCGTGTCTCATTCCTCTAGCTCTATCATTTTCATCTCCCAATCCCCACAAACTAACACTGACTGACATGTGCCATTCTTTAATCCTTTCGACTATCTCGTCATTAATTAAAACCCCATTAGTCAAAATAACTTGTCTAAATTCTATTTCGGGATATTCGAGACCTAAAACAGACATTATTTCTTGTGCCTTTTCAATTAATTTAAATGCTTTAGGTAATAATGGTTCTCCGCCCGCATACTTAATCTTGATTTTGTTTCTACTAGGGTCTTTTTGCCTCAGATCTTCAACTGATCTAAATGTTCCCGCTAGAATTGATCTCAAAACATCTTCTTCCATTAAGAGTGCATCTTTTGAAGCAATTCTTTCAGAACCTACCGCACAACCTTGGCATTTTAAATTACAGCTTTCTGTAAGTTCAATATACAGTTCAGTCTCAGGAAATGTTTGTATAATTTCCAGAGACTTTGTGTTTTCTTCAACTACCTCAGCAGAAAAAGAACCATTTAATGGGTTATAGAAACCCAGTTTGGTGCCATCAGTACCAATTTTTATTAATTCGATTGACATATTCGTCTTCCTGTTAAGTAAATTGAAATTAAGGTAGATAAACCTTTACCTCGATTCCATTTAAAGTATTAGACGCGACCATTTTTACAGATTCATTTTTATCCATACCTGCGATCACAGATGTTGGACAAGCACAATCATCTTCAAAAACTGGTTTTGCTTGAACGGGTTTTGGACAAGCACAATCATCTTCAAAAGTTTTAAATTCTTTTGCCATATTTTTCACCTCCTTTAATAAATAATTTGAGCATTGCTGAATTACATCACTAACAATTCTTTGAAGCTTGAGCCCAAAATAGGTCAATATGAATGGTATGATATTTTGACCAAAATTTGACTTTTAGTTAATATTATCCTATAATTTGGTCTTGTATGGATACAAGATTTATCTGTAACAAGGAAATCGAATCTCAACGACTTCTAAATGTTTATTGGTCATTGGGACATAATATTTATTCAGAACACGGTTTTTTTGTTTTGCCGTACAAAGTGCCTAAAAATACTCATGTTATATATTTACCCCCACTGAAAAGAGTTAAGGATGTTAAAAATATCGTAGAAATCTTATCTCTACACGATCGCATTAATATTCCTACTGAAAACCAAGAATTAATTAAACTAGCAGGCAAGATAGAGATTAAGATAAACAGCAATGAAAAAATAAACAAAGAAAATATTACGAGTGTTGAAAAGGAATGGAAAAATATTGAAGGAGCATTCGAAGACTATTTTGTGAGTTTGTTTCCACAATTTAGAAAGTCTCAGCTAAAACTTAACATCTATTGGACACAATATGGATCATTGATGTCTTACAACAGGCCGCTTGTTCAAGGTTTGCTCAATCAGGCAACAATATTTCTAAGAGATGATATGGGAGTACCTCAAATAGTTGAAGGGTTTCTTTCATCTATACTATCACAAAGATTTGAAGAGAGAGAAATGTCATGGCTTCAACGCGAAACTGTAGTCGACTTTTTAGGTCTTGACACAAACTTAAAACATTTAATACAGAATTTTAGTCCAACAGTGTTATATGACAAAAATCAAAGCACAGGTTTGGATGCTAAAATTATCAATGATTCTGCTAAATATCTAAGAAGTCTCGACCTTGAATATCAAACATTAATTTCGGTCAAAAACGAGATTGTTTATGTTCACGGCAAGCCATCTAAAATACCTTTTGGTGGAATTGAGAGAAAGTTTTTAGAACTTCTTATAAACAAACCCAGTGAACCAGTTTCATATTTTGACATAGCAGATCAAATTTGGCCGAATAATGAAGATTCATTTTCACTCTGGGCACTATCTCAATTAGCATACAAAATAAAGAACAAGTTAAGAAAAAATAATCTTAATCCTGAGATTATTAGAAATGTAAGAGGTATCGGCTATATTTTCGTTCCACAGTCATAAGTAGCTTCTACTTTGCAGTTATCCTTAATCCTGCCCATGCATAGGCGTTAGCCACACCCCTGTAGCTTTGGGGTGTTTTGTGCTGGGCAGGATTCCCGATAGGGAATATTTCAGAAGCAAGTTTTTGTTGTTCCTGTAGCCTCTAACCAAGTGCTGTGCGTAAGCACTCTGTGTACTAGCACTTGGGTAGTTGCCCGACAGAGCAAATTGCGACTGAAATGTTGTTATTTTGTCCAAACGGCTAGCCGTTAATCGTCCAGCGAACGGTAAGATGGACAAAAGGCCGTAAATACGGCCAGTCAACGGAGTTGACTAAGTACCTGACGGTTATCCGTCAGACACCCGTAAGGGTGTGATATAATTCTT
>Ga0210057_1009392_pt1 | contig 11321 bp, 10 predicted proteins | sample CryGeyCG2114_010_2_FD_183968 | JGI IMG/M metagenome (GOLD analysis project Ga0210057, IMG submission 183968) | Groundwater microbial communities from aquifer - Crystal Geyser CG10_big_fil_rev_8/21/14_0.10 (SPAdes) (version 2) | ecosystem: Environmental > Aquatic > Deep subsurface > Groundwater ...
ATTCTTGCGTTTGCTCTTGAAGAAAAGTGGATTCCCTCTGAGCAGTATGATTTTATATACAAGATTGGCGACGAAATAGGTGCCATGCTCTGGACAGAGATAGAGTATCTTGAAACGTAAATGTGCTTGAGTGCTACTGTGCTACACTGCTACAGTGTCACTGCCCCATTCCTCTCATCACTACATTCACTGTTTTGAGTATGATAGACAGATCCAGTACGAGCGATCTGTTTTTTATATAGTACAAATCATATTGGAGTTTTTGAAGTGATTGCTCAAGTGTGTCGGTGTAGTGTTGGTTGACCTGTGCCCATCCTGTAATACCCGGTTTTATAATATGACGAACAGGGTAATATGGCATTGTTGTTTCAAGCGCATGAACAATATCAGGTCGCTCGGGTCGTGGGCCGATGAGACTGATATCTCCTTTGATCAGATTGATAGCTTGAGGCAATTCATCGAGGCGTATTTTGCGAAGAAATGTTCCGACACGGGTGATACGCTTGTCGTCTTTTATGGCAAACTGCGCGCCATCTATTTCAGCGCTTCCGTCTTTTGCAAGGGCATACATGGATCGAAATTTATACAAAAAAAATGGTGTTCCACACAAGCCTACCCGCTCCTGTTTGAAGATAGCAGAGCCGGGAGAATCAAGACGAATGGCAAGAGCGACGAACGGATAGAGGATGATAAAGGATATATACATGCATACGCCGATACTGATATCAAAAAAACGGTGTGTGCGTTCGTACACCGGGTGAGCCGTATGCTGGAGATGATCAAGAAACCAGCTTTCTGAAAAGGTATATGGCGGAATACGTCCGGTAAGCACTTCGTACAATGATGTTAGGCTTCGAATGTTGACTTTCCAAAAGAGCAGTTCATATAGTTCGCGACGTACTGCTGTATCATTTCGCATCTCTGAGGCAATGATGACATCATGAATTGCATGCACTGTGATAGACGGTCGTATTGCAGTGACGGAGGAGTAGAATGTCGTTTTAGGAAACCGTTGCTTGAGACCATACTGCTCAGGAGTAATCCACGCGACGAGCGTATACCCCCGTTCCGGTTGTTCAGACAAAATGGTTGCCAGTTCTTCCATCTCAGGCGTATGTCCGACAAAGAGAATGTGTGAAGAAAGGGTTTTTGTGGCAAAAAATAGTGAAAATGCATATCTCCAGAAAACAAGAAGTATATAGCTTACAAGGATGGTTAAGAAGAGAATGGTTTTTGGTGAAAATGTATACTGTGGAGAGAGATAGAAAAACATAACACCAATCACTGCATTGGTGCACGCTGCTTGGAAAAGACGCGTGAAGAGGAGTTTTGGTGTCTTATGCTTTCCTATGTCGTAGACGCCATTGATATAGTGGACAACAATCCAAAAGAACATCAGAATGCCAAACGAATGCAATGCGTCCTGGAGTTCAAGAATATCCGTGAGTGTCCCACGTCGTATCAACAGAGCGATGACCGTGCCACAAAAAAAAATCATCCCATCCCCAAAGAGGAGAAGGAGCTGTTTGATACGATAGTTTATATTTTGCATAATTGCTCACTCGCGCAAAGTATAGTATACTTCTATAGTATACAGTATATGAAAAAAATACTCTTTTTGCAAGGTACGGTATTCTCTACGATTGTTGTTATGACAATGATTTTTTTTGTATTGCCAGGCGTGAGTGACGCGGCACAAAAGGAGCTTAGTATTAATAATAATGCACAAAAGACAACGACGAGAGACGTGACATTGGCGATCTACACCCCGGTAGTCGGTGCGACTGCTATGAAAGTCTCAAACGATATCTCATTTGAAGGAATAGGCTGGGAACCCTATACAACCACAAAAAAATGGAAGGTGACAGTGGGCTCGGGAGTGAAATCAGTCTATGTATTGTTCCGAAAAAAAGATGGTACTGCGACGTCTGTCTACACGGATACCATAGAATTATCCGTACCGCAACAGATGGCTGTCAGTGTGGATATCAACAACAGTGCCACCTCGACAAAGAGCAGAAATGTCATCCTCCAGATAGCCTATTCCGGGGGGATTGAAGAAATGTTTATTAGTAACGCAGAAACATTTGATGCATTTGATTCACTCAAACCAGCGACAAATATCCCATGGATTCTGTCAAGCGGTTCAGGAGAAAAAACAGTGTACGCTCAGTTTCGTGATGCGAATGGAAAGACAAAGACTGTCAGTGATACCATTACCTACACAGAGCCACCCGGGACACTGCCACCGGGGTCATTATTAAAATCACCACAATCATCGCTCTACTATCTCGGGTATGACGGGATGCTTCATCCATTTTTGCATTCAGCCGTATTTCATTCGTGGTATGAAGATATGGACGCAGTAGATATTCGTCAAGTCAGTGCTGTCGTGCTAAGGCAATATAGTGTTGGAAAGCCTGTCTGTATTCGTGGCGGGACATGGCTCGTCAAATTTCAAAATTTTCCACAGCTTTATGCTGTCGAGATTGGGTGTCAATTATTTCCTCTTCGTTCAGAAATAGAGGCATATCTCTTATACGGAAAAGACTGGAAAAAGCGTGTCATCACACTTGATAATCAAGAAAGTGGCATCTATACGACGTATGAGAGAGGTATTCATGATACTGATAACGCGGTAATTGACAAAGATAGAGATGGACTGGACAAAGACACAGAAGCATTGTATGGCAGTAGTGATTCACTTCCCGATACAGATGGAGATGGACTCAGTGATATCGAAGAGTCACTCGTATGGCTAACAGATCCAGCGCTCCCTGATACAGATGGAAATGGGAGAGAAGACATGCAAGATATTATTTCCACGTATCTTGAAACAGGAAACGAGGTGAACGGGACAGGTGTCTATATGTATCCATCGGGCATGATGGTCTATGATGGAAAAAAGTACTATATGAGTTACGCAGACCACCTTCATTATAGCATAGGAAATACTCTCTCTGTTGCTGCATTTACCACAAACAATCTTTCTCCACGTTTTGTGGTTCAGGCAACACCGTCTATTCCGATTATGCCACGCGCGGGATGGTCGGTAAAGCCACATTCTCATGTACTTCCATATCCAAACCGTATTGGGCCACAAGGCAATGTCTATGCATTATAAAAAGTACGCGTTGTTAATTTATATATTGGCAGTTGGACTGTCATTCGTGTGTACGATACCTGTGTCCGCGTCAGTGAGTCCACTCAATGATCCGTTTGCCGAGCAATGGGGATTTCATGACGTAGGCGCGTATACCGCATGGACAAAGACCACCGGGTCACAATCAGTTGTTGTCGCAGTGATTGACAATGGCTTTGACACTTTTCATCCTGATTTACGCCATAATGCATGGAAAAATATACATGAAATTCCAGACAATGAGATTGACGATGATGCGAATGGATATATTGATGATGTATGGGGATGGAGTTTTCTTCCAGAAGATACCAATCATGATAGCACAATTGATGAAGAAGAGGCACGTGGATCAAATAATCCTCGACCGGAAGTATTGCAGATGTCTGAAACCAATAAATATGGGCTTACCATGCATCATGCCACTGCGGTGGCTGGCATTATCGGGGCGGTTGGAAACAACGCAGAGGGGATGAGTGGCATTGCACCAAAGGTTCGCCTCATGAATATCCGTGTTGTGGACGAAAGTGGTGCTGGCTCCTTTGCTTTATTGAGTACTGCCATACACTATGCAGTGGACAATGGCGCAGATGTGATCAATATCAGTATGATTGGTGCAGAAGATACTGCGATTCATGAGGCTATTGAATATGCGTATGCACGAAAGGTTGTTGTTGTGGCAGCAGCAGGAAACAATATGTTTGATTTGAATGAAATAGTGCAATATCCTGTGTGCGCGGATAAGGCAAGCGCCACACAAAAAATACTCGGAGTGAGCGCTATAGAAGAATCCCACCAAAAAGCGTTGTTTTCAAATATGGGATCGTCATGTGTTGACATTGCCGCGCCAGGTGTTTCCGTGACCAGTACGGTACGGTTTTCTCCACTCAATGGACTGAAAGAAAAGTATAAAGGTGAGTGGTCAGGAACATCTTTTGCAACGCCATTTGTGAGTGGAGCAGCTGCGCTACTCAAGGCAATCCAGCCAACATGGGGGCCTGATGAGATATTTACCGCTCTTCTCTCCACGACACAGCACACCCCGGGACAAGACGAAATTGTGTATGCAAATCTGTTTGGTGCCGGCCTTCTTCAGGTGGACAGGGCAGTACAGTACGCAATTGATCGCGTTGTCTCGCAGAGAATATTTCGTTCACTTCTTTTTGTTTCTCCGAAAAATGGGAACACAGAAGAAGGCATTGAAAATGATACGCATACGATCAATACACATCCTGCGCTTATTGGCATTGACGATGTGGCATCCTACTCCATAGATGGAACTGTACAGTATATCACGAGTCACCGTATGACGCGCTCTGAGAGGAGCATGACAATGTATTCCTCTGATTGGGAGGAAGAAGCAACATTCTCCGTGCCGGCATCCGGGGCGCTCACTCTCGCTGTAGCAGATGTTACAGGCGACGGTGTTCTTGATCTCATCGTCTCTCCCGCGTATAGTGATACACAGGTATTTCGAGTGTATACATTGTCTGGAACACTGCAGTATGAATTTAGTCTGCATGGGAGTCAGCACACAGGGGTGTCTCTTGCTGTCACACAGGATGGGCGTATTGTGACATTTTATGAACAAGAGGGGAATCGTGTTGTCGATATCTTTGATCATGCATTCAATGAACCACGTGAACATTTTACAGTAGTATCACTTGAAAAAAGAGGAAGTATGATAGTTGGAGATGTGGATGGTGACCGACGGGATGAGGTGATACTTGGTGGCGCAGTCGGTGAGCGTCCGATCGTGAGTATCTACGAATTGGATGGGGTACTAAAACGTACGTTCGCAGTCTATGATGGATATGTGGATGGATTTTTGCTCGAGAGTGGAGATTACGATAAGGACGGAAAAGATGATATACTAACAATACCACGGAGCAATAGCGTACCCGTACGCGCGTGGACAGGAAAATCAAAAAAACTTGTTGAGTGGAGCATGTTGAGAGGTCAGTCAGTTACTGATACGATAGCACTCCCTCAATACTAATTCGTATGTTGGATCAACATCCCATATTTGACAAAAAAAATGTTCTGGTTACCGGTGGTGCCGGATTTATTGGTGCACATCTGTGTGAACGACTTCTCAAAGAAGCAAAAGTTATTTGTGTAGATGATTTGTCAAATTCATCTATTCAAAATATTGATCATTTGCTTCAGTATCCAGATTTTGAATTTATTAAATATGATACAAACCAAGCATTGCATCTTGATGAATTTCCGGAATTGGAAAAGTTCCGATTGAAATTTCAAGGTGTGCAAGAAGTGTATCATCTTGCATGTCCAACAAGCCCAAAGAATTTTGTCAATTTAAAACTCCATTCTTTGCATGCAAATTCTCGTGCCATGCTTTCAACACTTGATTTGGCAGTAAAGTACCGTGCAAAATATGTCTTTGCATCAAGCTCGGTAGTCTATGGACCGGCAACACCAGAACGTCCGATGTTCCAAGAAGATGATGAGGGGATTGTCAATCATCTATCACCGCGTGCGTGTTATGACGAAGGAAAACGATTTGCAGAGACCTGTGTTGAAACGTATAGACAAGTGTATGGATTGGATGCAAAAATTGTTCGAATTTTTACCACATATGGTCCACGAATGAAACTTCGTGATGGATTGCTCATTCCTGATTTCATTCTTGATGCGCTCGAAGGCAAAGACCTCGTAGTGTACGGCGATGAGTCTCTCGTGCAGTCACTGTGTTTTATTTCTGACATGATTGATGGAATGGTCAGACTCATGCATGCAGGACCGGAAATATCTATTGTGAATCTTGGGCACGATACACCGGTGCGGATGGTCGATGTCGCAAATGATATTATACAGATGACACATTCGTCGTCCCGGGTGGTCTTTGAAAAGCCTCTCGAATTTCTTACGGCAAAGGGTATTCCAAACTTAACCCGCGCAAAAGAAGAGCTTGGGTGGTTGCCACTCGTTCGTCTCGACGAGGGACTTCAAAAGACCATTGACTACACGATTGCAAATAAGGAAATGCTTGGGTTGAATGGAAGTCAGATTCAATCGTAATGTGGCAGTAGAGATTTTATGTTTTTTGCGATCGTTCCTGCATACAACGAAGAAACACGTGTAGGCACTGTTGTCCAAAACCTCCTTCAGTATGTTGATGAGGTTGTTGTTATCGACGATGGATCTTCTGATACGACGTCACGTATTGCAAGAGAGGCAGGTGCTACGGTGCTGAGGCATGGCATCAATAGGGGGCAGGGGGCAGCACTCGAGACAGGTCATGTGTATGCGCGGAACCATGGTGCAACATACGTGCTTCATTTTGACGCAGATGGACAGTTTTCTGCCGATGATATTGTCCCTGCGTTGCATACATTGAAGTCCGAACATGTAGATGTCCTGTTTGGGACACGATATGGCGCAACATCATTGTCAAATGTACCTTGGACGAAAAAATATCTTCTTCGTCCGATTGGGCGTATGGTGGATAGATTGTTTGGAAGTGTAAGACTTTCAGATCCGCACAATGGTTTTCGGATATTAAATACACGGGCATTGCATGCAATACGCATTACGCAGCCAGGCATGGCGCATGCCAGTGAAATTCCAGCTCTTGTAAAAAAACATCAACTTTCGTATATTGAAGTACCGGTATCGATCGCGTATCATGAATATGGGCAAGGAGTACACAGCGGCGTTACAGTTGTGAGGGATTTGTTTTTGAATCTGTTTGTAACGAAGTAATATTGTCCATGAACATGCATGCGTCCGTTGCCTACTGATATATGTTCTTCTGATATTTTCCGTCCGTCTTTTAATGTATATATCTATATATGATTATCTTCCAACTTCTCTTCATGTTGTTTTCACTCTTTGCACTCGGTAATGTAATTCGCCGAAAGCATGAGAGGTTGTTGTCTGTACTTGGAACATGTTTTTGGAGTGGGTTTTGGATTCTTGCTGATATTGTTGTATTGTTTCCGGACAGTATGACGCTGTTTGCGAACAAGCTTGGGATTGGACGAGGAACGGATTTTGTTTCTTATGTTGCGTTTGCTCTGATCTTTTTCGTCCTGTTTCGTTTGCATATAAAGTTGCATGAGATTCAGAGAGACATAACGAATGTTGTACGGAAAGAAGCGTTAGAAGAACATGCTCATCCAGATCATTTCTAATATACTGTTGTATATGGGTATTCACGTGGAATTCAATCTGGATCTCGCACTTCGTAATATGGAGGAGTGTCGTGCAGGGAAACGGCTTGAAGCAGAATGTATCCCGGATCCTCTTTTGGTTGGAGAGATATATCCATTTCTCAAAAAAGGACAAAGGAATTATTGGCTTGAGGGAGAATTGCCTCTTTTAGAGACAAAAGGGCGCAGTGTGTTATCTATGCCAATTGCCAGTATTATCATTCTTGAAGTAACGCACGTGTTGATAGATGGTGAGTTATGGACAAAAGGCCAATATACAGTGATAGAATGTATAGATACCAATGACGTAAAGTTTAGTCTCTCCTGGGTCTAATTCCCCGTACCTTGGTGCGAGAAAGAAAAAAATTCAGGAGATACCCCGCCCCTCTGGGGCGGGGAGCTTCATTTGGTTTGAAAAGCTATCTTAAAAAATATATCAACATAGTATAGATACTTTTGCTAGCAATGTCCGAGACCTTATTCTGTTCTCCATTCGGCTGAACTTACGATGAAGCCTGCAGAGAGCAGGAACGGCGTACTAAACGGTTCTAGAATATATGAAAATAGCTCACATTGTTTGTTCGTACCCGCCGTATCATAGTGGTATGGGGAGTGTTGTGTTACAGACAGTGGATGAGCTTGCAAAACGAGGACACGATGTACAGGTCATTACGCCATTGTATCAGGATCCGCTTCCTACAACAGTCAAAGAATATACAGAACCTGCAATGAAAGAACAGATTGATTACGCGAAAAGATTTACACCACGTATTCACTATGGGAATGCGGCGCGTATTCCTGAAGTACGTGAAGAGCTTGAGACGTTTGATCTCGTGCATCTTCATTATCCGTTTTTTGGCACGGCAAATTTGGTGCGACAATGGAAAGACAGAAATCCATTCACCCCGCTCGTGATTACCTATCACATGGATACACGAGCACCTGGTTGGAAGGGGTTGATTTTCAAAGCATACAACAGATATTGGATGCCAAAGATTTTAACAAGTGCGGATCTGCTTATTGGCAGTTCTGACGAGTATATTGATGCGAGTGATGCCTCTGCATTGAAACAAGCCGATCCAAAAAAATGGCGAAGTCTTCCTTTTGGTGTTGATACAGAGCGGTTCGCACCGAGAGAAAAGCCGTTGGCATTGTTTGAAGATCTTGAGCTTAATCCGGAGATCCCAACGCTTTTGTTTGTTGGTGGCATGGATACGGCACATTATTTCAAAGGTGTGGATGTATTGCTCAAAGCACTTCTCCAGGTGAAGAAGCAAGGTGTCAGACTGCAGGCGCTGTTTGTGGGGGACGGGGACTTGCGTGCGTCATACGAAGGTCGGGCTTTTGGACTTGGTCTGCGAGAGACGGTTCGCTTTACCGGACAGGTGGACGATGATCTCTTGCCATTTCTGTACAATATGGCAGATCTGTTCGTGCTTCCGTCGACAACCCGTGGAGAGGCATTTGGCATGGTCTTGCTCGAAGCCATGGCGAGCGGGGTGTCGGTGATTGCCAGCGATATTCCGGGAGTTCGGCGTATTACAGAGCAAGGGGGTAGTACTGTCCCACCAGGAGATAGCAAGGCCCTTGCAGAGGCTATAGTGGCATTTTTTGATACAACAGTCGCTGAGCGTGTTGCATTGTCAAGAAAGGCTCGTGAGAACATGGAACAAGAATACAGATGGGAACATATTGTTGACACGCTTGAAATCTGGTATCAGATGCTTGTGGATAAACAGACAAATTGATATACTATATTTGGATTATTAGTTTATTAGATGATTAGTAGATTACGTAAACAACCAGATAATCTGTCCTACAAGCTATGATGGGGTTTTTTGCAACGTGCAGTGCGTACAAACAAGTCAACCAATAAACTAATATTCTAATAAACTAATAATCAAACATATGGGCAAATTTAAAAAAGGCATGATGATTGGAAGTATCCTCGGAGCAGCGATGGTCTGGCTCAATATCAGTACAAAAGGGAAAAAATATAGAGATCAGCTCCTTGATCAGGCGAGTGATGTCTATACTCGTGTGCTCGAACGTATTGCACAGAGTGGTACATTCACACAGATGACAAAAAGTAAGTATGTCACAATCGTCAAAGAAGTAGTACACAAATATGCTATTGATAATGGCCTAGCAGAGGACACAAAGAATATGATTGTAAAGATTGTAGCGAATCAGTGGAATGCAGCAAAGAAACAGATGAAAAAATAATCTATGACAACGCTTGGCACATATTTTGATACTGCAATTGAGTCTCATGCATCAGACGTCCATCTTGTTGGTGAAGAAAAACCAATGATGCGGATTCAAGGCATCTTAACACCAGTAGCAGAAGAGGATATTTCTAGCAAAGATGTTTTTGAAATGATAGATGAGCTGCTTTCAAACATACAAAAAGATACGTACAAGGAAAACAAAGATATTGATGTCGGATACGAACATGGTGATGTTCGTTTTCGTGTAAATGTCCATAGCCAGGATGGAAAGCCGGGGATTGCCGCGCGACTTATTCCAAAGGAAATTCCTTCGCTCGACGATCTCCGAATCGAACCAGCTCTGCGTGATGCGATTGGTCTCCTTGATGGACTTGTTCTTGTGGTTGGACCAACCGGACATGGAAAATCGACGACACTTGCAAGTATGGTCGAGGAGATTAATAAAACAAGAAACGCACATATCATCACCATCGAAGATCCGATCGAGTTTGTGTTTGAGGATGCATTGGCATTGATAGAACAGCGAGAAATTGGTCTTGACACTCCATCATTTGCCAGCGCGCTCAAACATGTATTACGACAAGACCCGGATGTCATTTTGGTGGGGGAGATGCGTGATCCTGAGACCATTGCAACCGTCTTAACAGCCGCTGAAACAGGGCATCTTGTATTTTCTACACTTCATACATCCTCTGCAGCAGAAGCAATCGAGCGTATTGTCGATGTCTTTGAAGGGGCAAAACAAAAGCAGGTGCTGGTTCAGCTTGCCGCAGTCCTTCGTGTTGTGGTTGCACAGCAGTTACTGCCAACACCAAACGGAACGCGAATAGTTGCGCGAGAAATTCTTATCAATACACCTGCGGTATCAAACTTGATCCGTGAAAATAATATCTCACAAATTCCAAGTGTGCTTCAAACAAACGTGAAAGAAGGTATGGTGTCTATGGCTCGAGCAGTGGAACAGCTTGAAAAAGAAGGATTGATTGATGCACAGACTGCGGCGAATAGAGTGGGAAGACAGAAAAAAATCTAAACAATACGCTCACCATAGGCAGCTCTGAAATGAGATGATTTTTCTATCGTATGCGTAGTCGAAATACAGCCACCTCCCTTCAAAAGGAAGAAAAAAAACAGCATGATACACGGCTTCGGATTGCCGCTGTTGTTGCAGTAGTCGTAGCCTGTCTGTTTACAGGGAGACTTTTTTTTCTGATGGTTATACAACATGGTTTTTATACCGCTCTTGCCGCAGGGTCACAGACATTGTACGCACAATTGTTTCCGGAACGGGGGAGTATCTTTGTGCAAGATTCTCGTACAAAAGAAGAATTTCCTGTGGCATTGAACAAAGACCTGTTTACCATTTTTGTCGATACGCGAGAGATACCGGACGATGATACGGCAGAGCACATCGCAGAACAACTCTCTGAGATATTTCAGTACACTGATGAACAAACAGGAGATGTCTACCATCGTATCAACAAAAGAGACGATCCCTACGAACCAATAGAAAAACTTGTTGAGGAGACCACTGTACAGCGTTTGAAAGACATGGCACTTCCCGGGATTGGTTTTGTGCGACAGGCAACAAGATTTTATCCGGAAGGATCTTTGGCAGCGCAGACTATCGGATTTGTGGGAAAAGACGCAGATGGAAATGATATTGGACGATATGGGATAGAAGGATATTGGAACCAAGAACTTGCCGGCAGTGGTGGTTTTCTTGAGGCGAGCAAGAGTCTGACCGGCGGTGTGATTGAGCTTGCAGGGAAATCA
>Ga0210057_1009393_pt1 | contig 11321 bp, 10 predicted proteins | sample CryGeyCG2114_010_2_FD_183968 | JGI IMG/M metagenome (GOLD analysis project Ga0210057, IMG submission 183968) | Groundwater microbial communities from aquifer - Crystal Geyser CG10_big_fil_rev_8/21/14_0.10 (SPAdes) (version 2) | ecosystem: Environmental > Aquatic > Deep subsurface > Groundwater ...
AATGAGGCAAAAAGAAAATTTGTAAACAATGCAAATATGAAAAAATATGCCTTAAGAAAAATGGTTGCATAGGGAAATCTATGCAAAATGATTACAATTGACAAATTTAATCAAGCAAGGCAATTTATTTGTCCGACACAGCAATATTTTAGAAACCTTTATAAACAAACCACGTCACTAGTCACAAAATGGCACAAAACTTTCTACATTTACGTCTCTAAACGATGAATCTATAGATTTTTTGCTGTCAAATCAACATGCCCTGGTAGTGTAGCTCGGCCTAGCATGTTGCCCTGTCGAGGTGGTTTTGTAAGAAGCTATCGCATAAAGGCAACGACCCGGGTTCGAAACCTTTGAAAAAAGGACGAAAGTCCCGGCCAGGGCGCTTGGGCCGGTAGCTTAGTTTGGTAGAGCGCCTGACTTTTAAGTAAGTCAAGGCAATCAGGCGGTCGAGGGTTCAAATCCCTTCCGGCCCGCTCACATTCAACAAAGTGAATGAGGGTGGAATTTCAGAATGTATGTTTTGAGATGTCAACAATCCTCAAATTCACTATTCCCATGGAGAAAGAAAACATGACCTTAAATATCCTACAACATCAATTTGTCCCAAAGCATTCAAAAGTTAGTGATTCTGAAAAAGAAAAACTTTTTGCAATTCATAATATTGAAGCAAAACATCTCCCAAAAATTCTTGTAACTGATCCTGCAATCGTAAAATTAGATGCAAAGCAAGGAGATGTCATTAAAATAGAGCGGAGAAGTAGGACTGCTGGAACATCAGATTATTATAGGTTGGTAGTTGAAGAGTAGAGGTAATATACATAATGAATCGTTCAATATTGGTAAAAAAATACTTTGAAGAGAAAAGGTTTGTAGACAGTAGTATTCAATCTTTTAACACTCTTCTAGAGAAAGGACTTCAGATTGTTATTGAAGAAAACAAAGAAGCTGAACCAACAATTATACCTCACAATATTGAGAGATTTAAAATCAGATTTGGAAGAATTACAGTAGGGAAACCAGAAATAACTGAAGCTGATGGTTCTAAGCGACCAATTTATCCAATGGAATCTCGTTTACGAAAAATTTCTTACACAGCACCTATTTTCTTAGAAGTTAGTACTTATATCAATGATGTTCAACGTGAAAATTTTGTAGCTGAAATAGGAAAATTACCTATCATGTTAAAATCTAAATATTGTAATCTTGAAGGGCTTTCTCGTGAAGATTTAATCAAACGTGGTGAAGATCCTACAGATCCAGGTGGATATTTCATTATTAACGGAACTGAAAGAGTTATTGTAAATGTTGAAGATCTTGCAGGAAATAATTTTGTAGTTGAAGAATCAAAACCAGGTGAATTTAGTGGGCGTTTCTTTGCAGCAGCTGGATCTTATAAAATTCCTCATACTTTTGAAAGGAAGAAAGATGGTATTTTCTATATGTCATTTACGCGTGTTAAACAAATGCCTGTTGTCGTTGTTTTGAAAGCAATTGGTTTGCTTAAAGATGAAGATATTATGAAAAGTATTTCATCAGAGAAAACATATGATGAAGTTATCTTAAACTTATTTGAATTCGTTGATATCAAAACTCAAGATGATGCAATTGATTACATTGCAAAAAGGATTGGAATTGCACAAGCAAAAGAAATCCGTATGGAACGTACAAAAGACATTCTTGATAAATTTTTATTACCGAATATGGGTTCAGGCGCAAAAATACGTGAGGCTAAAGCTCGAAATATTTGTAAAATGTTGAAAAAATTCATTGATGTATCTAGTGGTCAACGAGAAGCAGACGATAAAGACCATTACATGAACAAAAGATTAAGAATGAGTGGAGATTTATTACTTGATTTATTCCGTGCGAACTTTAAAGTATTGGTTGGAGATATCTTATATAATTTTCAAAGAATTATCAAACGTGGTAAACTTCCATCAGTGCGTGTTATTATTCGTGACAAATTATTGACTTCAAGACTTTATTCAGCTATGGCAACCGGAGAATGGGTTGGTGGTCGTCAGGGAGTCTCACAAAGAATTAGTAGAATTAATTTTTTAGATATGATTTCACATTTACAAAGAGTTGTAAGTCCTTTATCAAGTACGCAAGAAAACTTTGATGCTCGGGCATTACATTGTACACATATTGGAAGATTATGTCCTATTGAAACACCTGAAGGTACAAACATTGGATTACGAAAAAATCTTGCGATGTTATGTTCTCTTTCACAGGAAATAGACGAACAAGAAGTTCTTGATGCTCTAAAGTCATTAGGATTACAGGAGGCACAATAAAATGACTGACGTTTTTATTAATGCAAAATATGTTGGAAAAGTTGATAATGCCTCTACATATGTGCAAGATATTCGTGATTTACGAAGAAAAGGATCTTTGTCTATAGAAGTTAATGTTTACTTTAATGAAAGAGCAAATGAAATTTATCTTTGGACTGATTCCGGAAGAGCAAGACGACCCTTAATTGTAGTAAAAAACGGAAAATCTCTTTTAACAGAAAAACATATACAACAATTAACATCAAATGAAATCACATGGGCAGATTTAGTAAGACAAGGAATTGTTGAATATATTGATGCTGGTGAAGAAGAAAATGCATTTGTTGCTTATAATATGGAAGATTTAACAGGTGAACATACTCACTTAGAAATTGAATCCTTTGCAATTAGTGGTATTACAGCTTCTTTGGTACCGTTTGGAAATTATACACCTTCCTCACGTTTAATTATTGGAAGTAAAAACCAGAAACAATCATTAGGATTTTATGCAGCAAACTATCATATTAGAATGGATATGGATGCAAACTTATTACATTATCCTCATGTTCCAATTGTAAAAACTGCAATTCATGATGTCACAAATTATGAAGAACATCCTTCAGGACAAAATATGATTGTTGCAATTATGTGTTATGATGGATACAACATGGAAGATGGTGTTATCTTAAACAAAGGTTCTGTTCAACGTGGATTAGCACGAAGTACATATTTCCAGCCAGTTAGTGCTGAAGAATTACGATATTCTGGTGGATTAATTGATGAAGTTTCAGTCCCTGATAAAGAAGTAAAAGGTTATAGAACCGAAGGAGATTATGCATTCTTAGAAGGCGACGGTATTATTTATCCTGAAGCAGAATTAAAAGAAGGTAATGTTGTTATTGGGCGAACATCTCCTCCACGTTTCTTAAGTGGTTTAGATGAATATAATTTATCTGCTGCAATAAGACGAGAAAGTTCTATCTCATTAAAACATGGTGAAGAAGGAATTGCAGATTTTGTTGCGATTACAGAAAATGAAGAAGGTAATAAATTAGTACAAGTTCGTTTACGTCAAGAACGAATTCCAGAAATTGGTGATAAATTTACCTCACGTCACGGACAGAAAGGAGTGACAGGAGTTCTTGTACCTCAATCAGATGTACCTTTTTCAACATCAGGAGTTGTACCAGATTTAATTTTTACACCACACGGAGTTTCTTCACGTATGACTATCTCCCATTTAATTGAGTTAGTTGGTGGTAAAGTGGGAGCACTTGGTGGAAGATTTGTTGATGGAACTTTATTCAAATCTGAAAAGGAAGAAGATTTACGTAAAGAATTAGTGGAGTTAGGATTTAATGAAGATGGAAAAGAAGTATTTGTTGATGGACGTACTGGAAAACAAATGCTTGCACGAATTTATGTGGGAAACATGTATTATTTACGATTACGTCATATGGTTGCAAATAAAATGCAATCACGTGCGCGAGGTCCAATCCAGCTTTTAACACGACAACCAACTGAAGGTAAAGCTAAAGAAGGTGGTTTAAGATTAGGAGAAATGGAGAAAGATACATTCATTGCACATGGAGCTTCCTTGTTGTTGAAAGAACGATTTAATGCAGATAGAGCAGTTATTCCAATTTGCGAACAATCTGGATTAATGGGTTTCTATGATGCTCGGAAAGGAGGAAGAGCGGTGTCTCCATTACATGGAGATAATTCCGACATGGCGAATGTTGAAATGAGTTACGCTTTTAAACTCTTACTTGACGAAATACGAAGTCTTGGTGTCTATGCTAAGCTTAATTTAAAAAATAAATATTAATTGAGGAAAATACAAAATGAATCAACAGGTGCATAAAAAAGTTGAGAGTATCTCTTTTGGGATCTTTTCACCAAAACAAATTACAGAAGCTGCTACTGCTAAGGTTGTAACTCCAGAACTTTATGATCGTGAAGGTTATCCCGTAGATGGTGGTTTAATGGATCTTCGTTTAGGTGTTATTGATCCAGGTTTACGATGTAAAACTTGTGGTCAAAAGTTAAAAGAATGTCCAGGACATTTTGGATTTATTGATTTAGCAAGGCCTGTTGTTCACATTAAATTTGTTCGTCAAATTTTAGATCTTTTAAAATCGTCTTGTAGATCTTGTGGAAGAATTTTAATTCCTGATGAAAGTATCAAACGTTATCTTACTGTTTTGGATAAAGTAGGCGATGAAGAAGGATTTGAAGCTCGTAGAAGGAAGATTAAAGAAGTTGTACGAAAATATAAATTAAAAGAAAAATGTCCTCATTGTAATGCAAAACAAGAAAAAATTAAATTAGAAAAACCTTATAATTTCTATGAAAATGAAATTAGGTTGAGTCCAATTGAAGTACGTGCACGATTAGAAAAATTATCTGATGAAGATTTACGGATTTTTGGATTTAAACAAAAAGAATTTCGTCCAGAATGGTTAATCATTACAGTAATGCAAATTCCTCCAGTAACAATGAGACCTTCTATTACTTTAGAATCCGGTGAACGGAGCGAAGACGATTTAACACATAAATTGGGAGATATCGTTAGAATTAACCAGCGACTATTTGAGAATATTAACGCAGGAGCTCCAGAAGTAATTATTGAGGACTTATGGGATTTATTACAATATCATATTACAACATTCTTTGATAATGCAGTTGCACAATTACCTCCAGCTCGTCATAGAGGTGGTCAAGTATTGAAAACATTATCTAGTAGAATTAGTAGTAAAGAAGGTCGTATCAGGCATAACTTAGCAGGAAAAAGAACTGACTTTTCTGCACGTACAGTTATTTCTCCAGATCCTTTAATTGAGTTAAACGATGTTGGAGTTCCAACTTCAATGGCAATGCATCTTACAGTACCAGAACGTGTAAATGTGTGGAATGTAGACTATTTGAAAAATTACATTAAAAATGGATCAAAAAAATATCCAGGTGCAAATTATATAATTACCACAGATGGAAAGCGTAAAGCTATCACAGTTGAAACTCAAGAAGAAATTCTTGAAACTTTAGATAATGGATTTGTTGTTGAACGTCATTTGATTGATGGGGATATTGCATTATTTAATCGTCAACCATCTTTACACAGGATGAGTATGATGTGTCATAAGGTAAAAGTTTTACCAGGAAAAACATTCCGTTTAAATCCTGCTGTATGTAATCCATATAATGCAGATTTTGATGGTGATGAAATGAACTTGCATATCCCTCAAACAGAAGAAGCACGTGCTGAAGCAAAAATTTTGATGCTTGTTGAAACACAAATTATTTCACCAAGATATGGATTAAGTGTTGTTGGTTGTATTCAAGATGCAATTACAGGAAACTATTTACTTACAAAAGAATTAGTTTTATCACGTAATGAAGCAGTTGATTTACTTTATGCATGTGGTCAAACAGATTTATCTGATTTATCCGATAAAGATAAAATTGATGGTTTAGAAGTGTTTTCAATTTTATTGCCAAATGATTTCAATTTTATTGGAAAAGATAAAAGTGGAAATGATGTAAAAATTGTTAATGGTAAATTAAAATGTGGATACATGGATAAAGCAAATTTAGGACAGGAAAGTGGATTGATGTTACGAAATATCTATGAGAAATATGGTCCTTCTTATACCGCGGGTTTACTTGGACGAATTTCAAAGTTAGGTATTACTGTTCTTGCGCGTCGTGGTTTTTCAATTGGATTAAGTGATATTGATCTTCCTAAAGAAGCAAAAGATGAAATCCATGATGTTATCAATAAAGCAGAACAAGATGCTTTACGATTAATTGATACATATTATGCAGGAAATCTTGAAGCTCTTCCAGGACGTTCTATTTTAGAAACCTTAGAAGTACGGATCCTTGAAGTTTTAAATAGATCACGGAATAAAAGTGGAGACATTGCGATGAAGAAAGTTCAAAATTCAGCAGCAGTAACCATGGCTCGTTGTGGATCTCGTGGTAACCCCCTACAAATAGCACAAATGACTGCAATTGTTGGTCAGCAAGCTTTACGTGGGCAAAGGATTTCACATGGATTTTCCGAAAGAACATTATCTTATTTTAAGAAAAATGATTTAAGTCCTAAAGCACGTGGATTTATCAGAAATAATTATAAATCTGGTATGACTCCACATGAATTTTTCTTTGGTGCAATGACAGGAAGAGACGCTTTAATGGATACAGCTTTACGTACACCAAAATCAGGGTATTTATATAGAAGATTATCAAATGCAATGCAAGATCTTAAAGTTGATTATGATGGCTCTGTACGTGATGCAAGTGGACGAGTCGTACAATTTTCATATGGAGAAGATGGATTAGATGTATCTAAAACTAAGAATGGGGTATTGGATGTCCCAAAAATTATCCGTGAAGTTGTAGGGGGCAAGAATTAAAATGGCAGATCATCGTAAAATATTAAACTCATACAAAAATAAACTTCCTCCTTCAATCTTAGATGAGATTAAAGAAACATTTCCAGCTACTGGAAGTGATGCTAAATTAACAGAAGTTTTAGATAGAACTATGCAATCTTATGAAGATGCAAAAATTAATCCTGGAGAATGTGTTGGTTTAGTTAGTGCTGAAAGTATTGGGGAACCTGGTACACAGATGACATTAAATACATTTCATCTTGCAGGAGTAGCTGAGGTACAAGTTACCACTGGTCTTCCACGTATTATTGAAATTTTTGATGCACAAAAAACAATTAAAACTCCAATGATGGAAATTTATTTGAATAGTCCTCATAATAAATTAGAAAATATTGGAAAATTTGCAGCACGTATTAAAGAAAAAGTATTTGGTGAATTAGTACAAGAATTTTCATTAAATATTTTTGAACAAACATTAACTGCTAAATTAAGTAAAGATCTATTAGAAAATTTTGATTTAGATGTTAAAGAATTAGTGAAAACAGTAAAAACTAAAGCAAAAGGATTTAATATTGAATCTGAAGATAATATTATCACATTTTTTCAGAAAGGTAAAACTGAAGAAATTAAAGAATTATATAATTTAAAAGAAAAAATTAAAGTAATTAAAGTAGGTGGTGTTAAAGGAATTAGTCAAGTTCTTCCTGTAAAACGTGGTGAAGAATATATTATTTTAACCGCAGGAACAAACTTAAAAGATATCTTAGGATTAACTGAAGTGGATTCAACAAGAACTGTTTGTAATGATCTTTATGAGACCTTTGAAGTTCTTGGTATTGAGGCTACACGACAATTAATTATTGATGAAGTTTACAAAGTAATTGAATCACAAGGTTTGAATGTAAACATTAGACATATTATGCTTGTCGCAGATATCATGTGTGCAAATGGTCAAGTGAAAGGGATTACGCGTTATGGGGTTGTTAGTGAAAAAGCATCAGTTTTAGCACGTGCATCTTTCGAAACACCAATCAAACATTTGATTAATGCAGCTTTAGAAGGTGAGATTGATAATTTATCTTCAGTTGTAGAAAACGTGATGATCAACCAACCAGTTCCATTAGGAACAGGGTTGCCTGGTTTAGTTACAAAGATGAAATAATACTAATGAGGATTATAAAAAATGGCAAAAGCAAATAAAGAAATCAGTGAGGAACTGAAGGAATTACGGTCTAAATTATTAGACAATAAAGTTATCCTTGGAACCGAAAAAACACTTAAAGGATTACAATCTCAAAGTGTTGAAAAAGTATATGTTGCAAAAAATTGTATTGAATCAACATTAAAAGATATTCAACATTATGCTGGTTTAGCAGGTATTCCAGTGATATACTTAGATCTGAATAACGAAGAGTTAGGTGTTTTTTGTAAAAAAAACTTTTTTGTTTCAGTTCTTTCAACGACTGCATAAAATGGTTCGTTTAAAGCTTGATCCAGAAACTTTGGGTTTTTCATCTATTATGGAGCGTATGACTCATGCAAATGTCATGGACTGCTTCAAGGATGAAGAGACAGTATATTTTGTTGTATCACCAGGAATGATGGGAAAAGCATTAGGCAAAGGAGGAGTGAATATTAAACGCCTCCAAGAAAAATTTATCAAAAAAATTAAGATTATTGAATACAACGACGATGTTTGTAAGTTCGTGCGTAATGTGGTATATCCTTTGAAATTGGAAAGCGTCACCTTGGAAGAAAGTTTTGTTAAGATCCAAGATGGTAGCAAAAAGACGAAAAGTTTATTAATAGGACGCCAGAGTAGGAACTTAAACATGCTTAAAAGGGCTATAAACCGCTTTTTTAACATTGGCATCAAAATTGAGTAATATAAAAATTAAAAATGGCTAAAAAATCAAAAGGATTAGGATCAGCAAAGAAACTTCAGAAACGAAGAAGTACTTTTAAGCTTCCTAAAAAACGACAAATATTCAAAGAAAAACACGATCCTTTAGCTGGTGCTTCTCAAGCAAAAGCTATCGTTCTTGAAAAGATTCAAATTGAAGCAAAGCAACCAAACTCTGCTATGCGAAAATGTGCAAGAGTTCAATTAGTTAAAAATGGTAAACAAATTACTGCATTTATGCCAGGAGATGGTGCATTAAAAATGATTAATGAGCACGATGAAGTAATCATTGAATGTATTGGTGGTAAAATGGGTCGTGCAAAAGGAGATATTCCTGGTGTACGTTGGCAAGTATTAAAAGTTAACGATCAAAGTTTAAACGCGTTATTACGTGGTAAATTAGAAAAAGCGAGAAGATAAACATGAGTGAAATTAAATTTTTTAACAGATGGGACACAGAAGGTGTAAAGGTTGTAGATTTAGGTCTTCAAAAATATTTATCTTTAGCTCCAAGGATTTTACCAAAAACAGGAGCACGATATGCAGGAAATAGATTCCATAAATCTAATACTTTTGTAGTTGAAAGACTTGCAGCAAAACTAATGACTGCTGGTCACAAAAGTAAGAAACACTTCATGAGTTCTGGTCATAATACTGGTAAGAAAAACAAAGTTTTACGGATTGTTGAAAAAGCTTTAGCAAAAGCAGAACAAAAATTAAAAGTCCATCCTCTTCAGGTTCTTGTAACTGCTGTTGAAAATGCAGCACCTCGTGAAGAAGTAATTGCAATTGAATATGGTGGAGCTCGTTATCCAAAATCAGTTGATGTTGCACCACAACGAAGAATTGATTTAGCATTACGATATTTTGTTCAAGGGTCTTATGTAAAATCTTTTAATAAAAAAGTAACTATTGAAGATGCACTTGCAGAAGAACTTATTAATGCATACCAAGGAAGCGTAAAAAGTAATGCAGTTGCAAAGAAACGTGACTTTGAAAGACAAGCAGCTTCAAGTAAGTAAATCTAAATTTTTCTTAAATTTATTTTTAATCCTTTTTTTGAATTTTTATTTTTTAAACACTTATTTTTGTATTTGATTGTTTCTGTTGGGTACATACCCCGCAGCTTGCTGCGACTTCAATACCCAAAAAGAAACACCAAAAACCCAATTATTTCATACCCCACAGCTTGCTGTGATTGGGTTTTTGATTTATTTTAATTTGTTTTTATTTTTATGAAATTATTTGTAATTGATTTTCTTCATTGAGCTATTCTATTTTAGTTTTTTTGGTTTATTTTTCGGTTTATTTTTCCCCACTCCCCATCTTATTACTCAAAAATTCAGAGGGCAGACATAGTTTCATTAAAAAGTGGATGTTGGTGGCTCAAAAAGGGGATGTCATATTTATAGTATTTGTTTTATTAGTATTAACTTTTGGTTTTTTTCGCATTAGTGTGGATTATTTTTGTGATATTAATTTTAGTAATTGCTCTAAAAAAAACATTTCATTATTTGCATAAAAAGAAATTGAAGAAATAATTTTAATATATACTGAACGAAAAGTATTTTTGTGAACTTTTCGTTGGTATATACAAACGCTAAATGAATTAAGTTCCAAATTTCATTTAGCGTTGAGTATATACTAGTCCGTAAGTGAAATCTGTAACTTTTACAGACTAGTCTATATGAAACGTATTAATGAGTTACAAATTCCTGATGCGTTTCAGTATATAGTGAGTTTCCATTAAAAACGAATATATTAACGTCGGTCCTGTTAGTTTCGTCTGACCAACGGGAAGACCTGATTTTTAGTGCAACGATGCCGAAGGCAAAAAATCAGAGTAAAATTTTAGTTCCAATTAATTCGAGGCGAAGCCGAGACATACTGTCCGTACGACTGGGGGTCTGTATTCAATAAAGAAAGCGAATGCGATACATCAAGAACAAGAAGAGAAGGCAATTCTATTTTATAGTGAGTTTCCATTAAAAGCGAACAATATTAACTTCAATTAGGCGAACTATATATGAAATTCCATTCGGTAATTAAGGAATTTCAGTTTATCAAGCACGAAGTGCCATTTCATTCAATTCTTAATGGGGTCGCTGTCAGAAACCGAAATATTTATATATCACTGGTTCATATTTGGTACATATGGTTCAAAAAAGAGACAACATGGAAATGAACATCATTGAGCTACTGCTTAGAGGAGATAATCATGTGAGGGGTATTGCTAAGAAACTCAATGAGTCTCATTCCACAATCTTAAGGAAGCTCAACAATCTCAAAAAAGAGAATGTTATTGATTCCAGAAAAGAGGGTAAGAATAAGATCTTCTATCTAAAAAAGAATCTGGTCTCACATACTTATATTTTACAAGCAGAACTACATAAGCTAACTAAAATATTGCGACACAATCCAGAGTTAAGTATTATTTTTGAGGAAATTTTGAAAAAGACTGATGAAAAATTAATTGTTCTCTTTGGCTCATATGCAAAAGGACTGGCTAAAAAAGATAGTGATATTGATATTTATATTGAAACTAAAAGCAGAAGTGTTAAGAAAGTAATTGAAGACATTCATTCAAAGATTAGTGTTAAAATAGGAACTTTTGATATTAAGTCTCCATTAATCAAAGAAATTATAAAAGATCACGTAATCTTAAGAGGAATTGAGGTATTTTATGACATGCTCAAACACAAATAAAACAAAGTTTTATTGTGCACAGAAAATCCATTGATT
>Ga0210057_1009395_pt1 | contig 11320 bp, 11 predicted proteins | sample CryGeyCG2114_010_2_FD_183968 | JGI IMG/M metagenome (GOLD analysis project Ga0210057, IMG submission 183968) | Groundwater microbial communities from aquifer - Crystal Geyser CG10_big_fil_rev_8/21/14_0.10 (SPAdes) (version 2) | ecosystem: Environmental > Aquatic > Deep subsurface > Groundwater ...
ATAAGAAAATGGTGGTTTAATTTCAATAATATTTTTAAGGTAAAGAATGAAGAGAATTAGGAAGCAACTAAGCGAAAGATATAAAAATAATTTATTAAAAAGAGAGAAAACTAAAAAAGTTAATCCTAGCGCCAAAAGTGGAATTTGGGCTGTCATACTTAGGGTGGTAATGTGATCTCCCAGGGCTTGAACCTTGTGTTTAAACAGGATTCTTGCCATGCCCTTAGCTTGGCTTTTTTGTTGCAAAAAATAGTTTTTTAAAGTGGCTCGGTGATAATGCAAAACTGTAGCTTGAGGCACATAAACTATTTTGCCTAATTTTGATAGTCTATAACCAAAATCCACTTCCACCCCTACCATTTGCTTTTCATCAAATTTGACTTTTTTGGCTGCCTCGGTTTTTAGGCAAAGATTCATGGTTGGGGCACGTTTAAGGTATTTCGGAAATTTTTTGAACCGGCTTTCCAGTTCCAGACCGATCATTTTGGGGAGGAGCGGCATATTTTCAGGAGTGCCGCAATAGCCAGCCGTAGCCACTACATTTTCTTCCCCTCCAAAACCTTTGAGTAATTCTTCTAGCCAATTTTGAGAAACTACGCAATCGCCATCGGTCAGGGCGACATATTTCGTGTCAATTTTATTTAAAGCCCAATTAAAAGTGGCAGAAAGATTTTGAGGGAATTGATGTAACTCAATTTTATCTTGGTATTCTTTGAGAATTTCATAAGTCCCGTCTTTGGAATAGCCGTCAACCACCATGATTCTGGTGGGAGGCATGCTGAGTCTTAGTAAAGATTCGATACAGTTCCTAATTGTATCTTTTTTATTGAGAACAGCAACTAGAACTGTCACATCTTTATTCATAATTTAAACGCTTTTAGCGACAAAAAATATTCCCAAAGCAATTAACAAAGTTCCCATAATCCGCAGTAGAGTAATATTTTCTTTTAAGAATAGCCAAGAGAGTAATAAAACCAGAATATAAACAAGAGATGCTAAAATTGGGAAAAGATAGCTCAATTCAAATTTACGGAGCAAATAGAGATAGATTACCAAACCCGGCCCATAAATCAAAAAAACCAGCCAGATCCAGCGATTTTTCAAAAGAATAAAAATAAATTGCAGCGCACTTTTTAAAGAATGAATTTCCGGCAGCGAAGCTTGACTCAATCCGAGCTTAAAAAAGATATTTCCGACAGCCCCGATAAAAATTATTAATAACAATAAAAGATATTTTTCCATAATTATATCGTTTTATATCGTATTAAATTTTTAAATAATATTAACGAACCATTTAGATATATTTTCCAATTGCTTAACCTAAATTTAAGAACGCTCTTTATTAAAAACTTGGGGTCAAAATAATACCGAAGATAGGCTTTTCTATATAGTTTATCAATCTTTGCCTTACTTAAATTATTCCATTCAAAAACTGCGCCAGTAAAGATTTTGAAGTCATGCCAGTCATTGGTTAATAATTTCCCCTTTTCCTCCCCAGTTAGTTGTTGATAAAATTTAGTCCCCGGGTAAGGGGTGGCAATCATAATTTGGACGTAATCCAGAGGCAGGGATTTGGCAAAGCTAATTGTATCTTCGACCGTTTTTTCATTTTCTCCGTAATTGCCAATCATCAGATATCCGCCGACAAATACTTTATTTTTTCTCAGTATGTCAACGGCTTTTTGAATCTGCTCTAAGGTGATGTCTTTTTGGATATTATTTAGTATTTGCTGATTGCCGCTTTCTATGCCTACCGAAGTGCGATAAAATCCTACCTTGGCCATTTTTTCGATAATCTCAGGATAGTTGGCTACTGTATTTATCCTGATTCCGCCAACACACGCCCAAGGGAGATTTATTTTTTTCTGAATCAGTAAATCGCAAAATTTAGAAACCCTTTCCACGTTTAAAGCAAAATTGTCATCGCCAATATGGAATTCTTTTATTCCATATGTTTTTATGAGATATTCTATTTCAGAAATTACATTTTCGGGAGTTCTGGCCCGAAATCTTTTGCCAAAAAGGTCAAAGTGGCAGAAGGTACATCGATATGGACAGCCCCTTGAGGTAAATATCGCTGCCACGGGTAATTTTTTACAGGCGCTCGGCGTATATCTTTGAGGAAAATCGAAAAGATGGCGAGCCGGAAAGGGGAGTTCGTCAAGATCTTCAATCAATGGCCGGGGTTCGGTATAACAAATCTCTTTCTCACTCTTGTAGGCAATGCCCTTTATTTCTTCTAAATTGGGCGAGCCGGCTCTTCGCCAGCAAGCTATTTCTTTCATAGTTTCTTCTCCCTCGCCAATGACCACCAGATCAATAAACCCTTTCTTTAAACTTTCCTCTGGAAGAACCGAGGGATGGTGGCCGCCTAAGACCACAAGACTGCTGGGAAATTTTTGTTTGATACTTTTGGCGATTTTCCAGGCAGAAAAGATATAAGGGGTCATAGCGGTGATACCAACAATTTCAGGAGGTCTTTCTCCAATTAAATCAACTACTTTTTCATCATCTATCCTCAAAGCATTTGCATCAATAATTCTCACCTTGAATGAGTACCTCTCTAAATAAGAGGCAATATAAGCTAAACCTAAGGGTAACCAGCAGTTTCTGGCGTTTTCAAGTTTCGGGTTAATTAATAAAATTTCAGTCATTTTTGTTTTTTAAGCCAATATTTATAGTCAACATAGCCGTAGTGGCTTTCATTCACGGCGGGGTAGTATTCGTCCATAAAGGCTTTTTCTTCTGAAACTAGGCATCGCGGATGCGGATGGTTGAACCAGCCAACCCGAAAGGCGCGCTTCTGGATTTCTTTTAGAGAGTCTATTTTGAGATTACCAAAAAAGGTATGGTTGAAAGGACAAGCCAGAATATCCCCCCAGGGATTAATGTAAAAATGTTCTTTGCCGCCCGGACATCCGTATTTGCCGCTGTAATTGAAATTCAAATGCCTGTTGAGGAAAGGCGAAAGGGGGACGATATTCTTATTATAATACTCAATGTCTTTTGGAGACAGCATCACATTGCGATATTCTTTCCAGTTGCCCACAGCGCAGCCAAAAATAATATTCAATAGCATCTTATGTTTGTTGCAAAATTCTATTAGTTTTTTAAACCCTTCCGAATAAAGATTTTCTTTTGATAAAGTTAGATTAATCCCAACCTTTATTTTGCTTTTTAAGGTAAGGTGGAGAGTTTTCATTGTTTCATCGTAAGCGCCCGGCCGATTAACCTGCTTGTCATGTTCTTGGGGTACGCCGCTCTCCAAACTGAATAATATCTGATCAACCTTTAAATCCATTAACTCTTGGAGCCTTTCTTTATTAATAAAGGTGCCATTGGTGGTAATGGTGATGTAGTGCTTTTCTGGCTGAAAGGCCATGATAATTTCTTTGTAATTTTTATGGAGCCAGATTTCTCCTCCCTGGAAGGCAAAAGAAATTGCCCCTAAAGAGATGGCTTCTTTAGCTATTCTTTTGTAATCTTCCAGGGTGAGCATTTCTTCTCCTGCCCGCTTTTTCATCATTTCTTTTGTCAAGCAGTAAGAGCAGTTATAGTTGCAGGCATAGGTAATGGCAAGACAGAGGGAGCGCAGGGTAAAAGTTTTTTTTAAATTTAATCGGTGAATCAGGGAATTTTTGATTAATTTTAATAAAAAATGGGGTTTTTGCCATAAAAAACCATATTTCAAAGCCATATATATCCGATTAATTTTATAACTAATCTTGTTCATTACTTTTTAAACTGGGTTTTAATTATTTCCGCCAAACCTCTAATATTTAATGTTAGATAGCTCCAGTTTCTTAACCTCATTAAACGCCTAAAGAGATATTGAGGTGAAAAATAGAAATCTCTATAGGATTTCTTTTGCATTCTTGCTACTAAATCGGGCGAAGGAAAATCAGGATGAGAAAAAAGCATTTTCCCGCCGCTTTGGTGTAAGTCATCGAAATCTTTAATAAAAAATTTACCTCCTTTTTCGATCGAGCTCCACAGTGGCGTGCCGGGATACGGCGTCAAAATACTGAAAAAAGCCACATCAACTTCTGACTCTTTGGCAAAGTCAATAGTTTTTCGCATAGTAATTTCTGTGTCTCCCCGCAGGCCGAGAATAAAAAACCCGACTGTCAGAATACCGAAATCTTTAGTATATTTTATAGCTTTTTGGGCGTCTTCCAGCCTGAGATTTTTCGGTATCTTATCTAAAATTTCTTGGTCCCCCGATTCAAGGCCGTAGGCAATCTCAATACAGCCAGCCTTTTTCATTTTTCCCATAAATGACCGGTTAACATTATTAGCTCTGATGCCGTTGGGGAAACGCAACTTCACATTTAAATTTTCTTTAATGAGCAAATCAAGGATTTTTTCTGCTCTCTCCAGATTGGCGTTGAAACAATCATCATAAATATCAATTTCTTTCACCCGATAGTTTCTAATCAATTCTTTTATTTCAGCTACCACATCTTCGGGCTTCCGCGACAGAAATCTGTCAAATACTTTTTTGCTGCACCAATAGCATTGATAAGGACAGCCGATGCTGGTAAAAACCGGTGCCCAAGGAAAGTACATGGTCCCTGCTAATCTGTAGGGCTTGTTTACGCCATCATTTATTAGCAAGTGCCTGGCTGGTTTTGGTAGGGGTGCTGATCTTAAATCTTCTAATGGTCGGGGAGGATTAATAACTATTTCATTTTTTTGGCGGTAGAAAATACCAGGTATTTCATCTAAGCTTTTCCCTGAGGCTATTTCCAGCATAACATATTCGCCCCGACCCTTTACGGCAATATCAAAGCCCTCACTAATGACTTCTTCTGGTATGGCCGAGGCATAAGCGCCTCCAGCCACTGAGAGGATGTTTTGGGGCAGTTTCTGGGCGATTTGCATGGCGAATTTGTAGCCGGTCATTAAAATGCTGATCCCCACTATAGTTGGTTTTATTTGGGCGATTTTTTGTAGAACATCATCCACTGTCAAATTTAAAGCGTTGGCATCAAGAATTTCTACCGGGATATTTTTTTCTTCCAATAATCCGGCGATGTAGCACAAACCTAAAGGCGGGGTAACACTGTATTTCGTATGTCTTTTACCCTGAGCGTAATTGGGCTGGACCAATAATACTTTATGAGGGGGGGAGTCCTGAAACATTTTCTTTTTTCCTTAAAGTGCCGCTATCAAGAATCAGCATACTTCCGAGTTTGATTAGATATTTTCTTAAAGGGGTTTTTAAAAGAGGCAAGATACCAAGATAAAAGGGATAGAGAACAGGATATTTTTCTCTTAAATATTTACCCATAGCAAAGTCCATAAATTTGCGGTGCCCTTTGATGACCTGTTTTGGTGGGAAAGTTGGCAGATTTAAAATTAAGGCGCTTTTTTCGTCTAAATAACTTGGCGAATAACCATCAAAATTTTTCTGGAAATGTCCTTTTTCTTGGCATAATTGGTAGAGAGCTGTTCCCGGATAAGGCGAAAAGATAGAACAGGCCAACCAGTCAGGATTTAATTTCTTGTTGAAATCCAGGGTTTCTTGAGCCATTGCTGGCGTTTCTCCCGGCACACCTATCATACTGAGGGCGCAAACTTTAATGCCGGTTTCCCGTAATAACTGTCGGGCCCTTAATATTTCTTTATTGCTCAGTCTTTTTTTAAGAACCTCTTTTCTTAATTGCTCGTTGCCAGTTTCTACGCCTATGGTTACGCTGACGCAGCCGACTTTTCTAAGAAGCTCTGACGACTTTCTATCTATATGTTCAACTCGGGCACTGATATGAAAAGGAATCTGGTATTTTTGGGGATACTTTTCGCTGAATTCTTTTAACCAATCTTTGTCAAGCAGAAACATGTCATCTTGGAAGTGGATTTCTCTAACTTGATATTTTTTTAAAATAGCATCTAATTCTCCCAGAACATTATCAACGCTTCTTTTGCGGATAAATTTCCCTTTACTTTGGTTGACCAGCCGCAAGGCAGAATTACAGCAGTAAGAACAGTTGTATGGGCACCCTCGGCCAGTAGCCAAATCTAAACGATACCCATTATTCCTTAAAATCTCTTCCTGATTGATAAATTCTCTATCAGGATAAGGGAGAGAATCTAAATCTTCAATTAGATTGCGGAGAGGATTTTTAGTGATTTTACCATTTTTCTTTACCCAGAGATTCAAAATATTGCTGGGGTCTTTCTTTTCCACCAGAGCGTTGACCAATTCCAAGAGGGGATATTCTCCTTCACCTCGGCAGATCATGTCTATATCAGGATTGGCAATGACGCTATCTGGAGATAGGGTTGGATGAAATCCGCCAAAGATAATGGGCACATCTCTTTCTTTTTTAAGGGATTTAGCATATTCTGCCGCATACGGATATTGATGGGTAGTAACAGAAAAACCGACCAGATCGGGATTATACTGCCTAACCCTTAATAAAAATTCTGTTTTTGAGAACGTTTCTGGGGTAAATAACAAAGTTTGGTGGCCGGTTTTCTTCATGACGGCCGAAAGATAGGCGATGCCCATATTCGCTTCGTGGCGAGCCCGGCTTTCAATGTTTGGCCAGACAAAGAGTATTTTCATCATTTCCGTGCTTTAATTATAAAATAAATTTTGCCTAAAGACGGTATAAATCTAACAAATTTCTTTATTATTGGAAGCCGCATGGCTAATCCCGTTAATATCCCTCCGCAGCAAGATATTGCTACATCCCTGTAGCCCTGCTCTTCAAATTTTTTTTGCCATTCTTTTTTAGGCAACCAAGCCTCATAAGGCCGATTTTCAATCGGACTCAATAAATAGTAAACTATTTTATACAATAAAGAGCCGGAGGGAACTTTTATCACCATCCAGCCCTGGGGTTTTAAAACTCTTTTCATTTCTTCTAATGCTTTTTGAATATTAAGATGCTCAAGCAATCCATCAGAAAATACTAAATCAAAAGTATTGTCGGGATGGGGAATATCGTAAATATTTATTAATTGAGTGGTGATATCGAGATTGTAGAGCTGTTTTCCTTTTATTTTGGTCAATTCCAGGGCTCTTTGGGAAAAATCAGAAGCAAGACAATTTCTTTTATTGGCTAAAAGTTCAATAGAGTATGTCCCGCTGCCGCAGCCTAGTTCTAAACACTTTGAGTCTTCGTTGGTTAAATTCAGCAGAACCCGGGTAACTTCTGGGTAGGCAATATTTATTTTCTTAAATCTTTTAATTGTAGCGGGATTCTGCCAATGCTGGTTCCAACTTTCTGTTGTGTTCTTTTCTTTGCTCATAATAATTCTTCAAAATAAGTAGTAATTAAATGGCAAATAGCATCGTGGCCGCTTTCAACAATGGCGTATTTGGAAGAAGAAATATGGATTTTGGCGTCAGTTAAGGGCAACAATTTCCCCCCGTCAAACCCTACCAGTCCAATTACCGGCAAATTAAGAGATCTGGCCGTCTCGGCGGCTTTTATAATGTTAGGGCTGTTGCCGCTAGAGCTTATAGCTACTAAAGCGTCTTTTTCCTGAGCAAAGTTTTTCAATTGTTCGGAAAAGACGGCTTCAAACCCGACATCGTTCGCCCAAGCCGTTAAAGCCGATACATTATCTACCAAAGAAATAGCTTGGAATCTTTTAACGTTTTTCTCTCCCTTCTGGCCGAAGACCGTCTTATTTAAATCGTTGACAAAATGAGACGCAATGGCCGCCGACCCGCCGTTGCCGATGAGGAAAATTTTGCCGTCGTGCTCGTAAGTAGCATAAAGGATTTTAATAGCCAGAGCGATTTCCTGCCAAGCAACTTTTTTGATTTCAGTATTCAATTCGGTTAAAAAATTTTCGATGTATTCTTTCATGATTTAAAGACAATTTTACTTCCCGATTCGGAAAAGCGAAAAGGTATTAATTGATGATCTTTTAAGGCCCCTTTAATATTGGGGTGGTTTTTTAGGGGTGCCATTACCAAAAGGAATCCGCCACCGCCAGCCCCCAAAATTTTCCCTCCCCAGGCACCGGCCCTCAGGACAGATTGATACATTTCGTCAATTTGAGGATTAGCAATATTTGAGGCTAATTCTTTTTTCATCAACCAATTTTGATGGAGCAGTTCTCCCATTTTTTGAAAATCACCTTTTTCTAAAGCTTCTTTAAAAATCGGCACCAAATTTGACATCTGTTTTAAAAATTCAAATTTTTTATCGATATTCTGTTTTTGTTTAGAAAGAATAGAACTAGCTGACCTTTCTTTGCCGGTAAAAAATAAGAGTAAATGTTTCTGGAAACCTTCTTTTATTTGCGGCGAGAGATAAATCGGCTCCACATTAATTTTTCCGCCGCAGTTAAAAGTAATTATATTCAAACCACCAAAAGCTGTAGCATATTGGTCTTGCTTGCCAATAGGGGAGCCGGCTTTTTGAATTTCAATCTGGCAAGCTTTTTCCGCTAAAAATTCGGGTGATTTATGTTCTCCTAAAAAAGCATAGAGTCCATTTAATAAACCAACAGTAAAGCTGCTCGAAGCTCCCAAGCCCAGTCCTGTTTTTTGAGCCGGAAGGTCAGCCAGAGAGACAATATCAATACCTTTTTCAATTCCCACTTCTTCCAGGGCTCCTTTAATTAAAGGGTGTTGGATTTGGCCTCGGTGTTCAACGGTTTCTGTTTGGGTGTAGTTGAGCTTAATCCAGCCATCAAACCTGGAGTTTAATCCGACATAAAAATACTTATCAATAGAAGTACTCAAAACCCGGCCGGGATATCGTCGGTAAAAATTTTCAAAGTCTGTTCCTCCCCCTACAAAACTTATTCTGAGTGGCGTTTGGGTAATAATCATGAAAAATATTTTATGAATTCTTTTATTTGTTCCGGCCGGCCAATGGGATAAAATTTGTTTTTAGTTACGTGAGCTGCCAGCTGTTTCATTTTGATAAGCTTTGGGAAGACTTCTTCTTCTAGGGAAAACGATTCTTTTTCGGGCATAAGATTAAGGAGTTCCTTTTTTGTTATTAAAACGCCCGTCCAAACAGCATTAACTCCTTTCCTTGTTTTTTTGTCGTATTTTACAACCATTCCCTTTTTAGTTAATACATCGTTTCTTTTTTTTCTTTTTGTATAAACCACCATCATAGCTAACTTTTTACTTTTATGAAAATTAGCAATTAAATCCTGATAATGTATTTTTAAGTAGGTGTCGCCGTTTATCAGAATGAATTCGTCGTCTAAAATGGGTTTAGCTTTTTTTACAGCTCCGCCGGTACCCAAGGGGGTTTTGCCATCATAGCTATAAACCATATTATCGCCGTAATACTTTTCAATTTGCTCACTCAGATAGCCAACACAAAGAATAAAATTGTGAAAGCCCTGGCTGGAAAAAATTCTTCTGACGTATTCCAAGAAGGGTTTACCCCAGAAGGGAATCATTACTTTGGGAACTTTGTTAGTTAAGGGTTTTAGCCGTGTACCCAGCCCACCGCACAGAATCACTATTTGCATATTATATTAATACTGTTTAGTAAAAAAAGTATGTTTAAAAAATGTTACACCACCCCTAATTGTTCTTCTGATTTCACTTGGATGGAGGATTATTTGCTTGAGCTTCATTAACAGATAAGTTGTTCTTAAATAATATTCTTTGTTGGCTCGCTGACAGAAATTGGCTATTTCTTCGGAACTAAGATGCGGTAAATTTAAGAGACAGCTGTAGCCACCCCCCGAAGTCGCCCATTGATTATAATCAGAGGTCAAAAGATACTTGTTCTCTTTCGCCCATTGATAGGCCTCGGTGCCGGGGTAAACAATTAAAGGATAAAACTGCATAGTGTCGCAGTTCAGTTTTTTGGCGAACTTTAACGTTTCTTCAAGGGTTTCTCTTGTTTCACCTGGGTTGCCAGCTATAAAGCAACCATGAACTAGAATGCCGGCTTCCTTAGCATTTTGAACAAATTCTTCAATTTGTTCAACTTTGATTCCCTTGTGAATATTATCAAGGATTTTTTGATTAGCTGATTCAAACCCTACTGTCATTAAGTGACACCCGGCTTTTTTCATCCATTTCATAGTTTCTAGGTCTACATCAGGGCGAACATTACAATACCATTTGATTTTGATTCCCCGTTTAATGATTAATTGGCAGATTTCTTTGGTTCTTTGAGGATTGGCAGTAAAAGTATCGTCTTCAATTCCAATCTCTCTGACCTCGGGAAGTTCTCTGATAATGTATTCAAATTCATCGACTACATTTTCTGGTTTTCGAAAGCGATAACGCCGGCTATGAAAAGTCTGGGGATAAACACAAAAAAAACATCTGAAAGGACACCCCCGGCCAGTGATAATCATTACCATTGGATAATCAGAAACTAAAAAAAAGTATTTTTTTATATTTAAATATTTTTTATAAACTTGGCTGACTAGAGGTAGTTCATCAACGTTTTCGATTAAAGCCCGGGGCTGGTTGTGAATTATTGCTTCATTTTCTCTAAAAACCAGGTCGTCAACCTTTCTTAGATTTCCTTGGTTTTTTAAGCAATAAGCCAGATCTCTAATAGTGTAATCATATTCCCCCTTAGCTACGGCATCTAGTTGATTGCTTAATTTGAGGGTTTCTTCCGGTAAAGCCGAAGGATGAGTGCCTACCAGGAGAATGAAGGAATTGGGCAGGAGGCTTTTTAGCTCTTCGGCCGTTTTGACGTCACTATAAATACTAGGAGTGCTTGTGTCAATGACGATTAATTGAGGGGCAAATTGACTAGCCCTATTTTTTATCTCGGTTAAATCATAATTTTCGGCCGGGGCATCAATTAATTTCACCTCAAATCCTTCTTTGTCTAAAACACCGGCAGCATAAGCCAGCCAGAAAGGATAATAAATGCTTCCCCCTCTGGTTATGGCCGGACTGCGGGAGGTTCGGGAAAATTTTCCAATGAAGGGAGGATTTAACAGTAATACCCTCATTTTTCTTTAGGATTTTTTAGAGCCAAATGGCGAATAATTTCTGTAATTTCTTGCTCAATTTTTTCTAATTTGACGATTATTCTAAAGAGGACAAGAAAAACGAAGAGAATGGAAAAATAAACTGCTACATCCGTTCCTCGACTCACCCCCAAGATTTTAGCCAGAAAAACAGTGGTCTGGGGCAAGAGGGCAATGACACCGACCACTAGCCAGAGTCCTAACCAAAGCAAGGTTCCCCTGAGAGAGGCCTTGCTTTTCTTAAAGTTTAAAATTATTCTAGAAATTACCAGTAGGGTAAATGCAATGATTAAAAATTGAACAAAAAGCATATTTTTTTATTTTAATTTAGAGGCAAAAAGCTTGATTAAAGCCACGATGCCGGGGGAAAATCTTTGGCCCTTGG
>Ga0210057_1009397_pt1 | contig 11317 bp, 8 predicted proteins | sample CryGeyCG2114_010_2_FD_183968 | JGI IMG/M metagenome (GOLD analysis project Ga0210057, IMG submission 183968) | Groundwater microbial communities from aquifer - Crystal Geyser CG10_big_fil_rev_8/21/14_0.10 (SPAdes) (version 2) | ecosystem: Environmental > Aquatic > Deep subsurface > Groundwater ...
CGGTATTTGTTGTTACTGAGCCGAAGATTAGAGAGGTATTTGCCGCGGGGTTTAAGGATCGCGTGGTTCATCATTTACTCGTAACATACCTTCTGCCTATTTTTGAACGCAAGTTTATTTTTGACTCGTACGCATGCCGCGAAAACAAAGGGACTCACGCCGCTGTAGCGCGCTTATCACAGTTTTTACGAAAAATTACTGCCAATAATCACAAAAAGGCATATTATCTGCAAGCAGATGTTAAAAGTTTTTTCCCCTCTATGAATCATGACATTCTTTATAATCTGATTACCAAGCAGGTTAAAAATCCGTATATCCGCTGGCTGACAAAAATAATTATCTATCATGACTGTACTCAGAATCCCATGAAAAAAGGCCAACTATCTCTTTTCTCACAAGTGCCTCCACACAAGTCGCTTTTTAATGTTCCCGAGGGACAGGGATTACCCATTGGAAATTTAACCTCACAGTTTTTTGCCAATATCTATCTTGATGTGCTTGATCAGTATGTAAAGCATACACTTAAATGCAAATACTACATTAGGTATGTGGATGACTTCATAATTCTTGACAGAGACAAAGAAAAGCTCTATCTGTTAAAAAAAGAAATCGAAGTGTTTCTGCAACAAAAATTAGCACTAGAGTTGCACCCTCATAAATGGAAGGTAGATGACGTGAGAAACGGCATAGATACACTTGGCTATGTTACTAAACCCTCGTATACCCTTGTGCGAAGAAGGGTAATAAAAACGCTCAAGAAAAAATTGTGGGAGTTTCAGTACACCAAACCTGAAGAACTTGATATTGCGTACGTGACTTCTTGCGTCAATTCGTATTATGCACACTTTCGGCATGCCGATAGCTACCGCTTGCGAAAACATCTGTGGGAAAAGCACTTTGGCATACTCAAAAATATCTTACGGCCGGTGAATGATTATCGGTACTTTTTACCCCGTAAGAAATAGTAATTTCTATCGGGGCAAGCCGATATAATACTGCCATAGGGGCGCAACACTACACGGAACCCGTTGTTATTGTTTGCGTTGCTCGTATTATTGTTATTCACGTTCGTGCAACTATTGTTGCCCAATAGGCGCGCGTTTGTTGTATTGTTGGCAACCGCCGCCCAGTTTTAGCCTCTTTACTTGGATAATTCTTCGAAAATCGATCCTCGCCAAGGCAAAGTACGATTTTCTGTCTCGTTATTCAAAATCCTTATTACTCTCACCACTCAATATACCTGTGCAATCCCCCGCCCCTTGGCGGGGGGAAAGAGGCCGAAGTATTTGGTGGCACGCTTTGAAAACCCTTTTGTATCAGGTTTTTAAATTCCGGCCACATCAGCTTGACTTTAACCATCCACCGGCCATTCTGCCTACTTCATCTATATATTTTGAAAGTACTTCGTATTTTCGTTTTCCAAATACATTGAGAGCGTAACACAGACGCACGTAAATTCTCAACCGGTCAACTTGTTGATTAGCCCTTTTTAAATACAGCCGCTTATCTCTTTCCGAGTTTGCAATTACTATATAGTCAAGTAACTCAAGACACACATTTTGCAGCTTCTCACCCAAACTATATTTATATTCCTTTGGAAAATTATGTACCTCATTATAAATACGAACCAGCAAATCATAGGATTTCTGAAAAATTGTCAGATGTTCATACTGAGCCATAAAAAAATACGTCGTGCCTCCGCTAACGCGGAGGCAAAATAACCAAATGATCAAATACTACCTAGGGGCGCAACACTACACGGAACCCGTAGCTAGCGTTTGCGAGGCTCGAACCACTGTTACTCACGTACGTGCAACTACTGTAGCCCAATAGGCGCGCGTGCGGCGTATTGTAGGCAACCGCCGCCCACGTATAGTTACTATCCCCGTCACTACAGGTCTTGGTGTTTTTGTAAAACAATCCATCATAGCAGGCAAGTGGATAGTCATTACTGCTGTTTTGCTCACAGGCATTGCGAAAATCATTATTTGCCGCAGTGTCACACCCGCTGGCTGAACAATACGGCAGTGCCGACTTGGTGCCGGTGGCCGAACCCCAGGCAAAAAGGGATACATTGGTAGCCGCAACGTCTGCGCCCAGACACCCGTCGCCGGTGCACAGGTCGCGCGTGCCGTCTACACAGTCTGAAATGGCAAGCGCTGAAATAGAAGAATACCCGGCAGAGCCGTTGTGGCCTGACGTAATAGTGACCCCATTGACATCGGACACCAGTTTGTACCACTCACCGGCACTTGCTGCCGCCATGCGGTCTTTAAGCGCCGTGACCGCGGTATCACACGTATACGTACCGGGGTTGTCGGTGTCGTTTCCCACACCTTTGTTCCAAGATACCGTATCTGCCAGAGTTTTGGACCAGCAGGCCTGGCGGCCGTTGGTATCGTACCAGTACCAGCCGGCTACACTGTTGCAGTTGCATTCGGTAAGCGTCGTCCAGGTTTCTTCTGCCAGCTTTACTTGCCCGCCACAGATGGTCATGTTTGAGCGCGAGGCAATTTTTTCGGGGTTGTCAAACGTATCAGTGACATTGAGGCTGGCCGCGCGGATGGCCAGATACCCGCCGGAGAGTATGGCAATAGCAAGCACCACCGCAACAACCGGCGTATAGATTTTTCTGCGGTGTTTTTGTATGTGTGCTTTTATATGAGCGAGTCGTTGTTTAAGAGACATAGGGCTTTTATGTTATATACAGTATGCTATATTTTAGTAATCTATGCAAGTTGCAAGTAGACCTGAAACCTGTGCATGGTCTATAGTCAATAATTTTCGGTAGTGCCAGTTGTCATTGTACCAACTGGCCTCACTTTTATTTTTAGGAAAAAGGGTAATACCCGCAGTAACTAGCCCAATAACTAATAGGAAGAGGAATAATTTTTTATCCCGTCCTTCAAAGCTATGGCGTAGAAGGGTCATTCTGGAGTCACGATTTAATCGGGACGATAGAATCTCTTTCCAGCGAATTTTTTTATTTCTAGATCCTAAACTACTACGCCAACCTACTACGTTAAAGCTTCGAAGTACAAGTAAATTAAAGATAACTTTACGTGCATACTTAGAAACAACACTTAGGTGTTTTTTTACTTTTTTAAAAACAATAGACAGGGGGTTGGCCATATACTTATATTTTAACAAAAAAGAGTAGGGGAGTCATGAAGATTAATATACAAATCATTCCTAATATAACTTTACAAATATAAATGCTAATAATAATTTAGAATATGGCAACATATAAGCCTTCCGAAGAACCAGGTTCTTCGGAAGATATCTTTTAACCTTAGACTTTACACTTTAAAATCGTATAATGTCTTTATGCCAATATTAATTGTTTGCAAAAGCAAAAGCAAAGCTAAAAAATATATTAAAGAACAAATAGAACTTGAGGAAAAAACATATATAAGCTTTTCAAATAGCCCAGACATAATTGAAAATTATAATAAGAGTGGTGAAATAAAAGTTGATGAGATTAGAAACTATATTAAACAAATTCAAACAAAACCTGCAAATTTAAAACACAAATATTTATGCATATTTGACTTTAATAAAGCAAATGTAAGTTCTCAAAATGCGTTTTTAAAAACCTTAGAAGAGGGAAGTAGTACAATTTTTTTACACGCTCAAAATAAAGCTGGGATACTAGATACCATAATTTCTAGAGTAGTAACTTTTAATTTAACAGCAAAATCAAAATTTAATAAAAATATGCAAGATACACTTACAAAAATTGTAGATAATTCGCAAATACAACTCATAACAGAGCTTTGTAAAGAAAACGATCTAAATAAAATAATTGAAAATATTGAATATTACATACACAAGAACAAAGTATTAAATTCAAAGGCAATAGAAAAACTGTACCTGCTTAAAAAAAGAAGTAGAGAGACAAACCTAAATAAAGAAATACAGGTTACAAATGTGGTGATAGACTTACTAGAATAAATCATCAAAAAATGCTATAATTAAGCTTTAAATGTACATATTAAACATTTGTTCTTTCTCTTTCTCCCAAATTTTTTTATGATATAATCTTTACGTTATGGCTGACTTAAAAACAATTAACCCAAATGATTACAACGAAGACCAAATACAGGTACTTGAAGGTTTAGACCCTGTTCGTAAAAGACCTGGAATGTATATAGGTTCTACCGACTCTACAGGTTTGCATCACTTAGGTACCGAAATAATTGATAACTCTGTAGATGAGGCCTTAAATGGATTTGCCGACAAAATAAAAATAGTAATTCATAAAGATGGTTCTTTTTCGGTAAGTGATAATGGTAGAGGAATTCCGGTTCGGGTAAAAAAAGAATATGGTGTTTCAGCATTAGAACTTGCTGCTACAAAATTACATGCAGGTGGAAAATTTGGTGGTACTGGATATAAAGTTTCGGGGGGTTTACACGGTGTTGGTTTATCTGTAGTTAATGCTCTTTCAGATGTAATGGAGGTTTGGGTTCAAAAGCCCGAGGGCATATATTATCAAAAATATTTAGATGGAATCCCACAGGCACCTGCTAAAATTACAAATACAGAGAAAAAAAGCTTTTTTTTACAATCTAAAACAGGAACAACCGTAAAATTTAAGCCAAATGCTAAAATATTTGAAACTATAGATTTTGACGTAAACATAATTGTAAGTAAGTGTAAAAGTTTTGCCTACCTTTTGGCAGGTTTATATTTTGAAATAATTGATGAAAGAACAAACTTTCACAAAGCTTTTTACTTTGAGGGGGGCTTAAAATCGTACATTGAAGATTTAGATAAAAATAAAAAAAGTTTAACAAGTATTTTTTATGTAAAAGACACTGCTGAAGAAATGGAAGTAGAAGTTGCTCTGCAATATACCGACACATACACCGAAACTTTAATATCATACGCAAATAACATTGTAACCCCTCAACATGGACATCATGTAACCGGCTTTAAAACGGCACTAACTCGCGCAATAAACGATTACGCTAAAGAAAAAGATCTTTTAAAAGGTGAAAAAACTTTGTCAGGTGATGATATTAGAGAAGGCTTAACTGCACTAATAAACATAAAAATTGATAGTGAAAGAATTCAATACGAAGGTCAAACAAAAGAAAAGTTGGGCACGCCTTTAGCAAGAAACGCTACTGAAAAAGTATTTAAAGATGCATTTAGTGCATATTTAGAAGAAAATCCAAAAGATGCAAATGCAATTATAGATAAAGCATTATTAACACAAAGAGCAAGGCTTGCAGCAAAAGCTGCACGAGAAACAGTTGTTAGAAAGGGAGCATTAGACAGCACAAGCTTACCCGGAAAGTTGGCCGATTGTGCTAGCAAAAAACCAGAGGAATGTGAAATTTACATAGTTGAGGGAGATTCGGCCGGTGGTTCAGCAAAACAAGGTAGAGACCGACACACCCAAGCAGTACTTCCCCTTCGCGGTAAGGTTTTAAACCCAGAAAAAAGCAGACTCGATAAAATTTTAAAATACGAACAATTGCAGAATTTAATTATTGCCTTGGGTACAAGTATTTCGGACAGTTTGGATATGTCAAAACTTAGATATCATAAAGTAATAATTATGACAGATGCTGATGTAGATGGCGCACATATTGCGACTTTATTATTAACATTCTTCTTTAGACACATACCAGAAATAATTGAAGAAGGAAGACTATTTAAGGCACAACCACCTTTATATAGAGTTCAAAAAGGAAAACAAGTTCATTATGTATATACAGACGAAGAAAAAGACAAACTTGTAAAAGATTTAAGCGGAGCATCGGTACAAAGATTTAAGGGTTTGGGAGAAATGAATCCCGAACAACTTTGGGAAACTACAATGAATCCAGAAACAAGACTTTTAAATAGAATTACAATTGAAGATGCTCAAATTGCAGACGAAGTATTTACAACATTAATGGGAGTCGAAGTACCCCCTAGAAAAAAGTTTATTTTAGCAAATGCTAAGCAGGCTGAGTTGGATCTCTAGATGTTTGATAGTCAGTTGTAGGCAAACCAATTCTAGAAAATTTATAGATAGCCTGTAGAAATTTAATTAAAAATATCAAAACCAAAATGTCAAACAAATATTAAATTTCTAAATGAAAAAATAAGTAATTTAATCATTTGTTATTTTAATTTTGACATTATAAATATATTTAACGGGATATTACATATGAATACAAAATCAATTTTTCTTCGTATCATAAAAAGTGACTTAACCTACGCGTTTATATTTTTTTCTTTTTATCTTTGGTTTTTTTTAAATCAAAAAGCAGGAATATTTTTTGCCGTAGGATTTTTGCTATCATACCTTTTTGTAAAACTTAAAAATATATATCAAAAATATCCTATAATATTACTTTTTTATTATTTAATACCTTTTATTGGAGGATACTATTTTTTTGGCACATATCAGACTGTAGGTTTTTTAACAGGTACTGCTATTGCTGGTTTTATGATGGCCAACTTTAGTGTTATAAAAAACGGAATACCTTTTGCTAAAAAAATTTCAAATTTGGAACAAATTTCTAAGGTAATAATTATTAATCAGGTTGGTTTTTCATTTTATTATTTTTATCTTCTAATAATTAAAGATATCCGTGGACAAAATAAATTAGAAATGAACAATACCCTCATATCGGTTTTGGTTTTTATTATTGCTGCTTTTTTTATACAGTGGTTTATTAAAAAACTTTTATATAAAAAATTAGACACTATTTCGTACTCTAATGTTTTATTTGTTTTTGCAACGGCAATTACATTTGGATGTTTTTATAACGCTTTTTTAGAAATAGGTGCTTTGAATGTAATATTACCTGCAATTTTATCGATTGTTTCAATACTTAGTTTAATTTCGTATATAAAAGTATTTAAAAATAAACAATTTAAATTACAAAAGTCAGTAACTACTCTATTTTTAATAGGTATTCCTATAATAATGTTATTATATTATCCTTGGGGAATAAGCAAGTACATAAGTTTGCTGTTTACTTCGTTATCTTTAACCGTTTATTTAAGTATTCTAGATGTTCATAACTTAAAAGATATTAAGCTAAATTATAGAATTTTTTATACAGTAAGTTTTATAATTAGTTTAATACTAATAATGAACGGGCTTTTTACAATGTCCACAAGGGGAATAATAACTAAATTAGATATTGCAAATGTTAATTATTTATTAATGTTACTAATAGGAATCGCCTTAGTAATGTTTTTACAAGACATTAGAAAGTCAATTAAAAGCCTATTAAAAACTTACAATTTAGTAGGCACCTATTCGGTAATTACTATTGCAGTTATTTCGTTTATTTTATTTTATATTGTAGAAAGCTCAGGAATAGAATCTTTGGTAACTTTATTATTTGGGCTTTTAGCAGTTATTTTTATTAAAAATGTTTTTACAGCACGCACTGTAGAAATTAAGGACCAAACTAAAGATTTAATAACTTATACCTACCTTGAGAACACCTTATTAAATTTAATGGTAATAATATCGCTAAGTTTAATGTTGGTGAGGGTGTAAAAATAAAGGTTGGGTGTCAAATGTACTAGCAAGACAGGATTAATATCAAAATCCAAATATCAAATGACAAAGGAATATTAAATTAGAAAATGACAAAAATTAGTAATTTAAATATTTGAAATTGATTTGTAATTTGACATTAGGACTTGGTACTTTGGGTTTTATTCTCTCTCCCTTGCCATTTAAGAACTGAGATATTAAGATGGTATAGTAATTTTTAATTTTGAATTTATAATTTTTATTCAATTATTAATTACTTGATTTTAAATTAATTTTGAATTTATCATATGCAAAACGGAAACTCACATTTTCATACAATACCACAGGACAAGGCTCCAGAAATACTCAACCTAATAGTTGAGATATATCAAGGAGATTTTAACAAATATGAATACAACAAAGATTTAGGTATTTTAGAGCTAGATAGAGTACTTTATGGCCCCACTTTTTACCCAGTAAATTACTGTGATGTTCCAAATACATGGAATAAACACGATGGTGACCCACTAGATGCAGTTGTATTTAGCACCGGAGATATTTTGCCGGGGGTTCTAGTAAAAGGCAGAGTTATAGGAATGCTAGAAATGTGGGATAACGAGGAAATAGATCATAAAATTGTTTGTGTTAATCACAAAGACCCAAGATACGATCATGTTCAAAAAGTAGAAGATTTAACACCTTATCAAAGGAAAGATTTAATAACTTTTATGGAAACCTATAAACATGCCCAAACAGGTCCTGGAACCGTAAAGGTAGGGGAATATTTAGACAAACAAAAAGCCTACGATCTTATTAAGGAGGGTCTGGAGGAGTATAACAGAAAATTTAAAAGTAAAAATTAAGAATTACAAATCAATTACAAATTAATTAATGACTACAAAATTTATTAATTTGGTATTTGACATTCATTTGCTCGTTCTCCGTAGTTTTAACGAAGGAGGAACATTTGGATTTTAGCATTTTTAATTATCTAAAATATGGATAAAACCAACACAATAAAACCGGAAGAATTGAACACTCGCGATAAAATACGAGATGTACAAATTGTAGACGAAATGCAAAAGGCATATCTTGATTATGCAATGAGTGTTATTGTGGCAAGAGCACTTCCCGATGCCCGAGACGGTTTAAAACCGGTTCAAAGAAGAATAATATATGCAATGTTTGAGCAAGGAATGCTACCAAACTCAAGGTACCAAAAATGTGCCGCTGTAGTTGGAGAGGTTCTTAAAAAATATCACCCTCATGGAGATTCTTCTGTTTACGATGCTCTTGTTAGAATGGCACAACCATTTTCACTTAGATACCCTTTAATAGACGGGCAGGGTAACTTTGGTTCAATCGATGGCGATAGCGCTGCAGCAATGAGGTATACCGAAGCAAAACTTGCAAAAATATCAATGGAACTTTTGCAAAATATCAATGAAGAAACCGTAAACTTCATGGAAAATTATTCTGGAGATTATAAAGAACCCATACTTTTACCAACCACGGTACCTAATTTGTTATTAAATGGGGCATCAGGTATAGCTGTTGGAATGGCTACAAATATACCCCCACATAATTTAGGAGAACTTGTTGATGGAACAATTGTACTAATAGAAAATTACAAACCTGTTTTAGAAAACAAAATAATGCTTCCAAAGGCAAGAAGTCCTTTTGAATCAGCGCAAGAAACAGAAAGCAGAAGGACAGATATAGTAGAAAGAGATATTCCCATTTTTGAATCAACAAGCACTGTGGAAGATTTATTTAAATATATAAAAGGACCAGACTTTCCAACAGGGGGAGTTATTTATAATAAAGCAGATATTATTCAAGGCTATGCAACCGGAAAAGGCAAGGTAACAATGCGAGCAATAACCAATATAGAAGAAATAAAAGGCGGAAAACATAACATAGTTATTAGTGAACTACCTTATCAAGTAAATAAAGCAAAACTTGTTAGTAAAATTGCAGATCTTGTAAAACTTAAAAAGGTTGATGGAATTACAGATCTTCGAGATGAATCTGACAGAAAAGGAATACGTGTTGTTGTAGAGCTAAAACAAACGGCCCGTCCTCAGAAAGTTTTAAATACTTTATTTAAACACACAGAGTTACAACTAAATTTTAATACAAACTCAGTTGCACTTGTTAATAACGAACCTAAGGTTATGACTTTAAAAATGGTTTTAGAAGAGTTTGTAAGGCACAGACAACATGTAGTAATTAGAAGAAATGAGTATAATCTGGCAAAGCTGTTAGAAAGAGAACATATATTGCAAGGGCTAAAAATTGCTCTAGATCATATTGATGAAGTTATAAAAACAATTAGAAATTCTAAAGATACCGAAGAGGCCAAAACAAATTTGGTTAAAAAATTTGAGCTAACAATAATTCAAGCAGAAGCCATTTTAGATATGCAGCTTAGAAGGCTTGCACAATTGGAACGAGAAAAAATCGAAAACGAACTAAAAGAAGTTTTAGGAAAAATAAATAATATTAAAGCAATTTTAAAAAGTCCTGAGAAAATTTTAAAAATAATAAAAGACGAGCTAATAGAGACTAAAGAAAAGTTTGGAGATAAAAGAAGAACCAAAATAATAGTTGGAAAAGTGGGCACTTTTAGTGAAGAAGATTTAGTTGTAGAAGAAGAAAGTATTTTAGCATATACAAAAAGTGGATACATTAAAAGAATGAAGCTTGCAAGCTATAAACAGCAAGGTAGAGGTGGTAAAGGAGTAAGAGGCATGAGTAAAAAAAATGAAGATGAAATAACAAATTTGGCTTTTGTAAACACACACGATGATATTTTATTTTTTACAAATCTTGGGAGAGTATATAAAAAGAAGGTTTGGGACATTCCAGAAAGCTCAAGAACTGCAAAAGGAAACAGCATAATAAACTTTTTAGACTTAAAACAAGGTGAAAAAGTAGCAGAATTTTGCACATATAATCCAAAAGAAGAAAAAGAAATAAAGTATGTATTTTTTGCTACAGAAAAAGGTAAGGTTAAAAAAACAGCTCTTACCGACTTTGAAAACATTAGACAAAACGGAATTATTGCAATTGGTTTAAAAGACAACGATAAACTGGTTTGCACTAATTTTACAACTGGAGATCAGGATATAATTATTGTTACCAAAAAGGGTAAGGCTATAAGATTTTCAGAAAAAAAGGTTAGACCTATGGGTAGAACTGCCGGTGGAGTAACCGGAATAAAACTTAGAAAAGAAGATTATGTCATAACCGCAAGAACAGTAGATAAAGACAGAAAAGACTTATACAACTTAACCATTACCGAAAAAGGACATGGTAAAAAAACCAATCTTACAAGTTTTGGAGCGCAGAATAGAGGAGGTAAAGGATTAATTGCAGCTAAAGTAACTGCTAAAACAGGGGATTTGGTCGATAGTATAATTGTAGAAAATAAAGGGGATGTACTACTTACAAGCGCCGAAGGACAAGCTATTAGGCTTTCAGTTAAAAAAATACCAACACTTTCAAGAAGCACACAAGGTGTGATTTTAATTAGATTTAAAGGTGACGATATATTGTCTTCAATTGCATTAATAGAAGAAGAGAAAGAATCGGAAAAATAAAAACAAAGCTCTTCAGAATTTTCAAAATATTCTAAAGTTTAACTACAAAAGAATTATATAATTTATTATATAATAAAAATGGACTACTGGACTTGTATGTCAATTTTTCTAATTATTCCTCTACTAAGACCTTGTAAACGCTCTTAATTATTTGTCTTTTAAGACACCGTAATGACCATAACTTGGTTTTCCCTTCTTTTATTTTCCTTTGATAGTA
>Ga0210057_1009400_pt1 | contig 11313 bp, 12 predicted proteins | sample CryGeyCG2114_010_2_FD_183968 | JGI IMG/M metagenome (GOLD analysis project Ga0210057, IMG submission 183968) | Groundwater microbial communities from aquifer - Crystal Geyser CG10_big_fil_rev_8/21/14_0.10 (SPAdes) (version 2) | ecosystem: Environmental > Aquatic > Deep subsurface > Groundwater ...
GAAATCTACTAGTTGATGCAAGACAGTCAGCAAGACAACTTGCACTAAATCTTGGAATGTCAACTGTCACGGTACTATCAAGAATAAAAAAAATGGAGAAAGAGAAAGTGATTCACGGATACACTGCAATTATTGATCATGAAAAAATTGGATATACCCTGACTGCAATTATTGAAATCATGGCCAAAAACGATAAAATCATAGATATTGAAAAAGAGATATCAAAATTTGAAAACGTATGTGGAGTATATGATATTACAGGTTCAACAGACACCATAATCATAGCAAAATTCAAAGACAGAAATGAGTTGAGTAAATTCGTAAAGGGATTAGCATCCATTCCAAATGTAGAAAATACCATAACACATGTAGTTCTAAATACTGCAAAAGAAGATTTCAGATTATCATAGGAGTAAAAAATGAGCAAGTCAAGTATTTTTATAATTTTATTGATTGTTTTTGGAGCAACACAGATAGCAAATGCACAAAACAAAAATCTCGACATGGATCTTGTGGTAACAGATGAAGAAAAGATCATATTGTTTTCAGGATTTGCAGTTGCAGTAATTGCAATATTATTATTTTTAGCAAGAGACATCATACTAAGAAAAAAGACATCATATGATAAAAAAGAATTCGAATCAAAAAAAGACAAGACATTTGAAAAATATCATTCAGATTGGGGAGATGATTACGAAGAATTAGGACAAAGACGAAATACGACAGAAGATAAAGAATTCCGAAATGCCGCAATCAATGACGAATTGCCAAACTATTATGAGATCATAGGAGTTTCAAAAGATGCGTCAATAGAAGAAATCAGAAACAAGTTCAGAGAATTAGCAAAGAAAACACATCCAGATAAAACAAAGGACAAGTCAGAAGAGAAAATGGCTGAACTAAACAAAGCATATGAAGTTCTATCAGACAAAGAACGTAGAGAAAAATACGATAAATATCTCAAAGTTAACTAGACGGAATCTAATTTTACAATAATCATACTAAGCTCAATTGAATCTGGGGTTTGAACACTGTTTGTGAGATTAGTAAACATCTCAAGATCAATCAGACTGCCATCAGAATTGATCTGAGTGGTAATTTTTAATTCGCCAAATTCAGTATTTGGGCCAAGCATTTTTTTTGTCAGTAGCGGAACTACAGAAAGGTCTTCGATTACTCCCTTCATTTTATAGGCGAACTTGTCTGAAAAATACACACCACCACGAGTTGTGGGTTCGTTAACAGGAATAGGAGAGTTTGTGATTGACACAGAGGTGAATGGATATGATTTGTCGTTAAGATGCAATGTATAGTTGGGAGGATTTTGTTCGTTTATTTTCATTAATTGTTTTAACAAATCCTTGTTAAATGACATTCAAAAATAACCAAATCGTAATTCTATTGAGTGTTTCTAACAGTCAGTAAAAAACATCATAAAATTAGCAGCAAGAGATCATATTTAAAAACAAGAATTTTGATCGATTGTTATTGCAACAGTTTGCAACTACTGTTTCGATGAGAAACGAAATTCTCAACCAAATGGTGCAAAATGGATTGGAAGATGATTGTTATGTCGAGATGCTAGATTACACAATTGATTTATTTGAAAGTCAGGGTCTAGGGAGAGATTATTATGGATACCACAATATCAACCATGAACTAGAAGTGACATACGTTTCACTTTTAGCTAAAGACCAGAAAAAAATCAGATTTACAAATGAAGATATAAAATATTTGTATGTTGCAGCGTTGTTTCATGATTTTGATCCACAAAAAAGTGTAGACAAACCTCACGAAGAAAGCGTTATAAAATTTATTTCTATGGATAAAAAACTTGATCAATTAATAAAAACTGCAAATATTGATTTAGAAATAGTCAAAGTGTTGATTTTAAGAACAACATACCCATGGAGTGGAGACATGAGAAAAAATGTTGAAATACAAATCAAACAGTGTTTCGAAAACTCAGATTTGACAAGAAACAACGCTCAGTATCAACAACATGTTATGGAAATGGGGTGGTACCTGTCTGTAGTAGACAGAATTAGTGGTTATGCGTTAGGAGATTTTTCAAAAGCTATGATGATGGCAAAAATGAATGCACATGCATTAGCATGGAGACCATCACTGATTGTACGAAGTGCAGTTGCATATTTTGAAGAATTGTTAAATAAAGAAACAGACATGACAAAAGAAGTTCTAAAAGTTCTGTCAAAAGAAATGAGAAAGAATTTTTTTGACACAGTTTTATCATTTATGAGAATAAGACAACAAGAAATCTCAATTCAGGCCAATTATGCTTACGAAAATCTAAAACTCGTTCCAACAATAGAATCAATGACTACAAGAGAGGATCCAAACTTTATTCAAACATTGCATGATATTTTCATGGAATTGCCAACACCACTACAATTTCAAAAAGAAAAATTTGAAGAGTCAGTCAAAGATTCGCAAGTGATCATTAACACATTAAGACTAAACAACAAAGATGGAGAGATCATCGGGTTTTCAAAAGGAGGGCCACTTGAAAACTATAATCTACGTGAAGAAATAAGAGATGAAAACTATGGATTAAGAAATACGATATTTTTAGAGCCGATAGCCTTGAAGATGGGGTATTGGGGATTAAAGGGCGGTAGCGAAATGCGCCACATGTTCATTATGCAATCGCATTCTATGAAATACAAATATTTGACAAGTTTTGCACTACGTGATGTAATTAGAGCAAGAATAGACAAAGAACAAGCAGAATTTGTCACAATGTTTGATCCAGAGCGATGGGATTATTATAGAATTAAAATTTAGATTCGCAGTTAATAGAATTCAGAAACCCTTTAGTAACTAAAAATTATCCCAAAAATCGTGTGGGTTAAAGGCATAGTAGGATTGATCGTGTTGATGATTGTAATAAGCATCACGCCAGCATTTGCACTAAGTGAGTTAGAAAGAGGATCAATTATGAATCCAAGATTAGAAAATGCTTTTGGATCCCCTATGACAGGCAATGTGAATGTGAGTCAACAAGTTCAGATTTCAGCAGACATAACAAACCATCAAGAAAAATCTCAGAATTTCATATATCTAGTTCAGATAAAAAATGAATTAGGTATTGTAGTATCATTGGGGTGGATTAGTGGACAACTAACACCAGATCAAAAACTCAGTCCATCATTGTCATGGTCGCCAAAAGATTCTGGTAAATTTACTGCAGAAATTTTTGTCTGGACGGGTTTTAAAGATCATAGTGCATTATCTAATAATGTAGAATTACAAATCAACGTTAGTTAGAAAATTTATAAAATAATTTTAGACGATATTAGATCAATATTTAAAAAATACGAAGAATTTATTCCTGAAAATGATCATAATTGCATCCGATATGAAAAAATCGTTCTGCAACACAATAATTGAGATCAGAGGTTTGTCTAATAGTAAAAAAAGTTCAACAAGTCCTTGCTAATATGACCTTGAGCCTAGGAATGTCATGACAATAGGATATTGTGTAAAGTGCCGAGACAAACGAGAAATCGGTGGCGCTAAACCATACACCATGAAAAATGGCAAACCGGCAATAAAGGGTACATGTCCAAAATGCAGTACTGCCATTTTCAGAATCGGCAGTGGATAAAATTCTCAATAGAGAAATTTAGTATTGCCATTCACTAGTAAGACCATTCCATAGGCAACGCATTGGGGATGGATCTTTTTCTATTTCTTGAGTAATTCTATTTTTCAGTACAAAAAAGAAATTTTCCAAAGCATCAACACCGCCATCAGAATACAATTCATGTCCAATTTCAGTAATTCTTTTATGTTTATCAAGTATCTCTGTTGAATCAGGATTTTGAAGACAGAATGTCATTAGATCTATCAGCTCTTCTTCCAACATGAAATCCATCGAAAAGTTCTACTTTATAGGCATACTAAAGTATTTCAAAGCATGACATTATTCTCGGTAGAAAAAAAGAATCAAAAAAAATAAAAAATACATTAGAAAAAATTGAAAAAGACAAAGAAAAGTAAACCTGCTGACGAATCATCAAAAGGTATAAAATCACAAAGTGAAGAATCTGATCCTTGGAAATAAAATTTAGTGGTAATGGTATCGAGTCATTATATGAGGATTCCTGTAATTTTCAAGCTCTCGTTTCGGACATTTTTCAAACTTGTAGATAGTATTTTGCAAGAAAAACACCTTATCAGAGATTTTTTCAAAAAAAAATAGTACCATTTATTACCATTTAATTGTGCCTGGCTTTTTAAAAAATAAATGGTATTTTTCCATTTTATCATATTGCCCGCAATATGCACTATAGCCTCGTTGACAATTACCCCATAAAATGAAATAAGAATTTCCGGAAAGCGGTATTCAATTAATGTGAAATACTATTTTTATCGATAATCAGTTAAAACCCAAAATCAGATTGTTAAGACTAGAAAAAAGAGATTATTTTAGACGTCTATAGATCTCTTTGAATTCACGTGATAAGGTATACGACAAATTCAATAAATGTGCAAGTTGATTCATCGACGTCTTATCATGCCCTAGCTGTCTTAACAGAGTCAGCGCTTTTTGTGGAGAGTTGACAGATAATGGAGTCTGTCCAGACCATGTTTTAAAAGCATCTTCAACATCCAAACTAAAATTTAAAACAAATTCTTTCCAGTTTGGCATTAAACTAATTGCTTTTGGACTAAGAAGAACATGAGACAGTTCGCGAAACTCATTTTTCCTATCAACATATAACATGTCAATGGCTCGTTGAATTTTCTCCGGATGATATTCTTGTGCATTTAACATGTACATTCCTACAATACTCATGAAGTAATATTCTCACAACCATAGATAAGTTAAGCATTAAATTCTCACAAAAAATGTTAAAGAAAACCCTTAAAAACAAACAAACGTTCAATGATTAAAAATAAAAAAGAGTGGATTTTATTGGAACGGATCAATAAATGGACAGTTAACAATATGATCACTGTCCATTGGACGCGCGATGCCAATGTCAACCAAACCAGCTGCTTTGTAGGCGTTGATATCATCGATGGTTTCTAAAATTTGTGCAGAGGTAGGATCAGTCCAACCAACCATAAAGATTCTCCACATAGGTGAATAATTTGCATCACCAGGGGCCCCTGCTGCAATTCCAGGTTGAAATCCCAAAGGACCAGTACCTGTTAAACCATTTCTGAATTGATACAAGTCTACTGCTGCTGAATTTGCAATCAAGCTTGCAGATGTTGGTGCACTTACAACACCCATCATTCCGGCAGGACCACTTGGAGTAGCATCTGTTACAATGTAATAGATAGTTCTACCATCTGGACCCCATCCACGATGAGCTATGAAAGTTACAGTCATCTCTTCTGTATCAATATCAAGAACTTGACCTCCACCATAAGGTGTTTCATCAGTTAATGTTTTGTCTTCCTTAACCATCATCTGACCTTCAGGCCAAATGATTTGTGGCATGTTCAAAACAACATTAACGGAAGTTAATGTGATTTCATCATTCTCAGCTGCCTCCATAATCATTGCTTCTGAATCAAGTACTCTTGATGTTGCACCTTCATTCCACGTTACATGTACATGTGAAGTCAATGCACTGTACACATCTGGTTGTGCAGGAGTGCTTGTAAATACTTCACCTTGATATCCATGGACACCGTCACCGGATATGCCGTTGGTAAACATGTATGTTTTTGAGAGTGCTTTTTCAGGAGCATTCTTTAACAGAGGAGCAAGTTCAACTTGCCATCCCTGATTCGCAGTAATTATTTCTGCATGGGTAGGATCACTAGAATCAGTGATGATAAAATAAATATCTTCACCGTTGTAGTAGCCTTGATGCATTGGAATTGTTGCTGGAACATTTGTTCTTGATAATCTAAGTACAGAACCCAAGTCAGATTCAGTTTCTTCCATAGTTTCTTCCATCATAGACTGTTCTTTTTCCATCATGGCGTCTTCCATTTCAGTTTCTTTGACTGGAGCTACAGGTGGAACTTTATCTTGTGAAGATTCCCAAGCGGCTCTGCCGCCAGGATAATTAGAGCACAAGTCTAATCCACAAATGTTAGTGCTGGAACCATATTGTGATGTTGCAGTTCCTTTGCTTTTTAGGGCATCAACATCTGTGAAATAGTCATTTCCCAATCCTGTTGTAAACAAGGGTAAAATTGCAAGAAGTGCAATGTATCTCAGACTCTTGTTCATGTGAGAAAAGATCATACTTTACTTTAAAAGAATTTGTCCAAATCAGACAATTTAATCAGCAAGTTCGGAAAATCGATTACCGACATAATCCCAGTTCACAACATTCCACCAAGCATCGACGTAATCAGATCGTTTATTTTTATATTTCAGATAATATGCATGCTCCCAGACATCCAATCCCAATAAGGGGTATTTTTGAACAGTCCACGGACTAGTTTGATTTTCAGTTGTAATGATTTCAATTTTATGATATGTTTCATTAAAGACTAACCAACACCAACCACTTCCTTGAATGCCAATTGCTTTTTCAGAAAATACTTTTTTGAAATTCTCAAAATCATCATAGTAAACGTCAATCGAGTCTTCTAATTTTCCACCAGGTTTTCCATCACCACTAGGAATCATGGTCTCCCAGAACAATCTATGGTTTTCAAATCCTCCCCCAAAAAAATTGATGGCACTACGCCCTGATTCGGGAATAGAATCGAGATCAGACAAAATAGATGATATGTATTGTGGATGAGATTCACCACCAATTGCTGCAAGAGATTTGTTTAATCCGTCAACGTATGCTTGATGGTGTTTTTGATGATGAATATTCATTGTTTCAGTGTCAATAAAGGGTTCTAGATCATCATATCCATAAGGTAATCTTGGAAGTTCATATCTAACCATGAATTAAAACGACAAAGTCCACATATATTCTTCAAGAATAAAAATTAATGTGAAAGAAAAATAAATCAAAAGAGCAGAGTAAAGATATGAGAAAACTAGGAACGATAGATTTAGAGATTTTACATTTGGCAATTAATGAAAATGGAACATTTAATGAAAATAATTTGGAAAATTCAGAATTAAAAAGATTGGGAGTTGGAAAAATCCTGGATTCTCTTGCAACACTAAAAGACAGAAAACTGATTTCATTAAATGATGATGGATCATTTTCCATCACCAATATTGCAAGAGAAATCTTATGGAGTGATGATGTGCCAAAATGGGCAAAAATACTACGACTATTACAAATAAAATCATGTAGCATAACTCAGATTGCAGACATTCTAAAAATTTCAGAAAGCGAATTGGCAGAAGACATTGAAAGATTAAGAAAAAAACAACTCGTACTAATGTCACCTCAAAGGCAAGAAGAGAAGGTAGTCAAAATTTTTGAGATTTTGTCTGAGGGAATCCAAGAAATAGACAAAACCGAAATCGAGGGATTCAATATAGATTTTGAAAAAACAGAACCCACAATAGAAATCCTAAGCATGATAGATGAAATTGTAAAAGAAGTTCAGGATTCACAAATAGAGCAAACAAAAAAAGAAATAATTGTCAAAAAATTATCTAAACTAAAAGACAAGTTAGAAATTTGATTATTTTGAGCGTATTTTATCCTGAATCTGAGCTAGGATGAGTTCTGCCTTGTCTTTGTTTTCATAGTTTTCTTTTGTTTCATCCATGATTTCATCAATTTCATAGCTTTTATCAACTAAAATATTTGCAACATGGTCATCCAGGGTGCCATTTCCAATTAGATAATACGCAAAAACAGTATTCTTTTGTCCTATTCTATGCAATCTATCTTCTGCTTGTCTATGAATGGCAGGACTCCAATCAAGTTCTGCAAAAATGACATACTTGGCTCTAGTCAAATTAATACCTACATTGCCTGCACGTATACCTGCAATCATTAATTTGGATTCACCTCTCTGGAATTTATCTATCTGATCCTGTCGTAATGCATCAGATTGTCCTCCAATGATTGTAACAGGTGAAAATTCCTGAAGACTTTCGTTTAATAATTTGTGAATGACCTTGTGATGACAAAATACAACTACACTTTCTTCAATTTCCATTATATTTTTGACAAAATTAATAACATGAGGAAGTTTTGCAATGCCTGCAATTTGTCGTTCACTTTGAATTGCTCTGTTATATGATGCGGATTTGGAGAATTCAGAATCAGCATCTTTTTGTTCTGCCTCTACTTTCTTCCAAATCTTGTCTAATTCTTCAAGATAATAATCCGTATCTGCTGCAATTACTTCTTTGTAACGAACTTTGTCTTTTAACTCCTTAAGAACGTCCGATTTTTTCCTTCTCAACATGACATGTTTCTGTAATTCATTTCTTAGAGACGCACGTTTGTTTTCCAAAACAATTGCTTTACCTTTATCATTTACATAGCAAAAATACTCACAAAACTCCTTAAAACTTCCCAATAGACCCGGCTTGATAATATCAATAATAGGCCAAATTTCTGAACCACGATTATAAATCGGAGTGCCAGAAAGACCGATTCTATACAAAACAGATGGTAGTGCTGCTAGTTTTTTGACAGCTTTGTACTTTTGCGTGGTTTTTGATCTTAGGTTATGTACTTCATCACAGACTATTGTCTTAATTCCTAATTTTGATAAATCGTTATTTCTTTTGAAAAGTAATTCATAATTAATAAGATAAATGTCAGTTGGCGGTAATTCTTGAGACTTGCCGGTTCTAATAATAGTAACACTTGGAGATTCAGACTCAACAACTCTTCCATTTCTACTCTTTTTCTTTAAAAATTTCTGAATTTCTCTCTCCCAATTGTTCAATGTCACAAGTGGTGCAATGACAAGTACTGGAAATGTTTGTTTTTCTGTTGAGACATATGACAGAGTTTGAACAGTGTTATGTGTAATCATGCCATTAACGACATAGTTATGAGTTTCAGGTACAGAAATATCATACACATACCCTGAATATCTTTTTGTTTCAATTTTTTTGATCGGGCACCAATTGATGGATTCTAAAGATAGTTTCTGGAGATCATTGGCAAGAACATGATTATTCGTCTTTTCTAGTTTGTCTATTACAAAATATGCAAGATTTTTACTCATACCTTGAGTATATTTGTACGGAGTGGAAAGACGTAGTGAACGTAGTGAAATTCCCTTATCTGCAATCTGTTGAACAATTTTCTGTGATGGTATACCATCAATGTTTGTATTGTGATGTTTTTTTGCCATCAGTTCGGCCAAATCTGCATCAAGATCATGTTTAGATTCATGCAATGTAGCAGATGGGACTGCAACTCTATCATCTATATTCAGATTGTTTGTCATTATCCATCCATCAGGAGTAAGAAATCTGTGACGTTTGGTACATTCTAAAACAGAACCGTCATCAAGGGTGATTTTTACAATGTCTTCATCGATTCTCTGTCTGAAAATTTTGCTTACTTTTTTAGCAATAATTTTTTGTCCGTCAAATGTTTGTATGATAATTGGTCTTGGTAGTTTTGCCCAACATTCATCCTCCTGTTGCTCTAGTATGACAGAATCCCTCCACAGATCCTCAATTGGAATTTGACCATCAATAACCTCGATCAGTGATGAACCCAACACACACTTTCCAAGACCCATCTCATCAGCTAATAATGCGTTGCCAGAAGATTTCAACAAAAAATCTAACCCTTCTTTTTGAAAGTTTAGAAGCTTACCTCTAAATTGATCTCCAGTTTTTGCACGTTTTAATTTTAGTTTAATTGGCGGCAAGGCAGGTTTTGGAGCATATGTCTTTACGATCTTTCTTTGCCAGATAGATTTTGAGAGAATTTCAAGCGGGTATCTATCCATGATTAATTTTAGTTGTTTTACAGTTTCAGTACTATCAGGAATAATTATTTCGTTGATATTTTCACCATACCATGCCTCAGAAACAAGCCTAGATATCATACTGACGGCTCGATCACCTGTTACCTTCCAACTCCAAATTTTAGAATATTTATCAAGAACATACTCTAATGTCCCAATGTTTTCCAGTGATGTTTCCATAATTTGTCGGTAGAAAGTTTTTTTGACTTATGAATCTTCATATTTTTGTCGATCATTGAAAAGAAAATCAAAAACTAACAAGAGTTAAAATATGATGGCATTTTGTACTTTAGGGGAAAATTATTACTTGAGATATTTAGCACATAAGAACAAATACATTTCAAAGAGACTTTAGAAACACAATAACAACATACGTTTAAAATTCATTGATTTTTAATCAAATCGTGGAATTTATTCAAGAAACAGAGCCAGACATAAAGAAACCAATCATAATAGCAGCAATGCAGGACATGGGAAATGTTGGAAGTATTGTGATAAATTTTATCAATGAGGCACTTGGAGCAAAAACATTCAGAACAGCAAAAACGCTTTTTCCAACATACATTGTAGACAGAGGAGGTTATATTGATCTTCCAGAAGAGCAATGGGAATACAAACACACGGACGACTTGATAATTTTTGGCGGAGGCAAAGGGCAACCACAAAGCAATGATGAGCTAAACATGCTATGCCAAGATGTCATAGATGTCGCAAAAAAATATTCTGCAAAATTCATCTATACATTAGGAGGATTTCATACAAATCGAATTTTGGAAAGAGCCCCCAAAACTTTCATCACCACGACATCAAAAGAATTAACAACACAGATGGAAGGATTGAATGTAGAAACTACGCCTCAAAAATCCATTATTACTGGATTTAATGGGCTAATACTAGGATTTGCAAAGAAAAACAATATTCATGGAATAGGAATGTATGGAGAACTAAATGAGCCAGAAATCCCACAATACAGATCTGCCATCAGCATCATCAAGACTATTGAGAAATTAACATATAGAAAATTAGGAGATACTAGTCAATTAGAAACAATGGCTCAGGAAATTGAGCGGAAATTCAGAAATTAATGAGTTTTTCCAACTTCATGAGGTTCAGTATTCTCATCATGACAATCACAACTGCATAAATGGGTCTTGTGATTATTCATGCAATCAATACACTCAAAATGCTTTCTTGTTTCACATGCAGCACAAATCATCTTACTAATACTAAATTACAGGAGAATTTGAATTTTGTCTCCTATAAGAGGAATTAGTACTCTACTTCACTACGTTTAAGCAGATGAATAGTCAGATCAACATATCCTTGAGGATCAAGTTCCTTTGCAAATCCTTTATCGATATTTATTAGATAAATCGAATGCAAGTGTGCATTTAGAATATCATCATATTGAATTGGGGGATTCTTATAATAGCGATCACATAGATCTTTGATTTT
>Ga0210057_1009401_pt1 | contig 11312 bp, 12 predicted proteins | sample CryGeyCG2114_010_2_FD_183968 | JGI IMG/M metagenome (GOLD analysis project Ga0210057, IMG submission 183968) | Groundwater microbial communities from aquifer - Crystal Geyser CG10_big_fil_rev_8/21/14_0.10 (SPAdes) (version 2) | ecosystem: Environmental > Aquatic > Deep subsurface > Groundwater ...
GTTGAAAGCTGGCTTGTTTTATAAAAAATATTGATCGTTGCAATAAGAGGTTTATTATTCAGTACCTGAGATGGTGAGGGATTAACATCGCTCGTTATGAGACTCATGCGTTCCTTGACCTCTTTTTCCACACGAATCATGCCGGCACGAATTCCGTACATCCCGACAAGTTCTCCCACCGTGCGAAGTCTGCGATTTCCAAGATGATCAATGTCGTCAAATTTACCGCGGCCTTCTGTAAGGTTGACAAGATACTTCAGTCCTTCAATAACGTCCTGTTTCTGAAGAAGGAAGTTGTTCGGAGTATTTTCAATATTTAGATTCAGTTTTTTATTGATTTTATATCGTCCGACTTTACTTAAAGAATATCTTTTCGGATCAAAAAAAAGTGAGTTTAAAGTTTTGTAGGCATTTTCAAGGATAAGAGGTTCGCCCGGTTTAACTTTTCGGTAAAACTCAAGGACGGCTTCGTCTTTTGAGCTTGTGCGATCTTTTTTGATTGTTGGAGTTATATATTTTTCAATAAGATTCTGATCAAGATCTTTGAATATCGACATGATTTCAGTGTTCCCCATATCTTCGAAAAGTTTGAGAAACACGGTAGCGAGCATTTTGCGGCGTTTGTTAATTTTGATTTCGATTATGCCGTATTTATTAATACCAATATCAATCCAAGAGCCGATATAAGGGCGTATCTCTCCGTTATAAAGAGTGAGTCCAGTAGTTTTATCAATCTCAGCCGTAAAATACATTCCCGGTGATCTGACAATTTGACTGATGATTGCGCGTTCAATTCCGTTAATCACAAAAGAGCCGCGCTTGGTCATTATCGGGAGATTGAAAAAGTACACATCCTGTGATTTGCGTTTACCGGTTTTTTTGTTTTCAATTGTGAGCTTAAGGTAGACTGGAAGATCGAAGGTTAGTTTTTTTTGGATGCAAAGTTCAAGAGGATATCTGGGTTCTCCAAAAAATAAATCGTCAAAATGAAGTGTAAGTTTTTTTCCGGTGTAATCTTCAATCGGAAAGAATTCATTTATGATCTCTTTTAATTCACGCTCAAGGAAGCGATTCCAAGACTTTTTCTGAATTTCTATTAGATCAAAATTTTTTATATGTTCTTCTTCGGTTCCTAATAAAATATGATTGGTGTTTTTCTGCGGTGTCATTTGGCAAAAATGAAGTGAACAAATAAAAAAACCACCCTAGTTTTTGGGCGATTAGGTAAATATACTATACTCTACAATAATTGTCAACAGTTAAAGTTTTAATCATCTTCCTTATCCAGAAGTGTATTTTTTTGCAGCGCTTCAAGGATATGCTCGATATTTGTTTCCAGAGTTTCCGAATGATCAAGGAGCTTTCGCAGCGTCTCACGGCCACGTTTTGTGGCAATCATATACATGATTACTGAACCGCTTACCAAGCCAAGGGAAAAACCGGACCAGAATGGTTGAGGATGCTGCTCATTATTTTTCATTTTTCTTTTTATTTTTATATAAATCAACGATCTTCATGATGGTTTTAAATCCGTTTATGAATCCCGTTGCCTCACCAAGGCCGTGCTGCAGACCGGTTCCGATTGCATCAAATCCGTCGAGAATTTTATTTGTCCGTCCCAAGACCTTTTTTACGGACTGCATAATTATGACAAGTTGAATACCAACGACAGTTAAAAGAATTGTCGAGATAGAAAGTACAAGAATAAGTAAAATTTGAATTGTATCCATATTGATTAAATTTTTAATATCTAAATCCTAAATTCGAAACAATATCAAATAATAAAACGTTTTAAATTTAAAAAATTGGAATTTATTTAGAATTTCGATATTCGAATTTAGGAATTTTTTGACTTGAGAGCCCAATAATTGTTTGCATCAAGTAAACTGTCAAAAGTGCCGGCATCGTGCCACTGCCCATCTATGATACTAACTTTTAACTCACCCCGATTCTTATATTGATTTACTACCTCCGTAATCTCAATTTCACCACGAGCAGACGGTTTGACATTTTTTGCAAACTCAGAAACCCGCTTATCAAGAATATACATTCCGACCATGGCATACTCACTTTTTGGCTCCTGCGGCTTTTCTACTATTGATAATACATTATTGTTATGATCAAATTCAATGACGCCATATCGATGAGGGTCGGGAACGCGTTTGGCAAACACATGTCCACCATGGTGGAAGTTTTTGACATCCGCCGTAAAATCATAATCAAAAATATTGTCGCCCAAGATCATAGTAACATTATCATCACCAATAAAATCCTGCCCGATTATAAATGCATCAGCAAGTCCGTGAGGATTTTCTTGAATCTCATAAGTAAATTTTGCCCCAAACTCCCGACCGCTTCCTAATAGATTTAAAAAGTGTCCCGCGTATTCAGGAGCAATGATTATGAGAATTTCGGTAATTCCCACTTTTGTAAGAGTTTCAATGGGATACAAAATCATCGGTTTATCGTATACGGGCAGAAGTTGTTTAGAGGTGATTTTAGTGAGGGGACGCAGCCTTGATGCTTTGCCGCCTGCAAGGATTATGCCTTTCATAAAGATTTAGAATGGGAAAATCAATACTTTAATGAGGAATAGAATTGCAAAACCAATAAGAATGTATTCTAACACAATCTTCAAGTGAAGGGAATCTTCGATGATATGATGATAAATCCCCCAGATGATATAAAAAGAGACAAAAGAAAGTAAGATTATAAATTCAAGCAACCGTTCGCCGCGAAATATATTCAAACCCATGAGAAAGACTACGCCGGCTGTAAAAAACAAAAGATAGTCAAAAGCATGCTTTTTAACTTCCGTTTTAAGATGTTTAACTAAAATATTCATGTTATTGATCCTTGAATGATGATAAATGCACCGATTGCGATAAATCCTAGAAACAGAAAATGAATCAAATTTTTACCTCTTACCCGGATAAGATTAAGTTTGGCTGCAAAGTAAAAATCCAGTATCAATGCGATCATCAGCATTGCGAAAAACACCATATTAATATTCAGGTACGTTGAAAAAAACGAGCTTTGTTGAGGGGTGGCATCATAAGCTAGTACTTCGGACACAATGGGTTTGGCTGCAGGCTGTTCAACAATATTCGGTTTTTGGGCAACAACTTTTTCGGCTTCGGGTTTTGGCGTCCCTCCGGCAACTGTATCATTTGCATAAAGAGGCTTGCCAAACATCTGGACAACCAGAGTTGTCTCCTCGCCGTTTAAAACTCCATTAACAACGGCAAAACCAACATCTGAATATTCTTTACGAAGCAAATTATCCCGGTGCGTTGTTGAGTCAAGCCAGGCTTTGACAACACCATCACTAAACATGAAATTTTTGGCCAGGTTTTCTCCGGCGTATTCGTACTGATAGCCCGAGGCAAGTATAAACTGCCATGGTGTTTCGCCTTCCGGGCCATAATGTGACCAGTAATCTTTGGCAAACATGTCTTGTGCCTTTTGTCTTGCCGCCGCGGCAAGCTCGTCGTTGTAGTTTAGAGTATTAAGGTTTATTTTACTTCGTTCGGCGTTGGTCAGTTCATAAAGTTTCTGAACAGTGACGTCAGTTGCGTATCCTAAAATATTTCCGGATTGTTGCATGTGCTTTATTCCGGCGCCAAAAAGAATCGCAACTATTAGGTAAATTGTTAAAAAATCATGATGAAGAAGTTTTGCGGTGAAGTTGTTGGTATGACGAGGAATAAAAAAATGATGAACAGTATCGATGATTTGTTTCATATCAAACCTTTTTTAACCAACTTAGAAAGATGTATTTTAGTATACAGAAAACTGATAAAAATTCCAATGCTATCGATCCCAATGTCACGTATTGCACCGCTTCTTGTTGGTACAAAAATTTGATGAAGCTCATCAAATGCGGCGTATAAAAGCGTTGTTATGATAGCCAGAACGAAAATATTATTTTTATTGCTTTTTTTAAAACTACGGTAATAAGCGCGAAACAACAAGAAATACAGAAACGCATACTCCATGATATGCAGAGATTTGAAGGTGACGAAGTTTACTTCATAAGTGCTTGGGATTGATATGCTCTGGCGACTTGACAACAGGAAAATAACAGCCATGAGGGCAATAGGCGGAAACCAATACAAGAAAAAAAATATCAATTTCTTGGTCATGATTATCAATATACTTTATGCAAGCGCAATTTTCACGCAGAGTGAAACGATTGAAAGGATTGAATATGATAACGAAAGCAGAGCTAGATGAGCGGCAGGTGATCGCGGTTTTGAATTATTGTGTACGGATATAGTTTCTCCGAGTACGGTTTCACCTTTACGTTCATCAAAATTTTTAGGAGCAGATACTTTTTTATTGCTTTTGAAATTATCATAATAATTGCGGAGAGCCCGAGAAGTAATTTTTTTTGTTATGAATTTAGTTGGTGATACAGATTTAACTGGAGTAGTAGTCGCCGTTGTTTGTTCAGGACTGTCATCTATTTGTACGCAAGAACCGTTGGCAGCAGCCTTTGTCGGAATCTGTATGCAGACATCATGATTTGCAAAATTATTTCTGCCAAAATTATATCCTACTTCAGCCTGTTCATAATTAATATAGTCTTTTTCAACTTCCGTTGAGTCAAGTAGCCGGGCGTAATCTCCAGAATTGTTAAATATTGCAGTAGTAAAGTCTATGGCAATATAACTCTTCTTTGGGATAGTTAATGATATTTTTTTTGGTGAAGAGCCGCCATTTGCGCTGTCGTCAATATACCAGTCAACAAGTACGACATCAAAATTATTTCCATTGTAGAGCTCGACCCACTCAGGACTTCCGGGATTTGGAGCGGGCATGATTTCGGATATATATATGTTGTCATAAGAAAAGCTATTATTTGAAGTTGTTGGTGTTGGAGTGGGTGCTATGGAAGTAACAGTTGGTGCAGGTGTTACTATTGGTTCAATATAAACTTCAAAATGTAAATCGTCAAATAATGCCGCACCATTTGCGGTTAGTAGCCGTATTTTTGCAGAGTTGGCAGTTGTTGGAGAGTCAGGAAAAAACTCAAGCAGTTGCCAATCTGTGAGATCGGAAAGCATGGGTGAGTCGTGAGTGGTAATCTGCGAGCCTGTCCCATCAGGCGAACTATACCAAGCTACACGAATAAACGCTTTTTGTGGAAGAGTATCGACGACATGAGCATAACCTGAAATACGATATTTTTGATCAGGATTAATATTCGTAACCGTTTGTTCAACGCCATATGAAGTAGTACTGGAGTTTATAATCTTCGCCGATTGTGTACCTTCTTTGACAGGAGAATTTAAAATTTCAAATGTGGAATTCGAACTATTGGTTTTCCAATTTTCAGTTGAAGATTCAAAACTGCCATTTATGATTTTATTTTCTGAAGCAGAAACTAATGGCGCTATAAAAGCAAGTAAGATAATTAAAACAAATAGAAGAAAAAAAGCTTTGATATTCATATTTAAGTTACGTAATTACATATAGAATAGAGATTAACTATGTGTCCTGTCAATAGGTATTTTTGAAAGCTATTAATTATTGTAGATGCCAGTAGAGAGTCATTTTTCCGTTTGGATGGAAAAGGAATACGCCATTTGCACCATCGCCTGTGCAATTTCGACAGAAATATGCCTGACCCGATTCGACAGCTTTAACAGCAAGATTTCCATTATTGTACATATCATAAGCTGGGTGAGGCTTTCCATTATAATAAACATTGCTATAGCAAGTATTTCCATATCCTTGGGTTATGTGTAAATTGCCCGTATCCATCGGCCAAGCAAATGAACCTGAACCGGTTGTTGTATTACCTGAAGATTCTCCTGAACAGCCTGTATCCCAATCAACGCTTTGTGGCTCTAATACTCCTGCTGGATTTTCATTATTTGAGTAATAATCATAATCTTCAAGTCTTGAAAGATTGTAAACTCCAAAGTGCAAATGAGCCCCAAATGAATATCCGGTATTTCCCATATAGCCTATGATCTCTCCTCTATTAACCAGCCTTGATTCTGTTGAAACTAAAAATTTAGCAGCACTTTGTATCTGTTGCAGTTCACGCTGCGCTTCGGCCAGTTTGTTTTGATACTCTTGTTCATCATTTTGTGTCGTTTCAAGCAAGAATTTTTTTGCCTCTTGCTGATTTTTCAGGTCTTCTTCCTGGACTATGAGAGTTTTATGAAGCGTTGCCAGTTCCTCTTTTTTCTTTTCGCGAAGATTTTTTTGTTCTTCGTAGTTTGATTTTGCTTCCTGAACTTCCAAAAGGACTTTTTTGTTGCTTTCACGGGCGACTTCATAATATTTAAGTTTATTGACGATATCTGTCGCCGATACTGAGTCAAATACAATATCTATCACCGAAGCTTTTCTGTTTTTATAACTTGCCGTGATGCGCTCGATCATTGTTTTTGAAAGTGAGTCAAGCGAGACGTCGAGATCACCTATCCAGCCGTCAAGTTTTTCAATATCATATTCGGTTTTTTCAATTTTAGCGTTTGTTTCCTCCACACGTAGTCCCGTCAGATAAATCTGTGTGTCCATGTATTGAATCTGTGAGGACAAAGTATCCTTTTGATCACGAAGCTCGGCGAGTTTTTTTTCATACTCATCGATTTTTTTTTGTAAATCACCTTTTGATTGTTCCTGTGTTTGTTCCTGGGCAAGACTCAAGATATCGGCATAAAAAAACACCGAAAAGGCGATTGTGATCGCAAAGATGGAAAGAATAATTTTTTTTATCATAAATATCTGTTTGTTGCGGCAAGACTGGCAACAAGCGAGATGAAGAGTCCAAACAGAGTCGTTATGCCGAGTGTCGAGGCAATAAACATGAGGTTAAACGGCCAGACCTGCAAGGACATATTCATAACACTTATTGTGAGATCGGGCAGTCCCGCCAAAAAAACACTTAAAAACGAGTTTAATGAAAACAAGATCACGGCAAGGCTGACATTGGCGCAAATGCTAGCAAATAATCCCAAAAACACACTTTCTGCGATAAACGGTTTTCTTATGTAAAAATTGGTCGCGCCCAAAAGCCGCTGTAGGGAAATGTCTTCTTTTTTCAAAGCGGTTTTAAAAGAGGTTGTCGTTGCCATAACGATTATTGACATGATGAGAAGATATGCAAAAAATACAAGAATCGTTCGCCTGATATTTCGTGTTAGGTTAAGTAGGTTTTGGACAATATCTTTTTGAAACTCCACTTCATCTACTCCTGGCTGGTTTTTCAGAAAGTCAGCAAGCACCGGCAGGAATTCAGGGCTTTTTGCGTCAATCTCAAGAGAGGCCGGCAGAATATCGGGCGAGGTCATTTCCAGTAAAACGGGATCGTCTTTGGTGAATTCTTTATAAATATTGTAGGCTTCTTTTTTTGAAACATATTCTATTTTTTCAGTTTTACCCGTGGCTTCAAGTTTTTTTTGAACTGCACGAATCTCTGCGTCATCGGCTTTTATTTGAAAATAGACAATGATGCGGGGCCGTGTTTCAACATATGAAAGCAAGCCTTGGATAAAACTCAGGGAAATAAAGAGAATCCCGGATAAAAGCAGAGTAAAAAAAAGCACCAAAAAGGCAGCTGAAGTTTGATAAGGTGTACGTCGCAGTGAGGTCACAATGTCATTCATAGTTCATAGCCTCCTTTTCTTTGATCTTTGACAATTGCTCCATTTTTGACAACTATTACCCGTCTTTGCATACTATTGACAATATCGGTGTTGTGAGTCGCAAAAATGATGGTTTTATTTTTTTCCAGTTTTTTAAATATTTTCATTACATCCCAGGTGGTTTTAGGATCAAGATTTCCTGTTGGTTCATCAGCAAGAATGATTGATCTATCACCAACAACGGCGCGCGCTATTGCTACACGCTGCAGCTCTCCGGCCGAAAGTTGGGCCGGAAACATAAAAATTTTGTCTGAAATACCGGTGAGTTCAAGCGACTCAACAACCTGATTTTTTATTTCCGATGCCGGATACCCTTTGATGCGCATGCCTAAAGCGACATTTTCGTATACGTTTTTATCATTTAGAACGCGGAAGTCTTGAAATACGATACCAATTTTCTGGCGAAGTGTGCTCAGTGTATGATATTTATTTGAAGAGATTTCTTCGTTGTCAACAATCACCCGTCCTGATGCCGGCATTACCTCACGAAGAAGAAGTCTCAGAATGGTAGTTTTGCCCGCGCCTGACGGGCCGACCAAATAGACAAACTCGTTATCGGCAATCTCAAAGCTCACATCGTTAAGTGCAAGATTGCCATAGGGATATTTGACTGTGACATTTTGAAATGAGATCATAAAAGCTGGTTTATTTTGTAACCTCGATATATCCAACGTCCATGAGCCAGCCTGCCTTTTCTGCAGCAAATGTTTGACCCCAGACCTTTACTTTTTTGCCGACAAAAATCGATAGATCGACTGCAGTTGAGGTCAGATATACATTTTGTGATTTTCCACCTGGTCGTTCAAGATGATAGCTGCCTTCACCCTCCATACCACCTTCTTTTAATAATCCTTGTGCACTGTCCGGGAAAGTTTTTTTATCCATTACTCCGGCAGACTCTTTTTTAGAATCAGATGAGGTTGTGTCACCGGAATTAGAAAGCGAGCCAAAATTCATACCCGAAGCAATCATATTTCCTATAAATCCGCTCCCAACTCCTAAAATGATTGCGCCAACAACCACCATCGCAACAACCTGAGTTGATAAAACATCTGTTTTTCCCCCGACAGAAACCTTGGGGGCTGAAGATTTTTCATCAAGATCATGAAGCATGCTTTTATTTTTTGGTTCCATAGACTCTTAGGATACCATATTTTTAAATTCAAAAGCAAGGATGAAGGAGGTTATTCTTGAGGGGTTGGACGTTTGATAAAAGCTTCAATAAATGCATCCAGATCGCCGTCAAGCACGCGCTCAACCTGTGTTTCTTCATGATCGGTGCGAAGGTCTTTGATAAGTTTGTACGGATGAAGTACGTAAGATCTGATCTGTCTTCCCCACGATGCCATTTTGTCTTTTTTAAATGAAGCAATTGCCTTGTTTTTTTTATCTTCTTCAAGCTGCCACAGCTGGGCACGCAGTAATTTAAGTGCGTTTTCCCGGTTTTGCATTTGCGACCTCTCCTGTTGGCAGGTAACGGTAATTCCTGAAGGCTTATGAATCAGTCTTACGGCTGTTGCCACTTTATTTACATTCTGTCCTCCGTGTCCCCCGGCTGTGAAAAACTGCCAGTCAAGTTCTTCGTCTTTTATTTCTACCTGATTGTCTTTCACGCTTGGTAATACTTCAACAAGGGAAAAGGATGTTTGCCGCAATTTGTCCGCATTAAACGGGGACTGACGCACTAACCTATGTACTCCTGCTTCTGCTTTTAGATATCCGTAGGCAAATATACCATAAACGTTCAGAGTAACACTTTTTATCCCGGCCTCTTCCCCTGCTACACGGTCAATTTCCTCCCATTTCCAGCCTTTCTTTTCAAAATAACGGGTATACATACGAAATAACATTTCAGTCCAGTCCATGGCTTCGGTACCACCCTGCCCGGCGTGTATAGCAAATATGGCGTCACCATTATCATATTTTCCTGATAAAAATAAATGAATTTCGTAGGCAGTGATGAGCTTTTCTGCATCTTTAATTTCATTCTCTCCAAGGAGCAGCTCCATCATCTCAATGTCCTCAATCTCTTTTTTCATCGAATTTATGCGCTTCATGACATCTGCAGCCGCTTTACTGTCCTTCCAGAAATCTGCATCATATGTGCGCGCTTCAAGATTTGCGATCTCCTCTTTTATCGACTGCGGATTCAACTTAGATTTGATCTCTCTCAATTTTTCTAAAAGTTGTTGTTTATGGTCATCCATAGCTTTATATCATACCATAACCTGATGAGAGGAGAATTATTTGAAGTCGGTTCCGACGATGATGACAATATCCGAGGCTTCCTTATCATCAAGCGCTTCAAATGTAGGTTTTGTCACTTGTGAAGCTATATCTTGTGAAATAAGCTTTTTAAGCTCTGAGTTATTTTCTTTCTTGATTTGTACAACTGTTGTGTCATATTCAAAAGCATCGGCGTTGCCGGTGAGGATTTCTTCATAACCCTTACTGTTTAAAAATTCTTTTACCTCAGAAGCCTTACCCGGTACTCCTGAACCGTTTAGTACTTTGATACGGACAGTAGCGCGGTCAATTGCCGGAGCAGGTGTAGGAGTTGGCGCCTCAGGAGTAGGCGATGGCTCCGGAGTCGGAGTTGTTTTTGAAAATAGACTCGGCATTGAGAATGTGGGAAGTTTAAATCCTGCAATATTCCAGTTGATATTCATCTTTGAAAGAAAGTACAGACCGATAAATGTAACGATAAATGAGATTGCAAACAGGATTATGCCTTTCCACGGCAATTTTTTGCTTGTTATTTCGCCGGCTGATTGGACAAATGCCGGAGCTGCTTTTTTTGTTTGCACGAGAGTAAACTGTTTATTTTCTAAAGAAAAAATAAATGCCCCAAGCATCACATCGTGTTCCAAGATTGGAACAGGAGCTTTTTCATGTTGGAGTAACTTAAGGTAGTCGTTATAAAAATGAGGAATGATTCTGAAAAGAGGATTGGTCCAGACCCCAACATCCTTTGTAAACGTGTCCTGGCGAACTTTTTCTGCTTTTGAGCCTGATAAGATGAGCCGATTTAGCTTTATGTTTTTTGCTGCATATTCGGATGCTTTTTTTTGAAGGATTTTTTCGATTTTTTCACCGTCTGCAATTGTGTGACTCAAGCGATCAGCCTCAAGAAGCCCGAATGAGTCATAAACATAGCCATTCAGTACGGAATCATCGTAGCTTACATACCAGATTGTTTCTTTTTTATTTACACGCAGGGTTTTTTCAAAAAGCTTATAATATGCAAGCGATTCAGGAATGATTGAGTGAAGTTTTAGTTCAAGGAGAGTGAAAGGCTGCAAAATTGATTGAAAAGTCTCTTTTTGGATTCCGTAAAATATGATTTTTTTCTGGCCCTCACTTTCTTGTATAAAGTAGCTATAATAACAGTCCTCGGGATCAAGTTTGAGCTCAGTGCGAAGTTTTTCTTTGACATAAGAGTCAACTACCGAAGTTGTGATATCAACCGGCATATCGGCCCGGAAAAAAAGAAAAAGCGGCTGAGGCATGATGAGGGTGACGTCGCGGTCCCGAAGAGGAGTTTCCGGTATAAGTTCAAGTGTTTTTTTGACAGCAGAGTTAATTACATCGATGTTTTTCGGTAACCCGTTTTCAAGCAGATCGGTATCAAAAATTTTTTTATAAAAT
>Ga0210057_1009402_pt1 | contig 11311 bp, 6 predicted proteins | sample CryGeyCG2114_010_2_FD_183968 | JGI IMG/M metagenome (GOLD analysis project Ga0210057, IMG submission 183968) | Groundwater microbial communities from aquifer - Crystal Geyser CG10_big_fil_rev_8/21/14_0.10 (SPAdes) (version 2) | ecosystem: Environmental > Aquatic > Deep subsurface > Groundwater ...
TTTCTTATCGGAGAATATGCAAAAGCATTATATGTTCTTATCTGTGCAAGATTAGAAGGAGTTGCTGCACGGTCTGACCAATTTACAAGAATACCAGCATTCCCGGTTGAGCCTACATTAACTTCTAGCTTCGCATTTGGTCCCGTCGTCCCGATGCCGACGTTGCCATTAGTTATTCTCATCGCTTCTGAATTTTTAGGAGAAAACGAAATAAATCCACCAATTGATCCCCATGTACCAGAAATCAATTGAGTAGAAAGAATTAAACCCCCATTACTTCCATCAGCTCTCCAATGTTCCCACGCACCATTACTTTGTATATCGGAGTAATAGGTATTACTATCCTGTGATACCCTCATTGTGGTTACTCCCGTCCCTAAAATATGCAAATTTTCACTTGGATTCGTCGTCCCGATGCCGACGTTGCCATTTTGCATAATAGTTAATTTTTCATCTCCAGTATTATTTAAAAAACCATATCTGCTTGTTGTTCCTCCAGTAATTAATCCAGTTTTCCAAGCAGTTGTTCCGGCGTCTAATAATTCTGTATATGCAACAGCTGAAGCTTGTGAACCTCTACTTAATTTTAACACTGCTCCCACATTAGCAATATCTGACTGAATTATTATTCCTCCATTTCCTGATGTTGTATTTATATGTAATGATTGAGTTGGAGCAGTTGTCCCGATGCCGACGTTGCCGGCTGTTGTAATTACCATTTGTCCATCACTGTAAGCTCCGCCATTGACTGAAGAACCAAAACCAAGATAACCTGTTGGATTGGTTGCCCCTTGTACTGGCACTACATAACTTCTGAAATCCACTGCTTGAGAAGTGGAAGTGCCAGTCTGCCAGCCATATCCGCTCCACCTGAGAGCCGGTGAAATTTGTTGAGCTCCTAAAGCTGCTGCTGTGGTATTGACTAAAGCTAAACCTGATGAAGTTGTTTGAGTTACTCCTAACCCAGCTGTGGTGACATCTAGTTTTGACGTTGGGACTGTTTGTCCGATGCCGACGTTGCCAGAAATTATTGCTGAACCAGTGACTGCTAAATTATTTGTTCCAATAGTTGCTCCACCTAAAGCAAGAGAAGTAGCAGAAGCAACACCCAATATTGGTGTCACTAATATTGGAGTATTAGCAAAGACCAAAGCATCAGTCCCCGTTTCATCAGAAAGTGAAGAAAGTAATTGAAGGGATGTGATTGAGTCAGTAGCTGTACCATACAATGTTCCAGAAGTTGGAAGAGTGATAGAAGTCGCTCCAGTGGTTAAAAGAGAAAGAGCGTTAGTGGCTGAAAAAGTAATTACTTCACCACCAGCTAAAGTAATAGAATTGGTTGCAAGAGTAGTTGAATCAGAAATTGTTAAAGTTTTTCCTGCTGTAATATTTAAAGTATTGGTACCATTGTTTGTGATAGCAAGACCGTTGAATAAATTAGAGAGGATTTTTGTTGCTGAAAGTGTATCAGTTAAAAAGGTTAAATCAGCATCATCAACAAGTAATCCTGCTGTCCCTGCAAAAGTTACTCGTCCCGCTGTTAATGCAGAGTCTGTAATATTGCCACCAGATAGAGTGGTGTAAGTAGCTGCACCATTGAGTGAAATATTTCCTGTACCTGTAGAAAATGTATAGACCCCCGTTTGAGAAAATGTATTGTCTAGTGTAGTAGCTCCGTGAATAGTAACAATATCTGTACCTGCATCACCTAAAATAGTATTTCCTCCAACTGTTAGATTTTCTACTGAAGTATTACCTTGAGTGACAGACCCCGTCAAAATCATATTATTTCCATAAATATCCCCTTCAGCATCTACTAAGAATTTCACATCTCCTCCGACAGCGACACCAAGCAAATTTGTATCAGCTGCTGCTGTATCTGGATTGATATATACCGTAGAGTCAGAAACATTAGAAATCCCAGCTGGCCAAGTAGTAAATGCATGAGCAAGTGTAGGAACTTTCGTAAATGTGACTTGTCCAGTTACTAACAAAGAATTATCTAAACTCGTAGCACCGTGTAATGTCAAAGCTCCTGGTGTAGTCTCTGAACCGATAGTGTTAATAGAAGAGGCCCCACTACCGAAAGTGTTTATGGTATCTATGCCAGTAGCAAGTGTAGTACTACCGACAGAAGTGGTAGTGCCACCTACGCTCAAATTGCCAGTGATTGTAGAATTCTTAGAAACATTTAATGTAGCTATAGTAGCTGTATCTGTGATATTTGCTTTACCTGTAGTAAATTCTTTTGCTGACAAAAATGTTGCTGATAGCACAGTACCTCCAGAAAAGTTATTTGAAGATGGAATAGTTCCCATCGGTGCATAGTTAACTGGAATCGGAGTGTATCCACCACCAATATTTAAACCTGAATCTCCCTTAGGGCCAACTGGCCCGACAGGACCCTGAAGTTTAGAAAGTAAATCATTTGGAAGTCCTACGGTAAATAAATTTCTCAAAGCTGAAAGTAGAGTAGCATTATTAATTGCTGTATTTGAGTTTGAAAATGATCTAATATTTTTTATTACAGAAGAATCATTATTAGAATTTTGTGTGAGTATTGTTTTATTATTTTTATTTTGTAATGTTGAAGATGTTTTTTTTATTGTATAACAATTCGAATCCACAGGACCACAACCACCCCATGGAGTATAAAGTGAACCAGGATCTAAAATAATATTTGTTGGGATGAATAAAGATATCGGATTTGCAGCAAAAACAGCTTCCGCGTAAAAAAGCATGATAATCAAAAATCCCAAAAAAAATAACTTTTTCCAAAAAAAATTATAAACCATAAATTTTCTATTTAACCTTCATATTATACCAATATATTAATAATTTAAAAAGACAAAAACACATAAAAAATGTGGATAACTCCCACACCTTTTTTGGTATCACTTTTTGTTTTGCAAACTGATAAAAAAAGTCTCTCTGTGTATCAAAAATAAAACTATCCTATATATTTTATGAAAAAGTAGAGAACAATACCAAGAAAAGTGTGGGAGATAACTTTTTCAAAAATACAAACTAAAAAAATAGATAGAAATTGATTAAATTAATATATTAATAACCCTATTTTTGACATAAATTATTCTCTTAGGTTTCTCATTTTGGATGTACTTTAAAACAACTTCGTTTGTAAGAGCTATTTTCTTAACTTTTTCTTCATTTTCATCTGTTTGAATCAAAATTTCAGTTCTAACTTTACCATTTATTTGTACTGCAATTTTTATTTCTTGATCTTTTACTAAATTTTCATCCCATTTTGGCCATTTTGAAAAATGAATAGAAGAATTATTTTCTTTTTTATTTTTTAATTCGTAATTCGTAATTGGTAATTGATTATACAACTCTTCCGTCACATGAGGAGCAAATGGAGATAAAATTTGTAAGAATTTCTTAAAATCTTCTAAATTTAAAGTCGGACTTTTTTGAAGATCTAAAGTCCGACTTTGTTCTTTTTCCATTTCTGTTGCTAATATCATCATCGAAGAAATAGCAGTATTAAAACGCATATTTTCAATATCTTCAGAAACTTTTTTAATTGTTTTGTGTAAAATTTTTGAAATATTAAAAGATTGCGAATCAGAGCTTTTTTCGGCAGCTATGTCTTGCCTAACGAAAGAATTATTACTATTTTTTATTTTATTTTTTTCATTCGTAATTCGTAATTCGTAATTCGTAATTATTTTCTCCCCTATCCTCCAAACTTTTTCTATAAATCTTCTTGAGCCGATTATGCTCTCAGTACTCCAAGCTACAGATTCTTCAAATGGCCCCATAAACATCTCATATATACGTAATGTGTCTGCACCATAAGTTTTCACTATACTATCAGGATTGATAACATTACCGATAGATTTAGACATTTTTACACCTCCTTCACCTAAAATCATCCCATGAGAAGTCCTTTTTTTATAAGGTTCTGCTGTAGGAACAAGTTTTAAATCATATAAAAATTTATGCCAAAAACGTGAATATAATAAATGGAGAGTCGTATGCTCCATACCTCCGTTATACCAATCGACAGGCGTCCAATAATCTATATTTTTTCGAGTTTTGTTTTTTATATTTTTATTAGAAATTAAAAATTGAAAATTAGAAATTCCTTGCGTTGTGTACGCAAGGTAGTACCAAGAACTTCCTGCCCAATTTGGCATAGTATCTGTCTCTCTTTTTGCAAGGCCTTTACACTTTGGACATTTTATATTTACCCATTTTGAAATACTAGCTAATGGAGACTCTCCATTATCTGTCGGTTTATAATTTTTCACTTCTGGTAATTTTATTGGTAAATCTTTTTCTTTTACAGGAACAAAACCACACTTCTCGCAATTTATTATTGGTATCGGCTCTCCCCAATATCGCTGACGTGAAAAAACCCAATCACGTAATTTAAATTTTGTGACAATTTTTCCACCAACTTTTTTTGTAATCTCTTGTGCATCTACAAGTGGTCTATCTATTATCGGTAAATTATATTTTTCTGAAAATTCTCTATCACGAGCGTCATGCTGTGGCACAGCCATCACTGCCCCTGTGCCATAATGTGGTAATACATAATCTGCAATCCATACTGATATTTCCTCATTATTTGCTGGATTTATTGCTTTTATTCCTTTCAATTCTATACCTGTCTTTTCTTTGTCTTCTTTTGTTCTTTCTTGCTCTGTTTCTTTTTTTACTTTTTTAATATAATCTTCTACCTCTTCCCAATTCATAATTTGTAATTGTAAATTCGTAATTACATCATGTTCTGGGGCAAGTACAACATAAGTCACACCAAAGATAGTATCGGGGCGGGTGGTGAATACTTTAATTCCTTCTAAATCTTCCATATCCACCCCTCCCAAACCCTCCCCGAAGGAGAAGGCCTTACTACTAACATTGTTTAATTTTAAAATAATTTTTTCTAAAACATTTTTTGGATTTTTTATTACTTCTTCATTAGTAAAACGTATGACTTCAAATCCAATTTGATTTAATACTCCCGTTCTTTCTTCATCTTCTAATTTTTTATAATCATGAATATCACCATCCACTTCAATAACAAGTTTTTTTTCAATACAAACAAAATCAACAATAAATCTATCAATAATATGCTGCCTTCTAAAATGAAATCCTTTTGAATTCTTCACCTCTCCTTTGGGGAGGTCTAGGGAGTGGTTATTCCTACGTAACAAATCCCACATTGCTTTTTCTCCATTTGTAGGATTTTTTCTCATATCCAAAACCTTGTCTTGTAAAGCTCTCCATAATTCCGGACTAGTCGTAAAAAATTTTGGCATTTCTCCCTCTCCTTCGGGGAGGGTTTGGGAAGGGTTGCATTTAATTTTAAACTCAATCTCACTCCCTTCTGACTTCCCTATCCAATTCCTCTGTTGGGACTTTACACGTTCTGGATAATCTACTAAATCCAAATCTTTGTCTAATCTTTCTGCGTATTTTGTAATTGCAAGCATCCATTGTTCTTTTTCACGCTTCTCTGTAATATTTCCACAACGTTCACACACACCACCGACAGCTTCTTCATTCGCAAGACCAATCTTACAAGAAGGACACCAATTTATAAAAGATTTCGCTTTATAAGCTAATCCATTTTTAAAAAGTTGTAAAAATATCCATTGTGTCCATTTGTAATATTTTGGATCTGTAGTATTTATTTCTCGTGACCAATCAAAAGAGAAACCAATCTCTTTTAGCTGTTTTCTAAATACATCAGTATTTTTCTTTGTTACGACTGAGGGCTTTTTACCAGTTTTTATAGCATAATTTTCAGTAGGAAGACCAAAAGCATCCCAACCTATTGGATAAAGTACATTATATCCTTCCATTCTTCGTTTACGAGAAATGATGTCCATTGCAGTATTGCTACGGATATGCCCCACATGTAAGCCATCACCAGATGGATATGGAAATTCTATTAAACTATAAAACTTTTTCTTTTTTACTCGCCCTGAACTTGTCGATGGGTCTAAGACTTTATACGTTTTTTTTATTTCCCAAACTTTCTGCCACTTTTTTTCAATTTTTCTATGATCATATTGCTTTACCATTCATTTATTATTCAATATTATTCTTAAACTTTTTTATAGCTACCCAAACTAAAATACCTAAAGCAATTGCCAAAATAATTACTTTTATTAAATCATCTGCTGAACTCCAATATCGCATAGAGGCAACAATAAATGACAAAACACCAGCTAAAGAGAGTGCAATACTAATCAACATATTTCCCATTAAGAAATTTCCAATTGCAACACAAAATGCACCCAAAATAACTAAAGTAATAAACACATTTCTATCATACATTTTTTGTGCAGCATCATAATCGTTTCTACAAGTAAATTGTTGATCACAATATCCTTGTGGTGCTGTTGGCTGATTTGTTTCTTTAAGGTATTGATTATATACACCACTATTCCATTGACCCCCAGCAGTAACACAAGATTCTTGATTGTCTATAATTTTTACAATTTGAGAAGTATTAGGACAAAAAGCTTCAAAAGTAGGATTTTTGTAAACCAATGAAAGAGTGTAATTAAAAAACAAATTAATTACAATAACAATACCAACAATAAGAGACCATTTTAAAACTTTTGATTGTGTATTCATATTTTATATTATAGCATAAAAAGTATAAAAATAAAAAAGCAAAAACTCTTTCTTGGCATTAAATTAAAAAAATTAATTTTTCTCCCAAATAGCAGTATTTGCAAGTGGAATAACACGATTGTTTGATTTCTCTAAAATACCAAGCTCTCCTTGTTCTACTGTCCCTAAATAATTCTTCATCATATCTTTCAAAGCATACCCTAATGATAATGAAGAAGAATCTATAGCATAAGAAGTTATGATAACAAATAATGGATCATCACTCAAAATTTTATTTATCTGAGATAAAAGTTTGGGTAAATTTTCTTCAATTTTCCAAGTTTCTCCTTTTGGTCCTCTACCAAATTTAGGTGGGTCCATTACAACAGCATCATATTTATTTCCTCTTCTTATTTCCCTTTCAACAAATTTCAATGCATCATCTACGATCACACGCATTGGGAGCCCTTCTAATCCTGAAAGTTCTTGATTCTCTTTGAGCCATGTTATGGTCTGCTCTGATGCATCTAGATGCGTGACCTCTGCCCCTGCTCGCAATGCAAAAAGACTCGCTATGCCAGTGTATCCAAATAAATTAAAAAATCTTATTTTTCTTTTTGATTCTTTTATTCTTTTCTCTATAAGATCCCAATGACTTGCTTGTTCTGGGAAAAAACCCATATGACGAAAGGGTGTAGGAGAAACAGAAAATTTCATATCTTTATAAGACATATTCCATTTAGGTATCTTTTTTTTATTTTCCACCCCGTCGCTCGCGAACGACAGGGTCCATCCACCTTTTGTATCAGAACCTCTTTTTGAAGAAAAAAATATCCCATCAGCTTTATCCCATTTTTCTTTAGGAAGTGTCTTTTTCCAAAAAGCATCTTCATGTGGACGTACTAAAATATATTTTCCAAAACGTTCTAATTTCTGATGATCACCAGTATCTAAAAGTTCATAATCTTGCTCGCCTGCCTTATCTGAAGGCCAATCTTTAGAATAAAAAGTCTTTATCCCGTTAGAAATAGGATCATCATGCGAAACCTCATGATTTCTAACGGGATTTATTTCATTTTTATCTTCCTCTTTTTTCATGTGATGATTATATCAAGAATTCTATCACATCACCATCTTTTACAATATAATCTTTACCTTCTGTACGAACCCATCCTTTTTCTTTTGCTTTCACGTGTGAACCAGCTTCCAATAATTTCTCACAACTTATCACTTCTGCACGTATAAATTTCTCTTTGAAATCTGTATGTATCGCCATACCTGCTATTGGAGCTGTACTTCCTATCTTTATTGTCCAAGCCCTCGTCTCATCTTCTCCTGTAGTGAAAAACGTTTCAAGACCTAAAAGAGCATAACTTTGTTTAATTAAATCATCAAAACCTTCTTCAAAAACAGGGTCTATTTTTACCGACAACCCCGGAGGAATTGCCTCCGTATTCTCTGTTGCTTCTGAAGTATTTAAAACATACAACATTGGTTTTAATGTGAGTAAATTTAAAGATTTTATTTTAAATTTTTCATCATCATTTAAATTTGCTTCTATAGCCATTTTTCCATCTTCTAAAACTTTTTCAACTTTCTTTAAAATAATTTCTTCTGCAATAACTTCTTTATCATTTTTCTTAACATCTTTTTGTATATTAGAAATTCTTTTTTGAACTGTTTCAAAATCAGCTAAAGCTAATTCCAGATTTATGATTCCAATATCTTGTATTGGATCAACTTTATTAGAAACATGAATCACGGAATCATCTTCAAATACACGCACCATGTGTGCTATAGCATCTACTTCGCGAATATTTGTTAAGAATTTATTCCCAAGACCTTCCCCTTTAGATGCACCAGCCACAAGACCAGCAATATCAACAAACTCTATTACAGCGGGAATAGTCTTTTTAGATTTTGAAAAATTAGAAAGCAACTGCACTCTTTCGTCTGGTACAGGCACAATACCTACTGATGGATCAATAGTGCAAAAAGGATAATTCTCTGCTGGCACACCTTTTTTTGTAAGCGCATTAAAAAGAGTCGATTTCCCGACATTTGGTAATCCTACAATTCCTATACTTAAAGACATTCTTAAAATATAACAGAAATTTAAAACTTAAACTAGCTTTTTCAATTCATCTTCGTATTTCTTCATTACAGAGAGCCCTGCGGTATTTTGATCCATTCCACTCTTTATTTTCTCTTGTATTTCTTCTGCAATCGTTTTAAAAAGCTCTGGATTCTTTTCCATCATATTTATAAACATATCTATTTGTGCTTCGGGTACACCTTGTGTACGAAGCATCTTTTTAAGTAAGAAATTTTTAAACATAAACTAATTCTACATTATTCATCTAAAATTTCAAAATCATCTCCTGTCTTTTTAGATACAAATCCTCTATTACGAGTACGGATAAAATATGCAAGGCTCGTACTAATACCAAGAAAAGCAAATAAACCAAATATTCCATATTTAAAATTATCTTTTACTGGTATATCACTTTTTATAGCTCCTGCTACTCCATTATCAAATGGAACTTTCATTTCTAAAATATTTTCTAAGGAATTTATATTATTATTTGTATTTAAATCCATATTTATTAAATTATCTTGTGGTACACTATAGATAGGTTTTGTTATAGGTGCTTTAGTTTTAATAATATTTTTATCTAAAATTTCTACTGGTAAAATATTAGGAGAAGATGAATAACTAAATATTGTTTCCATTTGTGAATTTACTAATTTTAAAACATCTTTGTCTAGGATAGAAAAACCAGTAATCTTAGGAGACAAAATAATTTTATTTTTTGATTTTAAAATAGTATTTTTAGGAAAAATAAAACTTTTTTCATTACCTAAAAGTGCCCAATTTGAAAGGTTAGAATCATAATTAGTATCATTAGAAATTTCTACAAAGAAATCTTTTTCATCTCCTATTTTTGATATTAAAATATTTGCAGGTATTACTTTTATTATCATTTTATCAACTGCATCAGGTGTAGTAGAATAATAATTTGTAAAATATTCTACAGACACGGTATATTCACCTTCATAAAAAAATGTATGAGTAAACTTATTAATATTACTTGCTTTTATTTCTTTTGAATCTCCATCTCCAAAATTCCAAAAATATTTACCTTGAAAAAGCGACTCTCCAGAATACCCTGTCGTATTTACATCAAATTCTAAAGGTATACCAACAAAAGCATAAACATTGGATTTTATTTCTGTTTTTATTTTTGGAATTTCTACTATTTTTGTCTTAGTTTTTATTTCAGTAATGTTTTGAACATTGTCATTTATTGTTGCAACTAAAGTATTATCATTTATATTATTTGAATTATTTGGAGAAGAAGAAATATTTTTTGCTCCTGGAGTAGGCAGTGCAGCTTTCCAAGAATTACTTATCTTTGATAAAGAATATCCAGATTCCTTGCTACCACCTAAAGAAGTATCATATGTCACAGAATCAATAATTTGTTTATTTGAATCAGAAATAGCTTTATATGTATTATATTTGACACTATCATCTGGCAAAGAAAATTGAGATGAACTAAACACAATACCTGAAAAAGAATCCACATTTGATGTATTTGTTATTATCGCGTATTCTCCGCTTCCTAAAATTCCAGATCCTTTTTGCAATCTTAATGGAGAAGAATCATCTTTATTATTAAAGAATCTCCAATCATTTAAATCAAAAGAAATACTTCCAGAATTAAAAACCTCTATCCATTCATAAGCTCCACCATTTACAGGTGCATACATTATTTCATTTATTGAGACATTAGCAAAAACAATATTACTCTCAAAAAACAAAAAAGCTCCTACAAAAAAGAGGATTATTTTTTTAGACATAGTTTTTTTTATTATTTAATATTATGATATAATCATAGCACTTGTCCCGTTAAAAAATCAACGGGCTTGATGTAGATATATAGATTATTAATTAAATTTTTTAATTGAATGAAAAAAATAGATTTTCTAGCTATTGGAGACACTGTCGTAGATGCATTTATAAAACTAAAAGATGCTCACGTGCATTGTAAATTAGACACTAATGCTTGTGAGCTTTGTTTACGTTTTGGAGATAAAGTACCATACGAATCTTTGCACGTAATTCCTTCTGTTGGTAATAGTCCAAATGCTGCAGTCTGTGCTAGTAGACTCGGACTCTCTACAGCACTTATGACAAACATTGGTGATGATTTAAATGGAAAAGAATGCTTAGCTGTGCTAGAAAAAGAAAATATAGACACTACATTTGTAAAAATAGAAACGGGTAAACTTACAAATTATCATTTTGTACTTTGGTATGATGTTGACCGTACTATTTTAATAAAACATCAAAATTATGAAAGACATTGGTTGAATACAAAAGAAGCAAATGAGCTTTCAAAACCCGCTTGGATATATTTAAGTTCTCTCGGTGAAGACTCTCTACCTTTTCATACAGAAATATCTAATTATCTTAAAAAATATAAAAATATAAAACTCGCCTTTCAACCAGGAACTTTTCAAATAAAATTTGGTACTGAAGCTTTAAAAAATATTTATGAAAGAACTGATGTTTTCTTTTGTAATCTAGAAGAAGCTTTAAAAATTCTTAAAAAAGAAGATAATAGTGAAAATAGAGATATTTTAGCTTTATCAAAAGGAATCACAGAATTAGGACCTAAAATAGTTGTAATAAGTGATGGACCAAATGGTG
>Ga0210057_1009403_pt1 | contig 11310 bp, 10 predicted proteins | sample CryGeyCG2114_010_2_FD_183968 | JGI IMG/M metagenome (GOLD analysis project Ga0210057, IMG submission 183968) | Groundwater microbial communities from aquifer - Crystal Geyser CG10_big_fil_rev_8/21/14_0.10 (SPAdes) (version 2) | ecosystem: Environmental > Aquatic > Deep subsurface > Groundwater ...
CGGCCACTCCAAAGTTTGTGCCTCCGACGAGGGTAAGCGGAGTTCTTATAGAGGCCTGCTTTTCAGTCACTATAGAATAGTAATCATTTAAGGCATGTGGATTTGAAAAATGAACCCCAATCAATGGTTGTACAACGATCGGATGTCGCATCCAACTCGGTTTCACTGGTGAAACCGATTGCCACGCATTGCTCTCAGCAACGTCTTCGGCATAATCCTCTGCAAATGCACCGCTTGCGGAAAAACCGCACAATACAACTGCCAATACAACTGGCGAATTCTGGATAAATTTTTTCACTGAAAACATACGGCGCACCCCTTTTTTTGTTCTGCCGAAACTATCAATCGCTACCGCACAAATCAAGGTCGAAGATTAAAGGGAATTCACCTGATAATCCACATGACGCTCCGTGCCTCTAGCGGTGCCAAGAAGACTTCGTAATTGCCCACAAGCAGCGAGTATATCGCGGCCTCTTGAAATTCGAACGGTCGCAGTCAATCCGCTATTAATAAGAATATTTTGGAAATCTCTCACGCGTCCGTCGGAGGGTCTTTTAAAGTCTGCTCCTGAATGCTCATTAAAAGGAATGAGATTAACCTTATTTGGAACCCCTCTTAAAATTTTCACTAGCCTTCGAGCGTCTTCCAAAGAATCGTTTACGTCTTCTAAAAGCACGTATTCAATTGTAATTTTTCGCCTCAATCCAAGTGGGTAGCGCTTGCACGCCGCCATCAAACTTTCTATATTCCACTTTCGATTCACCGGCATGATTTGACTTCGAATTTCGTCTGTCGTGGCATTTAAGGAAATGGCGAGAGAAACATCTACCGATTTACCCAAAGTATCGATTGCCGGTACTATGCCGCTCGTACTCACTGTTACCTTTCGCTTCGAAAAATTCATTCCGTCTTCTTCGACGAAGATCTGACACGCTTTTATAACCGAATCCAAATTATGAAGCGGCTCGCCCATTCCCATAAACACAATATTGCTAATTTTAATTTTTTTTCTGAGTTCCCATACCTGAGATACAATTTCGTACGTTTCTAGATGACGATCTAAACCTTGAATTCCGGTCAGACAGAACTTACAGCCCATCGTGCATCCAACTTGGCTGGAAATACAAATAGTATGCCTCGACCACTTTTCAGAATCCAAAGAAGTCTCTGTCGATTTACCAGAGAACCCATCGCGCTTTGATTCCACTTCATTGCCAAAAGACGGAATGATCACACTTTCAATGGTTTTTTTGTCGCTAAGTTTCCAAAGAACTTTAAAGGTTCCATCATCAGACTGCTGAGTCACCTCCGTGCCGATTCTATAAAATTCAACATTCGATTTCAGCCACTCTCGCAAGTCTTTGGAAAGATCGGTCATTTCATCCCAATCGGAAACAAAACGCTGGTACACCCAATGATAAATTTGCTTCGCGCGAAATCGTGCGCGCTTCATCTTTTTGATTTCAAGTTCGTCGGGCGTGAGGTCCCCAGCCTTTTTGATATGGCTAAATGGAAGCAGCATTGCTTCCAAGTCGCTGAGGCTAAGTGATTGAAAATAGATCATTATTCGAGTGTATTAACACCGTGCGATAGCACTAATCAAGTCCGTAAATAAGACACTGAAATCAAAGGCCTAAATACCCTCGGAGCGCGATACCGGTCAAAACGCTCCATTTACGAGGGTAGATCTGCGCGTCTTTCGTCCGCAGTTGCTGCGAGAGCAACCGCCACGGATCTTCCGATGAAGTCAGCATTTCCCAATTTTTTCTAGAAACAACTAGAATCAAAACGGACAAACGTTTCAAATCTTTAACTCGGTTTTCTAGCTTGTACAGAGAATCTCGATCATTAAAACGAATATCCAAATTGTCAGCACGCTCGCACCCCACCAAGATTCCTTGGTGAAATTCAAGCAATGCCTCTTCATTCTGCGTTCCAGTTAATCGGAGATAAAAAACAAATCGCTTTGGCAATATGCGCTTCCACCAAGAACGAACTCCGTCGAAAAGAAAGTGATTCTCTTCAAGAGAGCTCAATAACTCAATTGACCGATTGGCGTCTGAGCTGGATTCATTATTTTCATTGAGGTCGGCAATGATGCCGCGTTTTAAAAAACTAACTTGATCAAAGTAGTGATTTTCGCTCAATGAATCAGTGAGCACACGATCAATATTCGATTTACTCAAAATAATATAATCACGATTTTCAAAACGATCAGCAACTTCGTCTACCGGGGCACCAATCCAATCGCTCAAATCTTCCAGATCATGGTAGGCAGCACAAATCCTCTGATGATCTTCTACAAAAAACGCTGGTGAGTTCTGCCAGGGAGCCTGTAAATCCTCGCTCAATCGGGGTCGCTGCCCAAAACACCTCTGGTAGGATCTCCAATCAAATCCCGCGCTCATACCAAAAACTCCATGTCTATTTCAAGACCAGGCAATTCTGCAATTTGAACATCTAATTTACTTTTTTCAGATTCTTGAGAAATGGATTCCGCAGCCTGATTTTCGCTCACTACATTTTCCGTCAAATGCACCTTAATTGGCAATATTCCACAGGACGGCACATCCAAATTAAAGAGACTATTGCTCTCGATTTCAATTACGTTTTTTACAGAGCCGTTGGCGTCCGACACTTCAAAATTAGCAACCTGAGTTTGCTGTGGGAAAAATAAATCTGCATTTACACTTTTTTGACTAGAATTGAGTACGAAAAGCACCCTGTCACATCCCGCAATTTCGTCAGGCGTACCCATTGGAATCAACGTAACATTTCGATGGCTGTGGCGACAAACAGGAAGTACTTTAGACTTTCTTAAGGTCGATCCAACGAATCGAGAAACCGTTTCATTTGTTTTTGAAAGGTCTGCAGATTCAGGAATATTCAATAATATGACCCGGCCCGCTCCATACTCAAAAACATCCGCGTAAATCTGCCCTGATTGAGAATCATTTTCGTTAAAGTTCTTATCTGGAATGATGTCGCGATCGTCAACCCCCGCTTTAAGCATTCGTTTTACCGACTCAGTTAAATATCGACCATTTGGCAACACAACCGTTTTCCCTGATCGAGACCACTTCTGGAGTCGATCCATATCTTCAAATCGAACGATTCGCATATCATCAATAAAAATCGTTTGTGTCGCTGGATCATCCATTGCGCCATCGAGGCTATGCACAAGTTGTCCTTCATTTCCCATTAACTGCTTAACATGTGGCCAAAAAAGACTACTCGAGGACCAAAGGTGCGAAGTCACCACCTTAACCCGACCAAAGACACGGTATCCAGAATCGCTCAAAGTTTTAGATAAATTCATTACTCGACGTCGGCATGCAAGTGAAAAATCTAACCAATCCCGAACATCGATGAGCACGGTTCCACCCTGTCCCTGTGTTAACAACATGGATTTGATAATTAGAAATTGTTTTTCTGAATCAGACAATTTTTGCAATCCAGGAAAAAATGACCAGTGGACGATAGGTTCGGCTCTGTCACCATCTACGGAACTCACGCGATGGGCATACTCGTCAACTAACCTAGATAGCCTGAAAAAATCGATCGGCGCCTCTCCCAAAGAACGGAGCATTTCAGAATACCTAATAGATGGATCAAGTTCCGGAGTAAAAATTTCGACCTGAGAAATATCTAGGGGTACTCCGCGCTTTAACAATACGGTTTCTGTGCGTTTTCGAAATGATTCTTCAGCGCATTGATGAAACCAGCGCCGATTAGCGTCCTCATAGGCTCTCGTTTTCCATAGATTTGCTGAGACTGGATCCGGATCCTGAAATTCATCTTGCAAGTAAAATTGATCGATTTCTTCACGGTATCGAATGGCGAAATTTTTTGAATAGTCAAAACAATTTCCACTAAATGCATCGACCGTTGAAAGCGACGCTGGCCGATAATACTTCCAAAACCCGCCGCCCAAAAGAATTTTTACGTTCTGTAATAAATTTCCGTTGTTTCGATCCAATGTTACAAAAAAGGCGTTAAAGCGAGAAATATAATTAGTATATCGCTTAGTAAATTCTTCGGCAAAATGAGACGGAATTTTAAAAGTCCGTGGTGGACCAACGGCCAATGACGGCGATTGATCATAAAGTTGAGAAAATATTTCGCTTTTTGAAAATAGATCCTTTGGAAGTCCGGCTCGCTCGCAATCAAATCCCACTTCTGGCGTGAGAATCAATGAAACGGAAATGCTTCTTTCCGTCGCGGCCACCAAATATTTCATAAGAGAATGAGAGATATCAGATTCAAAAGTTTGCCAAGGAACGTAGGAGGTAAGGCTCTCTACCCCACTTTGCAGCAAGTCATCTAACCTAACGCCTAGGTCAGCTGGCTTTACTTCCCAATAATTAAACAAAAGACGTATGCCCGATTGCGCCAATTTTCCCTCACCCTATCTCGCGGTCCCAGTATTACATACTTGTTTGAAAGAATCACCTTTTCGAAAGCAGTTTTTCAATATTTTTCCTTGACTTCACCGTCCGGTTTGAACGCAAATCGTTTATCTATGATCAATACTTCCGATACCGAAATCCAAAATGAAATTCGCAACCTGACTCGAAAATTCGTCAATATCAGAATTGCACCGGTTGTCGAAAAAGATGAGGAAACAGAGACCTTTAGGCCTGAAATCATTAGCGAACTCGGTGAGTTAGGCCTAACTGGAATACCGATTTCTGAGGCCTACCAAGGCGGCGGTATGGGGTATTCCGAATACATTATAGCGATTGAAGAAATAGCCCGAGTCAGCGCCGCTTACGCCGTAAGCGTTGCGGTATCTGGATTGCCACAAATAATTCTCAGTAATTTTGGTACCGAAGAACAAAAACTTAAATACATTCCACCATTGGCTACGGGCAAAGCGATTGGTGCATTCAGCTTGTCCGAGGCATCTTCCGGATCTGATGCAGCGAGCCTTAAAACTTCGGCAGTGAAATCTGGGGATCACTACATCCTCAACGGGACGAAACTTTGGACCACCCAGGGCGATTCAGCCGAAACCATTATGGTCATGGCACGGGTTGGGACCGGTACCGGCTCCAAAAATATATCTACTTTCATTGTCGAAAAAGGCACCCCCGGTTTTACTACCGGAAAAAGAGAAAAAAAAATGGGCATGAATATTTCTCACACTATGGAGCTCGTTTTCGACAATGTAAAAGTGCCGATCAATCAGATAGTCGGAAAAGAGGGGGATGGAATAAAAATTTCTCTCAACGCACTCAATAGCGGACGAGTGACTATTGGTGCCTGCGCAGTAGGGATTGCCAAAGCGGCGCTCACGGTAGCAACCGACCATGCAAAACTGCGCGAGCAATTCGGAAAACCTATTTCCTCTTATCAGGGAGTTTCATTTTTGTTGGCTGACATGGCGACTCAAATTGATGCTGCAGAATTGCTTGTGAGACGGGCCGCTCAGCTAAAAGACGGTGACAAAAAATACAGCACAGAAGCGGCAATGGCAAAACTATTTGCGACCGATATGGCGATGAAGGTAACGACCGATGCCGTCCAAGTACTTGGTGGAAGTGGATACACACGAGAATTTCCAGTCGAGCGTTTTATGAGAGAGGCGAAGGTAATGCAGATTGTGGAAGGAACCAATCAAATCCAACGAATGATCATCGGACAATCGTTAACCGGAATAAGAACGGTTTAGGAAAAATGGCTATAACTGGATTTAAAATTCCGAAATCAAAACTATCTCTCGATTGGAGTCACCTTAATTTAGAATTTCCGGGTCGATCACCGGAAATCAAAACACTCATTAATGCGTGGGAAAGCCTGAAAACAAGATTTAACGACGACGTCGGATTTTTCGATGCGCCCATTAGCGATGATATTTCTCAAATCGCAAACACCAAAAATCTCGCAAAAACGGTTTTAGATCGAAATACTTTTACGGACTGCCTGTTTTTGGGAATTGGAGGAAGTGCCCTTGGGCCAATCAGCGCTTCTGCGGCTTTGTTGCATCTAAAAAACTCGCCGATTCAAATGCACTTTGTCGACAATCCTGACCCGATACAATGGAACCTGACGCTTCAAAATCTCAATCCAGAAACGACTTTGGTTTGCGCCGTAACCAAATCCGGTGGTACATTTGAAACCATATCCCAGTTGATGATTGCTCTCGAATGGCTAGGACGTGATCGTTGGGAAAGCCATTTAGTTGGAATCACCGATCCCAAAAATGGCCAACTAAGAGAATTTTGCAGCGCTCATCGTATTCCAGCGCTTTCAATTCACCCTACTTTAGGCGGTCGTTTCAGTGAGTTTTCTCCAGTTGGACTATTTCCACTAGCGCTCGAAGGCCACGATCCAGCTAAACTATTGGAAGGTGCCAATAGCGTTCGAAAGATGGCATTAGAAACTCCCGTAGAAAAAAATCCTTTATTTACAATTGCCGAATCGTTGCTAAACCTAAGTCAATCTCATCCAAATCATGTCTGCATGCCGTATTCGACTCGACTGAAGTGCACTGCCGACTGGTGGGTTCAACTTTGGGGAGAAAGCCTAGGTAAAAATGGAAAAGGGTTTACCCCTATCGGAACGGTTGGAGCAACCGACCAGCATAGCGTCTTGCAACTTCTCAGAGATGGTCCGAACGATAAAATTACTTTTTTCATTGTCGTTGACGAAGTTCCCGATCCCATTGCCATACCCAAGATTACATTCGATCGTGGGTTGAACCTCCCAACCTTTGACCTGCTGCAAGGTCAGTCCCTTCACCGTCTTCTCAATTTAGAATACGATGCGACCTCGAAGGTATTGACTCAAAATCGTCGACCGAGTTTTAGCTTCCGACTCGACGCAATTGACGCGGAATCAATGGGCTCCCTCTATTTTAGTCTGGCTTTGACAACCGCATTCCTAGGCACATTGATGGATATCAATCCATTCGACCAACCCGGAGTCGAAGAAGGGAAAATCTACCTCAGACAGAGTTTGTCGCAGATGAATGTTGACGCTGGGCCAATAGGGAATTACCCTTAAAAAACAGTGGTTAAGAAACAGAAATCAAAAAACGAGTTCACTGAAAAAACTGCCGCACTAAAAGTTGATCAGGAAACCTTTAATAAAGAATTGGCGAGAGCCAAAGAACACGACTCCTGTCTCATTATCATTAGGGGTAGACCGCAGGGGCATAGTTTTTTCATTAAAAAAGACGAGATGCTGCTGGGCCGTGACCCATCGGTTGATATGAGTATATTGGACGCGAGTATCTCCAGAAGTCACGCCAAAATAACTCGTGAAGGCGACGACATATTTTTGCAAGACCTTGGCTCGTCCAACGGAACTGTTTTGAATGGCAAAAAGCTTGAAGCGAATGTCCCCGTAAAACTAGGCAAAGAGGACATGATTAAGCTCGGAAACACAATATTGAAATTTCTTCCTGCTGGAGAGCTCGAAATTCTATTCTACGGCAACCTTGAATCCGCCGCCTATTCAGACCCGCTCACTAAAATCTATAATAAGCGCTATTTAATGGAGGCCCTTGAAGCTGAATTCAAGCGAGCAAAGGCGCTTCACACCGATTTTTCAATACTTTTTTTCGATATCGATCATTTCAAGAAAATCAACGATACCTACGGACACGATGCGGGCGATTATATTCTTAAAGACCTCGCCGAGGTCATTCGTACTCAATATGTAAGACCAAAAGACGTTTTCGCGAGATACGGTGGTGAAGAATTCGTAGTGCTCCTCACCAATACCAGCGCCGCCCAAGCTGCCGTCATTGCTGAGTCAATTCGCGCTGGCATTGAGACTCATCCATTTATTTACGACGAACAACGCATTCCCACCACCGCAAGCATAGGTGTGGCCGAACTGAGCGCCGATATGAATTCCGCTCAGGCATTGCTTAAGGTTGCCGACAAGGCCCTCTACGCTGCGAAAAACGGTGGCCGTAATCGAGTTTCAGTTCAAGGCTGAGCGGTAAAGCCCAATACTGGATTGTTTCAATCAACATACCTCCCTTAAGTCTCGAATAAATCGTCATTTTCGGGCTAATCGGGGGCTCTGAGAGTCTTGACAAGATGGGGGGTAATGGTGCAATTTCCCATGAATCATGTATGCAATAATTCAAACAGGTGGAAAACAATACCGCGCTACGCCCGGTGAAATTATCGAAACAGAAAAACTTGAGGGCGAACTCGGCTCAAAGGTCGAATTCAGTGAGGTTCTCTTCGCGAGTAAACCAGGAGAATCGGCATCTGACACGTGGATCGGCCATCCATTTCTAGATAAGGGTAAAGTCGTTGGCGAAATTGTTGGCCAAGGCCGCGGCGATAAAATTCTCATCATGAAATTTAAGCGACGTAAGAACTACCACCGAAAACAAGGTCACCGACAAGACCTTACTCACATCTTAGTTACCGAAGTTGACAACGGGTCTGGCGCAAAAGCCTCGCTCACCGATACTGACCGAACTGCAGTGTTAGATAAATTCACTTCTCCATTAAAGGCCAAAGGACTTCCAAGAACTCCAAAAACTTTAGGGTCTAGAAAGCGAATGGCAGCAAATGCTGATTCAAAGGCAAAAACTGCAAAAAAGTCGGCCACTAAAAAACCAGCCGCAGATAAACCGGCACCAAAAAAAGCAGCTAAAAAAACTGCTTCTAAGAAATAAGGGGATCGACTAATGGCTCACAAAAAAGCTGGTGGAAGTACAAGAAACGGGCGCGATAGTAATCCTAAAATGCTCGGCGTAAAGCGATACGGCGGCGAGCTTGTAAACTGTGGTGAAATTATTGTTCGTCAACGTGGCACGCATTTTCACCCTGGAAACAACGTGCGATGTGGAAAAGACTACACGCTTTACTCAATTGTACCAGGTCGAGTTACGTTTGAACGACTCGATAAAAGACGAAAAAAAATCTCCGTCTACCCTGACTCAACTCCGGCAGCATCCTGAGACGACAGCGCTCTAGTCCTCGGTAAATAGGGACGATAAGGACAGAAAATTATGAGGTTCATCGACGAAGCCCTCATCGAAATCAGCGCGGGCGCAGGTGGACCAGGCTCCGTAAGCTTTCGACGAGAAAAATACATTCCACGTGGTGGACCAAACGGCGGCGATGGCGGCCAAGGCGGCAGCGTAATTTTCCGTACCGACGAAAACCTCAGTACCCTTCAAGACTTTCGCTATAAGAGAAAATATTCTGCAAAGAAAGGACATCCCGGACTCGGCGGACTTAAGACCGGAAGAGATGGCGAAGATATTATTCTAAAAGTTCCTATCGGAACCGTTATAAAAAATGCCGAAACCGGCGAAACGATCCGAGATTTTTCTTCCCACAACGAAGAATGGATTGCGCTCAAAGGGGGGCGCGGTGGAAAGGGAAACGCTCACTTCGCGAATTCGATCAGGCAATCTCCAAAATTTGCGCAACCCGGAGAAGAATCGGAAGTCCTTCAAATACAACTTACGCTGAAATTATTAGCCGACGTAGGAATCGTTGGATTTCCAAACGCAGGAAAATCTACACTTATTTCGAGTATTAGCGCTGCACGACCAAAAATCGCAGACTACCCATTCACGACGCTTGTTCCAAACCTAGGGGTCGTAAAGGGCAGCGACGAACGGCACTACGTTTTCGCCGATATTCCAGGACTTATTGAAGGCGCACACGACGGAGCAGGGATCGGCCATAAATTTCTAAAACACGTTGAGCGTACGAAATTAATTATTCACCTGATGAGTTGTGAAACAATATTGGCAGCCCTCCCAACCCAGGAAAATGATGAAATTGACGTTGAAACCCTCAAGCAATTATTGCTCGAGCAGTACAAAACAATTCGAAACGAATTAAAATTGTTTGACGAATCATTGGCCCATAAACCAGAAATTATTGCGTTTGCTAAGGCCGACCTTATCCCTGAGGAAATTTATGGAATTGCCAAAAAACTTTTAAGAGATGAAGTGAATAATATACGTGGATACCCACCTTCAGAGGATGAGCCGCTATTTATTTCGTCAGTCACACAAAAAAACCTCAAGGAATTAATTCAGCAGGTTGAAAAAAAATTCGACGAAATCTCTCCTGGAAGAAACAGACAAGAGCAAGTGACGCTTCCCGATGGTTCACTATCCCAGAGCGCGGAACCGGATAATTCGACCAATGACTGAGCCAAACTGGTCAGAAGTTTTTGGCATTTATGGCGGTTCATTCGACCCACCCCACTTGGGTCACCTTGAAGCAGCTACGGCTGTTATTGAGGACCTAAAGATTCGGAAGCTGATTATTGTTCCGAGCGGCAGACCACCGTTGAAACTCGCCGGAACCGACAAAGAACTTCGATTAGAAATGGTGAGAAGCTGCTTTTCTTCTACAAAAATTTCGGCAGCACGAATTGAAATAGACACACGAGAAATCGAGCGGGAATCCGCAAACCCATCTTATACATTCGACACTATTCAAGAAATGAAGCAAGAATTCCACTCCCCCTTAGCCTTCATCATCGGGAGTGATCAGCTATTAGACCTAAATAAGTGGCATCGATTTCAAGACCTACTCAAGCTCTGCCATTGGATTGTATTAAAGCGAAAACCAATTCCAGAGACCCAGGTGAGTCGCGTATTGGAACAGCTCGCGGCCAGCGGAATACTTCGAGGTTCGAGCGATCATCAGTTTGGCGCATATCAAATTACAGGCTCTTCGACACATCTACGGGTAATCGAAACGCCAGCTCCGGAGCTCTCATCCAGTCAAATTCGAGCCGAAATACAACGAAGGGGAGAAATTCCCCGCAACGTTGTAACCGAAAAAGTAGCTGATTTAATTAGAAAAAATGGACTCTACGGTATGAAACGACCCCAGTATGACGACTAGTGGCAAAAATGTCCGGACCATGCTATGGAATCAAAGTATGCAAAAAGACCTTAATTCCAAGCAAAAAAAAGATTTGGCTGATGAACACGTTGAAGTTGCCGACAAAAGCCTCGCCAGGGCCCTAGATTGCGCCCGAGCCGCAATAGATAAAAAGGCAGAGAACCTCAAAATCCTCGATGTTTCAAAAATTTCTGGTTTCACTGATTATTTTGTCATTTGTAGTGCTCTCACTGACCGTCAAGTTGAGGCGATTGCCAATGCCGTTGAAAGAGAACTTCGAAATAAGAAAGTTAAAATTCTAAATTCAGAGGGACGAACCGATCACCGCTGGGTGCTCCTGGATTTTGGCGATGTCATCGTACATATATTTTTAGATGCATTACGAGACTACTATCGATTGGAAGAACTATGGTCAAGCGCGAGACCGGTTTCAGTCCCCTCCGAGTTTTACGGCCCGGGC